>SDBV01010471.1_pt1 | contig 12137 bp, 12 predicted proteins | sample 2277081 | NCBI WGS metagenome assembly SDBV01 (sample SAMN10402039, study PRJNA504765) | marine sediment metagenome | isolation source: marine sediment core GS10_PC15, 223 cmbsf | place: Arctic Ocean: Southern Knipovich Ridge | collected 2010 | reverse complement strand
CTACACATCCATACAACCTACTCTTCAGGCGACAGCGCCATTCTACCCCAGCAGACCGTGGCGTTTGTCGCCCGGTTTCGTCATGCTCGAATACTGGGCATCAGCGATCATGTGGAGTACCTAACCGGCAAGACCTTCACCAGGTATGAGAGAGAGGTGAGATCTCACGGTCTGCTTGTGGGAACGGAGGTGAACGGAGCCGAGTGGACCTCGGAAGCCGCGCAGCTGGAATTCGACTACTACATCTATCACTGCCGGGACAGACGGGAGGATTACCTGGGAGCGGAGGAGCTGCTCTCCACGGACAAACCTGTTATCCTTGCCCATCCCCTGGTATTGGATACGAATCTGGACAAGGTACCGCCTCGGTGTCTCATCGAAATCAATAACCGCTACATCTGGCGTGATGATTGGCGGGCTCGCCTCTCGCCGTACCGAGATCGCTTCCGTTTTGTGATTGGATCCGACGCCCATCAGCCGCACTGGCTCAACCAGAATATTGCTCGCCGGGTGGCTGCAGAGCTGGGTGTCGAGGAAACCCTTCTGTTTCCAGCAACGGTTCTTTCCCGGGTTTGACGGGGCTCTACTCCCGGCTCACCTGCACCTTGATGACACCCTTCCGGGATACGGCACGCTCCATCGCTTCCTGCATCTCCTTGTAGGGATAAACGTCAGAAATCAGGTCCGTCACATCAATACGTCCCGATGACATAAGTTCGAGAACGGCGGGGAAGACGTGGGCGTATCGAAAGGAACCGAGCAGGGTGAGCTCCTTTGCCATGACCAGGTTTGCCGGTAGCGTGACTTCAGAGGGCTGCGTGCCTATCTGAACGAGGCGCGCTCCACGCGCCGCAGCCGTATAGGCCATGGACAGTGCCGCCGGAGCTCCGGAAGCCTCGAAGATAACATCGAAGCCGTCGCCGACGAGCTCACGTGTGGCATCCCCGTCGCGAGGATCAAAGGCAGCCAGGGCTCCGTGGGTCAGCGAAAAATCACGGGCAAATGGATCCGGATCCGCAACGGTGATATCGGTTCCCCCCGCAACCCGCGCCATGGCGATTACCATCTGCCCGATGGTACCGGCGCCGGTTATCAGGATGCGCAATCCGACAAGTCTGCCGGCGCGAGCGACTGCGTGCGCCCCAACTGCCAACGGTTCGGCCATGGCCCCGGCTCCATAGTCGATGCGGTCGTCGAGTCTGTGACAGTGGCTCTCCGGTACGACCAGGATTTCTCCAAAGGCGCCGTCGATATGGGGGACCGTTGCCGCTGTGCCTAGAAACTTCAGATTCGTACAGAGGTTGTACCTTCCGGAACGGCAGTAGCGGCACTGAGCGCACTCGATAGAGGGTTCGGCTGTAACGCGCTCTCCAACTCTAACGGTGCGAACATCCGTACCGACCTCTATCACCCGGCCTGCAAACTCGTGCCCAAGGACCAGGGGATTGCGCGGCACAAACTGACCGATTCTAAAGTGGCTGTAATAGTGCACATCCGAACCGCAGATGCCGATGCGTTTGACATCGATCAGCACATCTCTCTTCTCTAGCTGTGGTTCCTTGCGGCTTTCCAGTCTCAAATCCTCGGCTCCATGGAGGACATACGCCTGTATACTCATCGTCTCATCCTTTTTCTAACTCCGGGGGGGCAGGATCCCTCTCTTCGGATCCTGGTCTGTGTCGAGAAGACCAAGTCTCTCGTGTGTGTTACTCACACTGACAGTGTAGCGCATCGCGGGCTTTGCCCGCAACCCGACAGCCTGGAGAAACAAGTATGTTGCACACCGACAGTTATCTGATATACTCGTGCGGTGGTCTGGAGAAGGGTTGAGATGATCGACCCGTTGGTTTCGGACACTTCAATATACACGGCAGATCCCTTCAAACAGCGCCCCGGGTGATCGCGCCGAGGAAAGGGTGGCGAGCCTTCCAAAGACTCAGGCAGAGCCCCTTTTAGATGAAAAAACCTGTTCCACCTAAACAAAACGAATGCAGAAGAGAAAAGTCTTTCTTTTAGCGGGTCTACACTTTGCTGTGGACATGTATGCGGGTTTCTTTGCCATCTATATGGTACTGGCCCGTTTGGATCTCGTCAGAGCGGCTCTCATCGCCTCCATTGCTTCATTCATCGCCAACGGCACCCAGCCCCTGCAGGGTTACTGGGCAGACCGGATCAGGGGCAAGGTTCCTGTTTTTGTCGCGGTTCTCGCCGCATCCCTGTTCATCTCGAGCATCGGTTTGACCACGAACTACACCCTGCTCTTTTTTATCTTGGTTGCCGGACTGCTCGGAGTTTCCCTCTTTCATCCGGCCGGGTCAAATATATCCGCAGCGGCCGGGCTCGAGAGGAAAGAGAGAAGCTTCTCCATCTTCGTGACCATCGGCACCATCGGCTTTGCTTTCTCGCAACCCTGCTTCTCCGCTGTTACGGGCATCCTCGGGCTCCGTGCGTCCCCTCTTCTCGCCGTGCCCGGAATTTGTCTGGCTCTGTACTATCTCTTTTTTACCCGTACCGAGATTACCGGGCCCAAGAATAGAATAGACCTGAGGTCCATTCGACAGATGCTTCGTCAAAAAATCAGCATTATTCTTCTGCTCTTTTCAATAACGGTGTTAAGACACGGTTTCATCATGTCTGTAGGATTTTTCATCGCCAAGATGTTCTCCGATTGGGGATTTTCACGGCTCCACTTCAGTCTCGCAGGCGCCTTTTACATCTTTGCCGGTGCCCTGGGCATCCTGGTAGCCGGTTATATTGCCCATCGAGTCAAGACCAAGACAATCTGTCTCTTCTCCCTGATTGGATTTCTCCCTCCCTTCTTCATAATGCTGCTTACGGGCCAGAGGGGGCTTCTCTGGCCAACTTACATTGCTCTGATTTTTACAGGTTTTGTGATTCAGATGTCCCACGTGCCGATTGTCATTATGGGTCACAGGGTTCTACCCGAGGGAACCTCGACCATCAGTGGCATACTAATGGGTTTCGCCTGGTCCCTGGGAAGGCTTGTCTACCCGTTGGTTCCGGTCTTATCGAATTCAATTGGATGGGCCCCGGGACTGGCTTCGGGATTGGTGATTCTGACGCTCCTGCCTCTCTCCGCTGCGTTCCTCACTCTTTTCCTGCCAGAGAACGTTGAAGATAGGAGCGGTGAAGATACTGAAAGGGTGTCACGGTAGCTTGATCCTGTAGTGCTGTCCCACCGATAGTATTTTACCGTTGGTATCGCAGGTGCTTAATTTTTTTTAAAAAATGTGATTTAACAGAGTGCAATATAAAAATTAAAAAGGTAACTATATATTGGTATTTCGTGGACACCTTTCAGGCTCTCAATCCCCAGATCAAGATCACGGTTGTTCCGGTGGACGAGAACGACATGCCCAAACAGGTAGCGGCTTCCGCAGCGGCAGGAACCCTTCCGGGGATTGCTGAGTTCGGTTAGGAAAACGCCCTGGCTTTCGGCGCGGAAGGGCTTCTCGATGTGGATGCCAACACGCAGCTTATCAATTCTATTGGTAAGAAGCGTTACTACAGCGGTACGCTAAAGCTGCTGGAGATTCCTAAAAAGGGTTCCTACTACGCTCTGCCGTACCACGGTTGGATCCAGGGTATATGGTACCGCAGCGACTGGTTCAAGGACGCCGGTCTTGCACCACCCGAGAAGTGGAGCGATATCGAAAAGGCGTCCAAAACCTTCTACAAGCCGGATAAGAATCAGTATGGGATTTTGGTCGGTACAAAAGCGGAGGTTTACTCGGAGCAGTGTTTCACCCAATTAGCTATTTCCAACAAAGCCAGGCTCTTCGATAAGAACGGAAAGTTGATTTTCAACTCCTCCGCTATGAAAAAGACAATCGAGTACTATGCAGGTCTGGCTAAGTACAATCCCCCCGGCCCACAGACGTGGAGGGCCCGGGATTACTACCTGCAGGGAAAGATGGCCGGTTTCTTCTACTCCACCTACATCATGGACGATCTGGCCCTCCAGGATGTGGCGGCTGGTTCTCTGACAAATGAGCACTTCAAGGATTTGAAGGGAGGTACTTTCGATCCCGATCTGGCCAACAAGACGGGATTCGCCCCCAAGATCTCTAATAAGCAGCCCTCTTCCTATGGTGTCATTGTTGCTTTTGGAATATTCAAGAGTGATGATGCAGCTAAGACAGCAGGGGCCAAAAAATTCATCGAGTTCATGTACACTGAAGACGCCTACGTATCCTTCCTCCACATGGCAGTGGGTGGCATGAATCCTGTACTCAAGGAGATTTCCGCGAGTGAAAAATTCATGGAGGATCCCAAGGGAATCTTCAAGCGCTACGGTAAGCAGAAGATGGGAGAGATCATCTCCGGATTGGAGAACATCCAACGCTTCGGCATCGTTGAGGGGAACCTGATCGAAGATTACGGTAAGATTTTCGCTCAACAGATCATACCCCAGATGATCTACAAGATCACCCAGGAGAACATAGATGTGCAAAAGGCCATGGATTGGGCCGAAGCCGAGATGAAAAAGGCTATCGAGTAATCCCTAGCAACTTCAGGGGCAGAGATTGAGAAACTCTGCCCCTTCTTTTTTTCGGATAGTCGTTTTTATCGTCCACTAAAGGCGGAGGTAAACATGACAGAAGCAAAAAGTTTTTCGTTGGACAGGGATGAGGCGCGTTTCGGCTGGTATCTCATCCTGCCGGCGGTCATCATCATCGGCGGTCTTATCATCTACCCCATCATCTATAACATCTATCTGAGTTTTTTTGATGTTAAACTGAAGGGGGCCAACCTCTATGTCGGTCTTGCCAATTATGTCAGCGTGCTCACCGATCCGACATTTTGGCGGAGCGTTTTGACTACCTTTATTTACGTTCTTGCAACGACCATCGGAACAACCCTCGTAGGGCTGGGTGTGGCCATGGTGATGAACAAGAAGTTTCCCCTGCGGGGATTCGTACGAGGATTGATCCTGCTGCCCTATGTGGCGCCTGTGATCTCGGTGGTCTTCTCCTGGCAGTTTATCTTTGATCCGGTCAACGGCATTTTCATGCACACAACGGTGGAGATGCTGCGGATTTTTAGCCGGAGGTTCAACCTGATCGGTAATCCGCAAACCGCGGTGATCGTGGCCATCGCCTTCAATATCTGGAAGAACTCCCCCTTCACCTATCTGATGATTCTGTCCCGACTTCAGTCGATCAACACCACCTACTACGAAGCTGCAGAGATAGACGGCGCCTCTCCGTGGCAGAAGTTCCGGCATATCACTCTGCCGGAGCTCTACTTTGTTGTGGGTGCTCTCGTTTGCAGCGGCCTTCTTCTCTTTGATTTTGGCCGTCCTGGGTGCCTACTCGTTCAGCCGGGTACGGTACAGGGGAAGGTCGGTGCTCCAGAGAGGCGTGCTCTTCGTTTATATGTTTGGGGGGATTCTGATTTTCATCCCCCTCTATCAACTGGCGGTAAAGTCCGGTTTGGCCTCGACCCAGGTCGGAATCTTTGTGGCCATGATCGACGGGTGCACCCGGTTCGAGACCATCGTGAGGATCATCGTTCCTCTCTCTATTCCGGCCCTGGCGACCGTGTTCATCTACTCCTTTATGATTGCATGGAACGAGTACCTCTACGCTTCTGTCTTTCTCAAGGCCTACAAAGAGCTCTACACCCTGCCCATCGGACTGAAGTCGCTCTTTGTATCGAAGAACGCGATCTGGGACCGCATCATGGCAGGATCGATGCTCACCGCTGTGCCGGTTGTGGTCCTGTTCATGCTGGTGCAGAAGAACCTGGTCGGGGGGCTTACGGCCGGTGGGGTGAAGTACTGAAGTGCCAGGGCATGAAACATGAAACATGTCAGCGTCATTAAATGTGCGGTTGACAACGGCAAGGTTCTTCTTTAGCTTGATGGCGTATGGGTGGCTGCTGTGAAGGTAGCTAACTATGATACGCCAACGAGGGGGTTGAACCATGCCCGATCTTGCAACCACATATATGGGGTTATCCCTGCGTAATCCCGTCATTGTTAGCAGCTCGAAACTGACCTCTACTCTGGAGGAGGTGCAGGCCTGTGAGAAAGCCGGGGCCGGGGCTGTTGTTTTAAAATCCCTCTTCGAAGAGCAAATCCTGGCCGATGTTGGCAAGACCTCTGTCGAAGACGACTCGATGCTCGCCCATGCCGAGTCCATGGATTTCTTCAAAGGAATGGGCAAGAACTACTACCTGGATGCCTATCTCAAGCTGGTCAAAGAGGCCAAGGAGAAGCTCTCCATTCCCGTTATTGCCAGCGTCAACTGTGTGACGGCAGGAACGTGGCTGGAGTACGCCAAGAGCTTCGAAGATATGGGCGCCGACGCTCTGGAGTTGAACTTCTTTATCATGCCGGCCAACCTCGAGCAGGAGGGATCGGAAGTCGAGGGGCTATATGTGGAGACCTGCAGGAAGATCAAGAGCAAGGTGAGCATTCCCGTCTCCATGAAAATCGGACCCTATTTCTCGGGCCTGGCCAGAATGGTAAAAAAACTGGGTGAAGAGGGCATGGACGGCCTGGTTCTTTTCAACCGTTTTTACCGACCCGATGTCGACATAGATCGATTCGCGATCATATCGGCTCCCGTGTTCAGCAGCCCTCAGGAGATAAGCCAATCCCTTCAGTGGATCGCTCTCCTGGCCGGGGGGGTGGAGTGCGATCTGGCCGCCAGCACCGGAGTGCACGACGCGGCGGGCGCCATAAAACAGCTTCTCGTCGGCGCCAGCGCCGTTCAGCTCTGCTCGGCCCTCTACCGTAACGGTGTTGAGTACACCCAGAAGGTGGTGACTGGAATCGAAGAGTGGATGAAGCGGCACAAGTTCGAGCGGATAGAGGATTTTCAAGGCAAGCTCAGCAGGCAAAACATCGATAATCCTGCTGCCTTTGAGAGATCCCAGTACATCAGGGCCCTGGTGGGCATATCGTAAAGAAGGGGGAGAAATATGAGTCAATTCAAACTCTCTGCGTTTGCAGACGAGATCGATATGGATCTAACGATCCAAATGGACGTGCTGGATCAGCACGGGATCAAGCACATCGAAATGAGGGGAGTCAACGGAAAGGGTCTCGTCGAATACACTTTGCATGAGGTGAAGGAGATCAAGAGGCAGATCGATGCCAGGGGATTCAAGCTCTCCGCCGTGGGCTCACCCCTCGGGAAGATCAAGATTACCGATGACTTTGGACCCCAGCTGGAGCTCTTCAAGCACACCCTGGAGGTCGCCCACATCATGGAGTCTCCCTACATCAGAATGTTCAGCTTCTTCATCCCCGAGGGGGAAGACCCGGCAAGCTACCGGGAAGAGGTGATGAAGCGATGGCAGGCCTTTATCGAGACGGCCAAGGGATCGGGACTGACCCTGCTGCACGAGAACGAGAAGGAGATATACGGGGATACGGCCGAAAGGTGCCTCGATCTGATGGAGTCCATGAACAGCGATTACTTCAAGGCCATCTTCGATCCGGCCAACTTCGTACAGCGCCAGGTTGAGACCTACCCCCACGCCTTTGAGCTCCTGAAAGACCACGTTATTTACATACACGTGAAGGATGCTCTGCGAGAAAACGGGGAGGTGGTTCCGGCCGGAGAGGGTGACGGTAAGGTAAAGGAGATCATTCAGGAGCTGCATAGGGACGGTTTCGAAGGCTTTCTCTCCGTGGAGCCCCACCTGTCGCACTTTAAGGGTTTCGATAAACTGGAGATGGATCCCAAGATAAAGAAGATGGAAGACGGGGGACCGAAGACCTTTGCCGTTGCAGTGAATGCCCTGAAAAAGATACTCCGGGATATTGGGGCGAGCTAAAGGGATCGGCTGATGAGATATTTAGGGTATAAGTTTGGTCTAGGTTAACAGATAATCTACACATAGAGATGAATTTTCATTGTTGAAGAACGTCCTATCACCGATCGTATTTACTGTCTTGATTGTCTTTGTTTCACTCATGACCCAGAGTTGCGCACCCTCATCGGGTTCCGGGGAAGTCGATAATGAGACCGCCCAGGAGGCGGCCGAGCTCGTGTTCATGGCAGTGCAGGGCATCGTGGACGCCATAATTGTCGAGGGAACCCCGCTTGCAGATGTCTATCCTGCCGGGATGGAGGTCTGTCGCTCTCCATCAACGCAACCGCAGTGATTCCAGCGCCTGCCGGAGTACCTGAGGAGGAGCCCGAGTCCGTCACTGGAACACTTGTGGTAAATGGCCAGGAGTTCGATATTGGGGATTTGCTTTTTGCTTTCTGAACGAGGCTTAAGCTCAGCGCATTTTCATTTGGTGCACTTCCTGAGTATACACTGCCTGCAAATTTACGGGCTGAGAGAACGCTGTATGAAACAGATCGAGGAGCGTTTCGGAATCGAAGCGGTAGCCCTACCCTAAATCGATGGGATACTCTTCGTATCGCTGACACGACCATCGGCCAGTCGCAGCAGCGATCCATTACCGCTTCGACAAACTCCCGAGAGCCGGCGCCTTAGCTGATCGAGCAGGAGCGTCAGATCTTTCTTGCTTCTTCAATGAGCTTCTTGACTCCCGCCGCGCTCCTGTCCAGCAGTGCCTTCTCCTCTTTGGAAAGCTCGACCTCTATGACCTTTTCGACACCGCCTCCGCCTATGACCACGGGGACACCCAGATAGATGTCGCTGTATCCGTACTCCCCGTTGAGGTAGGCCGTGCAGGGCAGCAGCCTTTTGCGATCCATGAGGTAGCTTTCGGCCATGGCTATGGCGCTGGCAGCCGGGGCAAAAAACGCGCTGGTTCCCATCAAATCGACGATTTCACCGCCTCCGAATCGCGTGCGCTCGACAATTGCGTTCAGCGTCTTTTTATCAAGGAGCTGAGCAACGGGAATGCCGTTGATCGTGCAGTAGCGTAAAACAGGTACCATGGCATCACCGTGGCCTCCGAGAACCAGGGCGTTTACCTCCTGTACCCCGCAGCCGTAGGCATCGGCGATGAAGTACCTGATTCGGGCGCTGTCCAGTACACCGGCCATTCCCACAACGCGATTCGACGAGAAGCCCGTGACCTTACGCATCTCATACACCATGGCATCCAGGGGATTCGAGAGGACGATGACGAAGCAGTCGGGAGCGTACTGGCGGATGTTCGAAGCAACCGCTCTGATAATCTTCAGGTTGATGGACAGGAGATCGTCCCGGCTCATACCCGGTTTACGGGGCACTCCGGCTGTGACGATGCACACGTCCGCATAGCCGATTTTGGCATAGTTGGAGGTCCCTGTGATCGTCACGTCACGCCCCGTAATAATAGCCGCCTGCATCAGGTCCAGAGCCTTGCCCTGAGCCACACCCTCCTTATCAGGAATATCGATCAGCACGACGTCACCGAGCTCGAGATTGGCGGCACTAAAGGCAAGCTCGCCTCCGATGTTCCCGGCACCGACGAGAGCGATTTTTTTTCGCATCATTTCAGCTCTCCCTTCCCAGGTGCTTGATAACTATTCTGTTACATCTTCGCCTGAAGAGCGCCCGGAATGGAACTTCTTGATCTTAGGAAGGGCACTCTTGTTTCCTGCCTCATCCACACACGCGAGGGTGACATGGGTGGAAAAAACGTGTTTTTCTTTCGAGGCCAGGGGCTCGGCTGCATAGACATCGACGCTGTACGTCACCGAGGTTGTGCCCTGTTTCCGTGGCAGCACGTGGAGTCGAAGGATCGAGCCGTTGGCCACACGGGTCTTGAAATCGATCCTGTCCATGGCCCTGGTGACGAGGTTGTGACCGCTAAAGTCCCGTGTCGCCACCAGCCAGGCTGCCTCATCCACCCACTTGAGTAACTGCCCCCCAAAGAGGTACCCAAAGTGATTGAGGTGCTCCGTTCGTACGATCGTAAAGGTATCCATAGAAGCCGCTCAGGCCGTAAAATTATGGCATTTCTTCGCCGCGCGTATCAAGTACAATTCGTACACCCCCTTTCCGTTGAGCCTGCACTCGTTTCCGTTGGGCTTTAAACTCGTTCCCTGTTGGCGTAAATGGACGGGGTTTCCGTTTTTTGTTATTTTTTTCATAGCCCCTTAATCATGAAAGTTGCTTTTATTTCGGACATCCACGCGAACTTTCCCGCCCTCTGTGCTGCTCTCAATCGAATCGATCGAATCAAAGTCGATTCCATCATTGTTGCCGGCGATATCATAGGACGGGGTCCCCATCCGGTAGAGGTTATTCGCCGCCTGAAGAGTCAGGAGGTCATGGCAATCCGGGGCAACGTCGAGAACAGACTGGTTGAGCTTCATTCGCATGGTAAAAAGCTCGCCAAATTCTTAAGAAAGAAAAAATCGAAGCTGGCCTGGACGGCCCGTCAACTGACGAATTTCGAGTGGACCTACCTGGAAGACCTGCCCCAACAGATGGAGCTCGAGTTGAATGGATTCGACACACTGGTCGTGCATGGGAGTCCTCTATCGGATAGTGACTGCATCTATCCCTCGATAACTGCCACAGCTCTCAAAAGGAAACTGCAGGAAACCTCTCCGGCTAGGTCGACGCAAATTCTTGTCTGCGGGCACAGTCACATTCCCTTTAGCAAATCCGTGGCCGGAATGCGGATCATCAATTGTGGGTCGGTGGGACTTCCGGTTGACGGAGATCCCAGGGGGTCCTTCGCTGTATGCGAGCTTACCCAGCCGAAAACGATTCGCTGCAGGATCGTACGGTTCTCCTATCCTGTTCAGGATGTGGTGCAGGATGTGGAGGATAGAGGTGTCCCGGGTATCGGTCGAAGCGATTACTTTGGTTAAAGGCCATGGATAATTCACGGGCTTCATTTCTTGTTCGGTCCGGTTTCTTTAATAAACCTTTTGTAAACGAATTATTGGCCCATGGGTACAGGGTAGTAGCAGAAGAAGAGAGAGCCGTTTCCCGCTATACCTATTATGATACCCGGGAGGGCGCGCTCTTTCAGAGACGTTATCTGCTTCGGTTGGACGAGTCATCCCGAATGTGGCAGCTTTTATTCAAGGGGCGAACAGTGCAGGAGGAGGACACCGAGGGTAATCTGAGTTTATCGAAGCTGACTGGCGCAAAACCCCTGCTCCCCCATTTGAAGGCCAAAGTTTCCGGGAGAGAGTACCAACTCATAACGCCTTCCGAGAGCCGACTGATCTTCCTCTTTGAGAGATGGGGTTTTGCCAATCCTCACTCCAGTGGGCGGTATCGCTACCTGTATCATCTTGCCGTCTCTGCTGAGCAGGATGAACCCTCGGCCCCGGATGCAGGTGCGGCGGAGGTCTCCTTTATTAAGCCTCTGCTGAGAGATCTCTTCGGACTCAAGGTGATTCGATTCGAGCCTCTCGTATTGGGATTGCAAAAGATTGAACGGCCACTGCCCGGAACTCCGATTCCACAGCGGTTGACCGTTAGAAGGAGCGACTCAATCGTAGAAGCCTGCTCAAAGGTTCTTGCGAAACAGGCGTACAAGATGTGGGCCAATACCGAGGGCACGATCCTGGATTTGCATCCTGAGTACCTGCACGATCTGAGAGTGGCCACGAGAAAGGCACGCTTTGCTCTTAAAATGATCGAGCCACTGATGAACAGGGAACGCTGCGAAAACCTGAGGAAGGAGTTGGCTTGGATTGCCAGGAACCTCGGAAACGTGAGAGACATCGATGTGTTTCTCGGAGCGCTGGGGGTCCGATTCGACAGGGTGGGTGCCTCCGAAGAGGTAAGAAACAGAATCTCAGGCTCTCTCGAGAAGAGACGTTCCCCTGCGCTAAAAACCCTGCGGAATTCTTTGGAACAGGCGCGATACACGCAGATCCTCGAAAACCTGAACAGCATCCAAGGCCAGATCATTGCAGGCCAATCCGATCGGGACTCCTCTGCGGACGAACGCACTCCCGAAGCTCTGGCTCGCGAGAGCATCGGAAAGGGCCTCAAACGAATCACCAGATGGTTGAACTGGCGCCCCGATGAGCTCACAACCTCTGAATTGCACAGAATCCGTATCGATTTTAAGGGATTGAGGTACACTTGTGAGTTTTTTAGTGATTTTTTTGGAAACGATATGCATAAGATGATAGAGCTTTTTGTGCTCTATCAGGATTGCCTGGGGACCTTCAACGACGTGCAGGTGGCCGAGGAACGGTTGCGGAGTTTGGCCGATTCTT
>SDBV01010470.1_pt1 | contig 12137 bp, 7 predicted proteins | sample 2277081 | NCBI WGS metagenome assembly SDBV01 (sample SAMN10402039, study PRJNA504765) | marine sediment metagenome | isolation source: marine sediment core GS10_PC15, 223 cmbsf | place: Arctic Ocean: Southern Knipovich Ridge | collected 2010 | reverse complement strand
TTACGGTGGAGGAAATACCTATGAACTTGAGCGTAAACTCGATGAGGATATACTTGGAGTGCCGGTCGGTTGGTTAAATTCTTACTATATGGATACCAAAAATTATACCGATGAGTGGGGGGTAACATTCAATCTTGCTGAATACCAGACGAAATTCGGTACCGGTAAATATACCGAAATGGTCGGATTCCCCCTTTCAGATGATAGTGCAATTGAATCGTATACTCCACCGGATCCGACGCGGCCGGAACTGTATAAAGAGGCAGAAGACTTCATACGGAACTTCAAGGAAGAATACTTTATTGCCGGGGTGACGGCTACAACGATATTTGAAACCGCCTGGGCACTGCGGGGGCTTACGCAGCTTCTTATGGACTTTGTCACGAATCCTGAACTCACCGAGCGGATTTTGGATATTCCCTACATATACCACCTCACTGCCGCAAAGAAACTGGTAAAAATGGGTGTGGATATGATCTGTACCGGCGATGATTTCGGCCAACAGACGGGAATGCTTATCTCGCCGGATACCTGGCGCAGGTTTTTCAAACCACGCATGGCAACCTTCTTTTCCACATTGAAGGATATAAATCCCGATATTATAATCGCCTACCATTCAGATGGGTATATCGAGCCTATAATCCCCGATTTGATAGAGATCGGTCTCGATGTGCTCAATCCTATTCAGCCATCCTGTATGGATCCGTCTGTACTCAAGAAACTGTACGGCAAAAATCTCTGTTTCTGGGGCTCGATTGACATACAGCATACGCTTCCATTCGGAAAGCCTGACGAAGTGAAAAAAGAGGTTATTACCCGGCTTTCCACCATCGGTAAAAACGGTGGTTTTATCATCGGACCGACCCATAATGTTCAGCTCGACACCCCGATGGAAAATTTCTGGGCAATGCACGAGACGATAAAGAATACAGAGTATAAATCTTTATCATAAATCGAGCATAGTTTTATTTTACATGTTATCAAATTCCAGATTATCACTGTAAGGTGCTCGTTGTTAATTTTCAGCTGTTAATTTTTTTTCTGCTTCCTCACAACACAGAGTACTGACAACTGATCACCGACAATCTTAATCACATAGCTATTTTTCCTTCACTTGTACAGCACTTTAAGTTGCATCGGAGTAAATGATCACCCATTTGTCGCCGCGGCGTTCTTTCACCTCATTGACACGGAGCGAGACATTACCCTTCGCGCTCATCGGTTAAAAACGAAATCGTTGACATTGTAGATAATTACTGCGCTGTTGCCGTCTGTGCAACCTTGTCTGACAGGTCGGATATGGTGAAATTGAATCTAACACCTTAAACTTGAAAAAAAGCGCCGTTACTTTCTTTGGCGCCTTTTTGTTCCTTATTGCGCCTGAGCTGTTTTCATCTCGATATACACCTTAGGATTTTTCATAACCGTCAGAATATATATAATTGCCACAACCATCATACATATAACAATGGTAAATGTGCCGTTGTAATTCAAAATCTCTTTATCCATGAGCAGACCGAGAATGATGGGAAGAGGAACGTTGAATATGTTCACTCCGATATTAGTCACTGCTATGTATGTCGATTTATCAAAAGTAGGGCAGCACAAAAGGCACATATTGGTATACCCGACATTATCCGATATCTGTGCCATTCCGGTTATGACAAATACTACAAAAATTATCCAGGAAGCCGAAGAGGGACTAAGCCAGGCAATGACTGTATAGATTATCGCTAGTATATGTGAGGTTAAGAGCATATACTTGGGGCCATAAATATCTGCAATTTTTGTAAAAGTGAATCCACCGATAATAAGACCGATAGCATGAAAAGAGGTAAACCAGCCGCTCTTCATGGGATCAAATCCCCTTTCACTGATAAGATAAGCAAGAAGAAAAGCCAGCATTATATAATGACCGCTCATTATCCATTTACCAATGATAAACTTTATGAGGATTTTATCGGTTTTAATAATACTAATACACTTACCGATATAAGCACCAAGAGACACGGATCCCTCAACTGGTTCGCCCTCAGGTTCTTTTATAGTCAAGAGAACAATCACACATAAAATGGTTATGGCAAATGTTAAAAGAAATAGTAGTGCATAATTCATGGGTTCGCCAAAAGTGTCGCTAATTTTTGTTATGACCGGTCCCGAGATAACATAAGCTCCGAAGGTAATTGCAAATGCTATTCCCAGAAGCTTGCCCAGTCGTTCTGTAGGAATAATTTTGAATAGCATGGAAAAGTTTGCTGGTATATACATGCCTGTTAATATACATGACCATGCAAATAAGAGTAAGAACAGCCAGATTGATAAGCCTGCATTAGCCCCCTTGGTGAACAAAATGTACAAACCGAGAAAAAGCCATGCAAACCCTGCAAGCAGGATGACTTTTGCCATGAACTTTACTTTGATCGTTTTTGTTTCCGTTGCATAGGCTGCCCAGACCTGTGGAATAGCGAAACCTGCCCAGTAAATAGCGGTTATCAGGCCTATTTGCATTTTACTCGCATTAAGAAATGTTAAATAAGCCACCGGGATAGAGAAAAAAATTGTGAACGCTCCCCATGTCGGTCCCCCAAACCCTAAGAAGAATACAAAAATATTATACTTGTAAAATTCTTTCAAACTTTCCTTATTACTCATGACTCTCCCCATTCTTTAACCCGATAACTCAGCATTGTGAATATTTATTTAAATACTGAATGCTTTCTTTCATTTGTAGTATCAGTTTAATTGCAAAATCAATTAAATAATTGGTAAAAAGGATAGGTATATTTTTTCATTATTTCAACGGTTTAGATAGTGAATAAAATTCCTCAAAACTGTGAGATATTTATTCAATCTTTTGAAGAAGCGTAGTGGTATCAGTAAAAGTATATCGTCAGCGCTTTTACAGTATAGAAGTAGAGTCACTTATTAATTATAATACTTTAGGTGACAGAACAATTAACAACTAAGAATATTTATCGGATTTATTTTGAAATGTTATTATTGCCAAGACAAATGATTGTGCCATTCTGAAGGACTACTATAATTCGACCATTTCTATCAATCAAAAGACCACCGGGAAGTACAGGAAAGTCCTTTACGTGCGGACGGCCGGCAAGTAATTCCACCTTGGACAGTTCATATTTCCAAATCACAGAACCATCATTGGGATCCAGTGCACAGACTGTCCAACGTAGATTATCAGATAGAAATCCTTTAAAAACATCATTTCTCTCAGTATATGAACCGCTGTATTTATAAACTGTAACAATAGCATTCTTTGCAATTGCTAATGATACAACATCACATTCTTTGAGCTCGTGGGCTTTCCATACAGGCTTAGGAAATCCGGTGTGGGCTCCGGAATTGTACCAGCTAATGAAACCTCCCCCAGATTGCATGCCCTTACTTTTATATTTATTCAAATATTCTTCAAATTTGCTGGTCTTATAACATACCGGAACAGTATATCGACCTTCTAAGCATACTAAAATATTCTCATCCCATGCAGGGGATATTTGTCCCATATTAAATGGTATCGGATTACCAGTTCCCTTCTTAGGCAAACATTGATATGCGAAAAATGTTCCATTATTCACTGAATTTTCTGTTGGGGAATAGCGTAATCTTCCACCGACAATTATATACTGTTTATTAAAAATACCAATTTCTTGACCACGGTTGTACCCTGGATTAGGGAAATTAGGCGGATAACTAAGGCATTTGCCGGTAGCCAGATCATATTCTGCAGGTGAAACTACATTACCTCCGGCCATCCAAAGCCGACCATTAGCGATAGTTAACGTACCTTGAGCAGATACGCCCTTACGCATTTCCTTGTTTAGATGACCGGACGTATTGTTTTGAAATTCAATTTTTCCTGTTATTCCATCGAGAGCGTAGACATAAGTGCCGTCATAATCAATCATCCCTGCAGCGGTATAAACCACTCCATCTTTAACTAATACACCTGTGTTTACCGGCCAGGTTGAAGAAAGAGATCCATACACCATTATACGGCGTTCCACTGGGGAAACTCTGAAACGCCATAAGAGACGGCCTGTTACAGCTTCAAAAGCATAAACGTAACCGTCGCTTGAACCCACATATGCCCTATTATTCCAGATAGTTGGTGGTTGTTTTATTGGTCCCGCAGTTAAATAACTCCACTTTAAAATACCTGTCGCAGCATCAATGGCACGGACCTTACAATCATCTCCACCAATGAAAATAAGACTGCCTGCTGCTGTCGGTGAAGTAGGTATATTCTCGGACCGTGGTTTGAACTCCCAGATTTTATCAACTTCTAATGATAACGATGTTTTAGAAGAAGCGTTGTGATCATTGTTAGCCCGGTAAGTCGGCCAATCTTTTTCAGAGAGTTCCAAAGGAATGACGTTATATATATCGCCGTCCCCTGTTTCAAGGCGTTCTTTATCCTTGGCTTCAAAATCAAATTTGAAGTCACCTGCTGAACACAAAGCTCCTATTCCTATCAACGAAAGATTACAGTCACAAGCCCAGGGACCAACATATAACAGCCCATTAGCTGGCAAGACACCATCAGTACATGAAGGACGGATACCCGGATTAAGGAATACTTTTTCAGTTATACGGTCATATCGTCCTAAGCCATCAGGCCAGCCGCGAAAAAAGAAAGAATCCCACGTAGCCGTTATACGAGCGCAAGCACGTTTGTTAAAACCAAGATCTCTTATAGTCTCTCCTGTCAGTGGATCCAATTCCAGAACATTACCTCTATAACCAATTGGTGCTATGATGTGATTATCAGCATATAGCATATTGACAGGGGACAGGGATTTGCGCCTTGTCCAAAGTAAACTTCCATCTTTAGTTGAAACTGCAACAACATTCAGTTTTGCCTGTGCTCCGTAAATGAGTACTTCAGGTGTGTAGAGACAATAACCTGTAGTTCGAATACCTGTCTGTTTAAATGCTTTTCCTATTGCAAAATTTTCAATAAGTTCACAAATTCCTGGATCGCCATTCTTCCAAATCAATTCGCCGGATTTATTAGAAATACTCCCTATATGCGAATCCGGGCAATAAAAGAATAGTTTCCCGTCTCCAATGACCATTGCGCGAGAATCTATAGGTGCTTTCTCTTTATGAGTCCATACCACTTTTTTTTTATTGAGATTATAAGCCAGGATTGTAGTGCCAAAACCCCATGGAATACGTTTATCATAGTAGCCTTTGCTGAGATTCCCCCAATGCCAGTGTGGAGATTGGCTCCGCACAACTGTAGTTTGAGCAGGATCGTTATTATTCCCCAGAAGAGCAAAAAGCATATCATTCTCTATAGCTATCCATTTCCATTCATCCATATATCCCGGGATGTGAATTCTATCTATTTCAACACCCGTTTCCGGATCTAACAGCAAGCACCCGGTTCCATCTATGTCAATCATGTAAAAAATGCTGTCTGTTGCGATAAATGCTGAGCGGTGAGCAAGGTAACCATCTGGAAGTTTATGTGTCCATAACAAAGTACCGTTATAGCCATTTCTTGCATAAAGAGTGTTCAGCCATTTTTCCTCACGTTCGTGGTGGGCAATGTGCCCCATAGCAAGAAATGTTCTTCCACCCGCAGCGACAGTTATGGATGGCATCGACGGGTATAAAGGCTCTCCAATCCATTGTGTCATGTATGGCGCTTTTATCACAGTATCTCTGGAAACAGGATTATTGTCAGGACTATGTACCCAGTGGCTCCAATTATCAATACCTTTTTCGGGAGGTTTGGTGACTCGAGCCCATAAACCGAATTTATCTTTACTTATCTTATATTGTTCTACATTATTTGCTTTCAGCCAGTGTAACAGATGTTTAGATGTGAGTTCATCCAAATGTTTTCCATACATCTTTTTTCTTCCAAGAATTGCTTTCCCTTTAGGGCGTAGAACTCGTAATATTTCCGATAAAGAGAGTTCTTCAAGTTCACTATCATTCAAATGTACCGAAATGACAAGGTCGATTGAATTATCGGCATAAGGAAGTTTATTTTTTGATCCTTTTTCAACAACAACACGTTTTCCGTATAAATTTGCTTCATCCATTATTCTTTTCGTCTTTGCCACTAAAGAGTCACTCGTATCCTGTATATGCACAAAAAAGGTACTTGCACGAATTATCTCTATTACTGTTTTATCATTTTTACAATCAAGAATAGAGCACACACCTTTATTTATTCCGGTAGTTTCAAGGATATGTGCTGCAAATTCTGAATCTCCATTATCCACATTATCATCTTTAGCTATAAAAAACGGTTTTATAAAGACAAATAAAAAAACTGCAAGTATCATAAGAAAAATCATCATAATGTTGAAAAATGTTTTCATTATTTAGTCCCTGTATCAAAACATCAATTACACCTATATATAGTCAGCGTATTTGGTGGTTATTGACACAAAATTTAAGATACACTTTCGGCTATTATAAACAGCTTATTATTCTTTTTAAAGAGCTTTTCTTTTTCTCAATATCGCTCTACATCTTCCAAAATACACATCAACTGGAGTTACATTTCCTCATACCGTATCATTGCGTTTCGATTTGTAATTATCAAAACAATTTTATAATTCAACTCGAACTTCATCTGGTGATTATCAAATTATTAAAGTGGTATTTCCTTTTTAATTACCTGTAATATTGTTCAATCATTCCATAGTGGTACTCTGTCACCGTGCCAGGGGAAAGCAAAAGTAGGTTCGTTTGCAAAGCGAGTTCTATGAATTACCAACTCGGCTCCTGCACCAGGGGCTAACCGAACAGTGAAAAACCTTTTGTTAACCGAGTAGAACCTGCCGTTAATCTCAACCTTTTCACATCGGTGTTCAGCGCAACCACCGGTTTGCACAATCACTTCACGTGGCTCGGTCTGGCAGATATTTATGAGTGTAACAGTCACTGTTTGCGGTTTAATAGATGTAACGAGCGCAGCAGTATCCTCCGGAAGTCCGGGACGGCGGTTGACCGAATCGAAATACCGGAGCTCACAGAAGAGAGGTGCGCCAGACCACATAGGTTGGAGCCCCCCCAGCGTTAGATTAACCAGAGCGCCCGTCGAGACACCCACGATTCCTGCCCGAACCGGAGTATCGGCACGGCGGGTATCGGGGGTAGTCGTGTCCTTTCTAAGGCTTTCAGTTTTTATTCGGTTGCGCTCGATGGCTTCGGTTAATGCCTTCGTGGGGTAGTCGGGGTAATCTCCATTCAGAAAATCGAACCACAGGATCTCGTTTCCTCCTTCGAACCGTTTCTCGTATTCATATATCTGGATCGATTCTGTGCGACGGCGTGTTTCATCGAGCTGGCAGGCGTCAAAGAAACTTTCAAGGTCATTCTTGTCAAGTGTCCAGTAATAAATTTCAGCAAACAATGCCTCGAATATAGAGCTACGACCGCGCGCGACTGGTATTTCCTCGTACCAGCCGTCACCACCGAACTTATTGAGAAAATGCCACTTGTTATCCTTCTTGACCCTGTTCTTCAGAAGGTTTTCACCTTGTTTGCGGAGTGCATTGATATAATTGTTGTCATGACTCAGGAAATAGGCATTATTGAATCCGATACGCATCCCTCGTCCGAGGATAAACCATCCACCAAATACCCAATCCCACCCCATCAGTCCCCCGTACGATTTACCATCCCATCCCTCGCCCACTTTACCGTTCAGACCGACAATAGAAGGGATGTTCCAATTGTTTTTTCTTGTACGGTCAAGCCAAGCACCGGTATATTCAAACACCCAGTCTTTATAATGCCTGTCACCGGTGAGAGCGTATGCGTTTAAAACAAGTGTCGTAGCATGAAGGTTCATCGGAACATCGCCTTGTACTTGAGTCCAATCATGGTCATTAAAAATAGGTATATTTTCGCGATCACTCCAGTCTTCAGTAGTTGCGGTGAGGCGTGGTCCCTTGCTGCCGTTATGAATGCTCCGGATTATTTTGTGCTCAGGATCATAATTATGGGTTGTTGTATCTCTACCAGTATAGAAATTTGCGAAACGAATAATCCGCTCTTGAGTTAACCGGTCTTCAGGATCCGACAAAGGAAGAAGTTCGAACGCAGCATAGCCCTCTCCATTATGTTCCCAGTCGAAAGAAGTTATGAATTCTTTGTAGAACATACCAAGTTCAGAGTACTGTTTAATATGACCTTCCCAAATAAACTTGAAAAGATCCAGGGTACTTTGAGGTGCACCAAGCATGTACATAAGAGGCCAGTTATACATGTTTTCCATGATATCATCAGGACCGTCCGATCCACCCCAGTGTTCTTCACATTCAAAATAACCATTAACCGGATTTATATATTTTTCGGCAAAAGCCTCGGCAAAACGAGTGTTTTCGATGAGAAGCCGGCGTTCCAATAGAGACCAGGGCGTTGGTGACATTGGAGTTGTAATTTCAATAGGTGTTTGACATAGAGCCGGTTTTAAAATTAGTATAACGTAAGCAAATAAAAAAATTGTTGTTGAAAAACATCGGCGAATAAACAAAATAACACCTCCAATTAATCATTAAATGAATTTATGAGAACAAGATAGATTTTTTTAATAACTTGAAATGCCTAGTCCATCTTTTCAAATAATCAGCGGATTAGTTAAAATCTTTTGATAATAAACTTTTTACTTCTTCTCAACTTCAAGTGAGGTTATATAAAGCGGATTATTATATTCCTGAGCCTCTTTGAGAACATAAGCCCGGAATTGTTGCTCATCTGTATTTTCCATACCTTCACTCCATGCAGCTGGTACCAGATATTCGAACGTTTTATCTTTCGTTACGGGTATACGAAATGTGTGATTGCCTCCAAATCCATTCACAAACTGATATTCAGGTTTATAGTAATCCTTAACAATGAGTGCAATTGCCTCAAAGTTCACTTTTAGTTTTCCATGTGAAACATTTGCCCCAGACGAAATTATCGTACCTCCTTTAACAATAAATTCGGATTCACCGATTTCAACTTCATTCATTATCTTACGTATGCCGCAACCAAACTGGATGTCGTCCGTTTCTGGATTTAAAGTGATATAATGGACCTTACATGTATAGTAGCACTTGTTCTTGTAAGCTGTATAGTACTGTTCCAGTTCATATTCACCTTTACCCGAACGCCAGTTCATAATATGCGCTCGAATCATGCTTCTAAGGGGACCGTTAACTACTACATCAAACGCATAACGGGTGTTATCCAACTGACCTTTACCTCGGTAAGCGTTGAACCGTGGGCGAGAGACAGAATCAGGATAAGCAGGCTCTTCAAAAAGACATATTCCTCCTGCACCGAAGGTTGATCCTACTAACATGATATCGGATCCCTGTTCGTAAGGCATACTATAATCTGAACGATTTGTTATGAGTGATTCATATCCGGTAAGTAGTTGGTTACGTTTTCCCATTAAATCAACATCAGTAGGGAAAAATAATTTCCAGAGCATCTTTTTCGACTCCCAGAAAGGCACAAAGCGCCGCAAATAATTACCGATAACCGCCTGGGTTTCGTGCCTGTAGGGGCCACGGTTATGTGTACCGATGTATATATATAGAGTTTTTGTTTCGCGCGCACCAATATCTGTCATGAAAAATAACTCATCCCATATACCATCTTTATCCAGATCATCGAGTTGGTATGGAATATTGTGGCCGTTCGTTTCTGGTTGAAACGCATGGGCGCGATACATTTCTTTATTTTCTGCTGATATTTCTTTCAATGGCGGGATTTCCGGGTCTACAACGATGATCATGTTTCCTGTTATATTTTTTATTGGCATATCATAAAACGTTATAACGGTCGGGCAGTCTTTTCGTGAGAAATCAAGAGTATTAGAAAGTGTCACCTTAATCCGGGTAACCGGGTTGAAATTACCCTCCGTATACCAGCCGTAATTCTGTGCAAATAGAGGACTATTAAAAAAAATTATGCACAATAATGAAATAGTAACTTTTTTCATTCGGTGCACCCTCCCAATTCAGTTTTATTAATAATAATTCCAAATAATTAAATAATCTAGCATTATACTCAAGGATCCAAAGCAAGAAATCGTTTGCGCAATCGTTTGCACGGCAATATAACCGTATTTATTTTTTATGCAAGAATAAATTTATTGAAAAACTCTTGTTTGAAATTAATGAAAAGGTTATTCTTCATCATAAATATGATTCCCGGATTATTCACAGCATTATGGATCATATTTTTTAAAAGTCCCAAAACACCCCGGTGGGGGGCTTATACAAGGTTTGTGTTAAAGTCCCCCTTCGCGGAATTTAAGAGGCAACAAAAATTGAATTCTATAAAGAAACACTTTGAAAATCCAAATATCAGTTTGTTTTTAATATGATTATACAAATAACATAAAAAATTCATAAATTATTCGGATGATTAAGTTAAAATATAATCATTAATGATTTTAATTTATGGAATATCAGATAAAAAAGCTCAGGATGTAAATTTAATCATCATCAAAAATGTATGGAGGGTAAAATGAAACGATTTTTTTTAATTTTTGCGATTGTTCTACCAGCTTTTTTCTTAGCTGATAAATACATTCTGAAGGAAGTCGAAGCTGCAAGTGATGACCTCAAAAGCCTCAAAGTTACACATAAGAAATATTTAGAAGCATGGAGCGAAAGTGATATCAAAACCATTATTGATATAGGAACTGGGGCGGTTGGTTTTGGTCATTCAACAGCTTTCCCCAGGCCGATCAGGATAGAAGACGAATTCGGGAATAATGTGAAGAATTTTTTCGAGATGATGGAAGTGTTTCAAATTAAATTAATAACTACCCAGCATCTTGTTGTTGGAAATACTGGTCTTGTATGGGGACACTATGCGCAAACCACTAAGCAGAAAGATGGGCCTTTGCGCACACTTTATCTAAGGTTTACTCATACCTTTGTAAAAACAGAAGGCAAGTGGAAACTGGTTTTATATCACAGATCATGGATACCGTCAGAGGACATGCAATGAAGTAGGTATTATGCAGCATTTTAGATTTGCACTTGTCCTACCTGAGGAGTAGGATGAGGAGTAATCTCTAATCTATATCTACTCGATATACTTGATGTAAACATATTGGTTGAAAATTATTCTGAGGATTTTCAGAGGATAACGTGTAGTATAAATTGACCTTGCCCCCGAAAACTGGTCCAGTTATTATGTTAGTCTTGGACCAAAATGAATAGGAGGCAAAAATGCCACGCAAAATTTACACCCCGGAACAGATTATCCGTAAATTCAGAGAAGCAGAAGTCCTTATAGCAGAGGGCATGACCACTCGTAATGCTGCTCGCCAAATTGGAGTAACTGAGCAGACCTATTACCGATGGCGTAAGGAATAGGGATGGATGAAAGTTAATCAGGCAAAACGCTTAAAAGCTCTTGAAAAAGAAAATTCCCGTCTGAAACGACTGGTAGCTGAGATGGAATTGGATATCCAGATTCTTAAAGAAGCAATAGCTTATGAATCAAAAAACTTCTAAGCCCGACAAAAAGACGGCGTACAGTTGAGTATGTCTTAAGCGAGCTGTCTGTGTCTGAACGTCGGGCGTGTAAAGTTTTGGATATATATAGAAGCTCACACCGCTATTTAACGAAAACAAACGATGAAGAAGATGTTTTACTACAAAGAATTACTGAATTGGCAACTCAATATGGGCGATATGGTTACCGACGAATTACAGCATTGCTGCAAACTGAAAGCTGGAAAATTAATCATAAGCGAGTTGAACGTCTCTGGAGACAAAAAGGTTTGAAGGTGCCACAACAACAGCCGGAGCGCAGACATTTATGGCTCAACGATGGGTCATGTGTTCGGCTTCGCCCGATGTATCGTAATCACGTATGGAGTTATGATTTTGTTCAGACACGTACACACGATAGCAGAAGTTTTCGCATGTTGACAATTATAGATGAATATACACGAGAATGTCTAGCAATTGATATTGGACGCAAACTCACCAAAGAAGATGTCCTGGATCGATTGACGAGTTTATTTGTATGTCGAGGGATTCCTGAGCATATCCGTAGTGACAACGGATCAGAATTCACGGCAAAAGCAGTTCGTTCATGGCTTCAACGTCTTGGAATTAAAACATTGTATATTG
>SDBV01010469.1_pt1 | contig 12138 bp, 7 predicted proteins | sample 2277081 | NCBI WGS metagenome assembly SDBV01 (sample SAMN10402039, study PRJNA504765) | marine sediment metagenome | isolation source: marine sediment core GS10_PC15, 223 cmbsf | place: Arctic Ocean: Southern Knipovich Ridge | collected 2010 | reverse complement strand
CGGTCGGCGTGGGGCCCGCCGCAACCATCTCGGCGTATTTACGCGCCCGTTCGCGTGCGACCCGCAGCGAAATTCGTTTGTAGTCCCCAATGGTGGTGAGCGGCTGCCGCTCGCCGTCGAGCGTATAGCGAAAACGCCACACCTTGTTGCCGGTCGGCATGACCTCCAGGATCAGCCCATTGCCGTCCGCGACGGAGTAGCGGGTCGCGCGGGGCTCCATTGCGCGAATCTGGGTTTCGGTGAGAGGGGGGACTCGCTTGGGCATGCTTTTGTTATTGGTACACAGGACATTTGAAATTGCGGAAGTTCAAGTCTGTGTACCAATATTTCGGGTTTGAACAAGCTTGAGAGTATAGCGGCGCGAACCCGGTTTGATGCACAATTTAAGGGGGTTTGTTGATCTCCTTGACTCTCGTGCCGCAGCCGCTTACTTGCCGATGCAGAATCGGCTAAAAATCACTCCTAAAAGATCGTCCGACGTAAACTCGCCAGTGATCGAATTGAGCTGCTCCTGCGCCAGTCGCAATTCCTCAGCGAATAGATCGAGCGCCTGGGCGTTCTGGTCCGCATGTGCCGCCGCGGTTGCCAGATGCTCCTGTGCCGCGCGCAAGGCAATCAGGTGCCGCTCGCGCGCGAGGTAGACGCTTTCCGCGCCCGCTTGCCATCCTGCGATCCGTAGCAGCTCCGCGCGCAACAGCGCAATGCCGTCGCCTTTCTTGGCGGACAGGCGCACTTCGCACAAATCGACGCCCGCCGTCTCATCCAGCGCATGCACCGCCGGCGCCAGCCCGGTCAGATCGGTCTTGTTCAACACCCGCAGCACCGGCACGCCGGCCGGGAAGCGGGCGGCAATCGCATCGTCCTCGGCCGTCATGCCAATCCGCGCGTCGAGCAGATGCAGCACGACGTCGGCGCGTTCGATCTCGTTCCACGTGCGCTCGATGCCGATCTTCTCCACCTCGTCCTCGGTTTCGCGCAGGCCGGCGGTGTCGATCACATGCAGCGGAATGCCTTCGATCTGGATGGTTTGCGCAACCTTGTCGCGCGTCGTGCCGGCGATCGGTGTGACGATGGCCAGCTCGGCGCCTGCCAGCGCATTCAGCAGCGACGACTTGCCCACGTTCGGTTGCCCCGCCAGCACCACCGACAGCCCCTCGCGCAGCAGCGCACCCTGGCGCGCCTCGTTCAGCACATGAGCCAACTGCTCGCGGATCCGGGCGAGCTTGCCGCGCGCATCCGCGGCTTCGAGGAAGTCGATCTCTTCCTCGGGGAAATCCAGCGTTGCCTCAACCAGCATCCGTAGCGTGATCACGTCTTCGACCATGGCGTGGACGTCGCGCGAGAACGCGCCCTCAAGCGAGCGGCCGGCCGAACGCGCGGCCGCCTCGGTGCTTGCCTCGATCAGGTCCGCGACCGCCTCGGCTTGGGCCAGATCGAGCTTGTCGTTGAGGAAGGCGCGGCGCGTGAACTCGCCGGGCTCCGCGAGACGCAGACCCACGTCGCGTCCGGCGTCGATGCAGCGCTGCAGGACCAGTTGCAGCACGATCGGGCCGCCGTGGCCCTGCAATTCGAGGACATGCTCGCCGGTGTAGGAGTTCGGCGCCGGGAAGTACAGCGCGATGCCGCGATCGAGCGCGTTGCCGTTGGCGTCTAGAAACGGCACATAGCTCGCATGGCGCGGAGTCAGCGACTGGCCGGTGAGCGCGAGCATCAACGGCTCGGCTGCCGCCGCACCGGCCCGTCCGAACGAAATCCGGACTACGCCGATTCCGCCACGACCTGGCGCGGTGGCAATGGCGACGATGGGATCGGAGTCGGTGGCGAGCATGGGATCAGGAGCAAAAGCAGAGGAACGGAAGGCCCAGAAGGGGCGCGAGGCATTGTAACGCGGCCCGTCCGCGCGACTCCGGGTGAGGCCGTCGAATAGGACGGCCCGGTTTTTATCAGACAAATAAGGATTTATCTCATATACGTTAAGATAAGTCCGTAAGGTGAACACAACTGTCGGGCGGGCGTGGTGACGCGGAACGTATGCTGCAGAAGGAAAAAGGCGTCATTTGCTAAAATTGCGCGACGCTTTATCTGGCGCTCATTTTGGGCTAAAAATAGCGTAATTGCGCGAATTTATAGCCTAAACGGTTGTCCACTGATGGAGCGCCGGATTGCACAATCTGGCCCATGCCGACCTCCAAAGAAAAACTAGCGTTCGCCAAAAGGCTGCAAGACCAGATTGCCCGGAAGAACGTCAAGGGCGGGACTCAGCTCGCCAGGCAATTCAATCTGCTGCATCGCGGCGACGCGCCTGTCTCGCCGCAGACCGCGCACAAGTGGCTGACGGGCCGAACCATTCCGACGCCGGACAAACTGCAGACGCTCGCCGACTGGCTGGGCGTAGGCGTGCACTGGCTTCACTATGGGCCGCCCCCGCCGGCGGGCGCGAAAGCCAAGCCGCTGGCTCCCGGTGAGAAATACCCGCTGACGCCGGAAGCGCTCCAGCTCGCCTCGAAGATCGAGGCGCTCGATCCGAAAGACCGTCACTTCCTTGAAGAATTCGTCGATCGCCTGTACGACGCCGGCAAAGAGTGAATCCCGCGCGAGGCGTATCCAGAACCCGCGGTCCAAATCGCGTACCCAAATAAAAAGCCGCCCGGTTTCACACCGGGCGGCTTTTTTGCAGCTTGCCTTGCTTGCTGCGGTGGCTGAGGTGGGTGAGGGGCGAACCGACCGGGTTCGCTTCCAGCCCTCAGACGATAACGCTGCTTAAGCCGTCTTCGTCTTCGACTGCCCCATCATGCGCGTGATGTAGTACTGCTGGGCGATCGACAGCACGTTGTTGACCACGTAGTACAGCACGAGACCAGCCGGGAAGAAGAAGAACATGACCGAGAACGCGATCGGCATGAACATCATCATCTTGGCTTGAACCGGGTCCGGCGGGGTCGGGTTCAGACGCGTTTGCAGGAACATCGAGACGGCCATCAGGACCGGCAGGATGAAATACGGGTCTTGCTGCGACAGATCGTGAATCCACAGAATCCACGGCGCGCCGCGCATTTCCACCGACGACAGCAGCACCCAGTACAGCGAGATGAACACCGGAATCTGGATCACGACCGGCAGACAGCCGCCGAACGGATTGACCTTCTCGGTCTTGTACAACTCCATCAGCGCGGCGTTCATCTTCTGCGGATCGCCCTTGAAGCGTTCGCGCAGCGCTTGCATGCGCGGCGTGATCGCCTTCATGCGCGCCATCGACTTGTAGCTGGCGGCCGACAGCGGGAAGAACACGGCCTTGATCAGCAGCGTGAGCAGGACGATCGACCAGCCCCAGTTGCCGACATAGCTGTGAATCTTTTCCAGCAGCCAGAAGAGCGGCTTGGCGATGATGGTGACCCAGCCATAGTCCTTGACCAGTTCCAGACCCGGGGCGATGCCTTCGAGCATGCGCTCTTCTTCCGGACCGGCGAACAGGCGCGCCGACACGTCAGCCGATTGGCCCGGCGCAATGGCCGGAACCGCTTCCTTCACACCCACGCGATACAGCGACGGATCGATCTTCTCGACATAGATATCGCGCTTGACGCCTTGCTGCGGAATCCACGCGGTTGCGAAGTAGTGCTGCACCATCGCGATCCAGCCGTTGTCGGCCGAGCTCGCGTAGTCTTCCTTGTTCTTGTCGATGTCGCTGAACGTCATCTTCTGGAAGTGGTGCTGATCCGTGTAGACAGCCGGTCCAATGAAGGTGTGCGAGAAGCGCGGCGTTTCCACCGGCTGGCTGTCGCGCACCAGTTCCATATAGACGGTCGGCGACACCGGCGTCGTGCCCACGTTGACGATCTTCGTGTCGACGCCGATCACGTAGCTGCCGCGCGTGAACGTGTACGTCTTCACGACCTTCACGCCACCCTTGACCGGCGATTCGAAGCTGAGCGAGAACGACTTGGCGTCGCCCGTCAGATCGTGCGGCTGGTTCGGGACCGGCGTGTAGATGTCATTGTGGTTCGGGAAATCGCCGCCGAGCAGACCCGTGCGCGCCAGATACGTGTGATCGGCGGTGTGGTCGAACAGGGTGATGACGAGATCCGGCTGGTTGCCGTTGCCCTTGTTGATCAGCGACAGCTTGGACAGCGTACCGCCGCGCGTGTCGATTTCACCGCTGTAGACGTCAGTCGTGAACGGGATCAGTTGGGCCTGGGCTGCGGGCGCTGTGTTGCCCGGAGCGGAAGTGTTCGTCTGCGGCAAATCGGCAGGCTGGGTTCCCGGCGTCGTCGTACCCGGTGCTGCGCTGGCCGCGGTTTGCGTCTGCGTAGCGCTCGGGAAAAACATCGACGGGCGTCCGTGGTCGCGTTGCCAGTTGTCGAACAGCATGACCGCTGACATGAAGAAGATGACCCATAGGACGGTGCGTTTGATATCCATGCGTTGTCTCAGTGTCGATGGAACGGCGCGTCAGCGCTTTTCAGAAGTGGGAGGCGGGACAAGATCGATGCCGCCCGCAGAAAACGGGTGACAGCGGCAAATGCGCCTGGCGGCGAGATAAGTCCCGCGCGCGGCGCCATGATACTGGATTGCTTCGCGCGCGTAATCAGAGCAGGAAGGGTAAAAACGGCACCGGTTGCCGAGCAGAGGGCTTACGGCAACCTTGTAGAAGCGCAATAAAGCGAAAAGTACCGTTTGCATGACTAGTGCGGCCAGGCAGCGCCGCCCAAGAAGGAATACCGGGTAATGCCCCAGCGGCCGGATCGCCTGACCGACCGCAGGTGCAACCAGATCAGCGACCACCTGAGTGACCCCCCAAGCAGCCGCACGAGCCTCTCCATGAGCGTCATTGCGTCGCAGGCGCATCCGCGGGTGGCGCCTCACGACGGGCAATTTCGCGCGCTGCCTTGTCGAGCAACGCCTCTATTTCACTACGGCACAGCGTCTTCAACTGCGGTGACGAGGCGGCAGGCATGGCCTTCTTGTCGAAGCGCGTGTGCAAACGCAGCAGCACGTCCCAACCGCCGAAATCCGCGCGACGCAGCCGGAAGGCCTCGCGCGCGAGACGGCGCACCAGATTGCGCGTGACTGCGCGCGGCGCATACTTCTTGCCGATCACGAGGCCCAAGCGCGCGTCGTTGCCGGTGGGCCGGGCGTACACAACGAAGTGTGCGGTGCGGCGCCACGGGCGCAAACGAAAAACGGATGAGAATTCATCCGTTTTTAGCAGCCTTGCGGCTTTGGGGAAGGCGGCTTGCGCTCGCAACGGACCCGAGCCCGGTTGCTGCGCCGCTCCTGCCGTTCCCGCGCTGCCGCGGGTGTCGGGTTGCACAGACGGAGCGCGCAATCCGCTCGCCAGCCTTAGATGGCGAGGCGCTTGCGGCCCTTCGCGCGACGTGCGTTGATGACCTTGCGGCCACCAGCGGTCTTCATGCGAACGCGGAAGCCGTGGGTGCGCTTGCGACGGGTAACGGAAGGTTGGTAAGTACGTTTCATGTTGCGCTCACTTTGCTGAGAAATAACCGCGCGAGCATCGCGGAAGGTGCAATGGCCGGTGGTTCAAAAATTGGTTTTCGCGGAACCCGCTATTTAAACCGGTTTTCTTTTGGTCGTCAATAGTTTAGCGACGTATTCCACAGGCGAGGCGCATAAGCGGGGAATGATCCGTCCCTGTGGATAACTCCCTTTTCTGGTTATTTTGGCGGTAGAATCTCGTCCTACTTCCCAAAAATCCTGCACGCCGCTCCGGCTCGCTTGCCCCGCAAACCCTTGTGGCACAAGCGCCTGGAGCCGTTCCGCCTGGCCGCTCAGGGCCTTGTTGTGTATCTGCAACAAGGGAGCCGGCGGTCCGCCGTGCAAACATAACGATAGCAACTCGATGAACGAATTCTGGCAACACTGTTCCGCACTGCTAGAGCGTGAGCTAACGCCCCAGCAGTACGTGACGTGGATCAAACCGTTGGCCCCGGTTGCCTTCGATGCGGCAGCGAACACGCTGAGCATCGCAGCGCCCAACCGCTTCAAGCTTGACTGGGTCAAGAGCCAGTTTTCCGGCCGCATATCCGATATGGCGCGCGACTTCTGGCACGCGCCTGTCGACGTCCAGTTTGTCCTCGACCCCAAGGCCGGCATGCGCGGCGCGGCCGCTGCTGCGCCAGCGCCGGCACGGCCGACGCAACTGGCGGGCAACAGCAGCACGGCTGCCGTGGACGCGGCTGTGGGCGCCGTGCAGGCGGCGCAGGCCGCCCGTACCCATGGCGCCAGTAATGGCGCCGCCCACGGTTCGGCCGCCGGCAATGGCGCAAACAGCGCGCAACCGAGCAATGTGGACGACGGCGGCGACCTCGATCTGCCGAGCCTCGACGCCAACGAAGCCGCCGCGGCGCGCCGCACATGGCGCCCGGGCCAGAGCGCCGCTCAGCAAGGCAGCGCCGAGAGCGACTCGATGTACGAGCGCTCCAAGCTCAACCCCGTGCTGACCTTCGACAATTTCGTGACCGGTAAGGCCAACCAGCTGGCGCGCGCCGCCGCGATTCAGGTGGCGGACAACCCCGGCATCTCGTACAACCCGCTGTTTCTGTATGGCGGCGTGGGCCTCGGCAAGACCCACCTGATCCACGCCATCGGCAATCAGTTATTGATGGACAAGGCCGGCGCGCGGATTCGTTATATCCACGCGGAACAGTATGTGTCCGACGTGGTGAAGGCCTACCAGCGCAAGGCGTTCGACGACTTCAAGCGCTACTACCACTCGCTCGACCTGCTGCTGATCGACGATATTCAGTTCTTCTCGGGCAAGTCGCGCACGCAGGAAGAGTTCTTCTACGCGTTCGAGGCGCTGGTGGCCAACAAGGCGCAGGTGATCATCACCAGTGATACGTACCCGAAGGAAATTTCGGGCATCGACGACCGGCTGATCTCACGCTTCGACTCCGGCCTGACGGTGGCCATCGAGCCGCCCGAGCTGGAAATGCGCGTGGCGATTCTGATGCGCAAGGCGCAGTCCGAAGGCGTGAGCCTGAATGAGGACGTGGCGTTCTTCGTCGCCAAGCACCTGCGCTCGAACGTCCGTGAACTGGAAGGCGCGCTGCGCAAGATCCTCGCGTACTCGAAGTTCCATGGCCGCGAGATTTCCATCGAACTGACCAAAGAAGCGCTGAAAGACCTGCTGACGGTGCAGAACCGGCAGATTTCGGTGGAAAACATCCAGAAGACGGTGGCGGACTTTTACAGCATCAAGGTCGCCGACATGTATTCGAAGAAGCGGCCGGCGAACATTGCGCGGCCGCGCCAGATTGCGATGTACCTGGCGAAGGAACTGACGCAGAAAAGCTTGCCGGAAATCGGCGAGCTGTTCGGCGGGCGCGACCACACGACGGTGTTGCACGCGGTGCGCAAGATTGCCGACGAGCGGAGCAAGGACGCGCAGTTGAACCACGAACTGCACGTGCTCGAGCAGACCTTGAAGGGGTGAGGGCGGGCTGATTTTGAAGCGGTGTCGGGGGTAACTGCGAGGCAACCTCGAAGCCGCAGCGGTGCTGCTCAAAATTTGGGCAGAAAGCGGGAAAAATCGACCTGTTTATTTCGGAACTCGCCCCCATTTTAGGGGAGCGGTTCTGTTTTCAGGCACAATACAGGTTTAACCGCCCGGCGGCTGAGGGCGGATGTACGCCGTGACTGGCGCAGCGTAGCGCCGGCGGGGGCCGGGGCCGCGTGCAGGATTGCCGAGCGGGGCGCGCAGGCCGTCACATCAACGAAGGAACTCTATGCAACTGGTCAAGACCGAACGCGATAACCTCCTCAGGCCGCTGCAAACCGTGAGCGGCATCGTCGAACGCCGCCATACGTTGCCGATCCTCGCCAACTTGCTGATTACCAAGAACGGCCCCGACGTGTCGTTCCTGTCCACCGACCTCGAACTGCAGATCACCACGCACGGCGACTTCGGCGTGGGCGGCGATTCGGTTGCGACTACGGTAGCGGCGCGCAAACTGCTCGACATTCTGCGTGTCATGCCCGACGGCCAGGTCACGCTGACGCTGAACGACAAGCGCCTCACCGTGCAATCCGGCAAGAGCCGCTTTGCGCTGCAGACGCTGGCCGCGGACGAGTTCCCGACCGTCGCTCAAGCTAAAGACTTCGGCGCGAACCTGGTGGTTCCCCAGAAGACGTTCCGCCAACTGCTCGGCATGGTGCATTTCTCCATGGCCCAGCAGGACATTCGCTATTACCTGAACGGCATGCTGCTGGTGGTGGACGGCGACCAGTTGATGGCGGTGGCAACGGACGGTCACCGTCTGGCGTTCTCGTCCATGAAGATCGAAGGCTCGTTTGCGCGCCAGGAAGTGATCATTCCGCGCAAGACGATTCTCGAACTGCAGCGCCTGCTGGAAGATATCGACGACACGCTCAAGATTGACATTGCGCCGAGCCAGGTGAAGTTCACCTTCGGCCAGGTCGAGCTGGTGTCGAAGCTGGTGGAAGGGAAATTCCCGGACTTCCAGCGCGTGATTCCGAAGTCGCACAAGAACCAGTTCCTGATTGGCCGCGAAGAACTGCAGCGTTCGCTGCAACGCGCGGCTATTCTGACCTCGGACAAATTCAAGGGCGTGCGCTGCATCATCGAGCCGGGCCAGCTGAAGATCATGTCCACCAACGCCGACCAGGAAGAAGCGCAGGAAGAACTGGAAATTGCGTACACCGGCGACAGCGTCGATATCGGGTTTAACGTCACGTATCTGCTCGACGTGCTGGCAAACCTGAAGGTCGACATGTTGCAAGTGAGCCTTGGCGATGCCAGCTCCAGCGCGTTGATCACCATTCCTGAGAACGACGAATTCAAATACGTGGTGATGCCGATGCGCATCTAACGCGTCCAACATCAAGAAGAACACCAAGGGGCGCAGCGCCCCTTTGGCGTTTTTATGGTGTTTTGAAAAGTCCCGAGCAGCAACCAAGCAGCAACGCAGAACCGGAAAAAATCCATGACTGACACGAACAATTCGCAACCCGATAACAGCTACGGCGCCTCATCGATTCAGATCCTCGAAGGTCTGGAGGCAGTGCGCAAGCGACCGGGTATGTACATCGGGGATACATCGGACGGCACCGGTTTGCACCACCTCGTTTTCGAAGTGCTGGACAACTCGATCGACGAAGCGTTGGCCGGGCACTGCGACGACATCCAGGTGATCATCCACGCGGACAACTCGATCTCCATCACCGACAACGGCCGCGGCGTGCCCACCGGCCTGAAGATGGACGACAAGCACGACCCGAAGCGCAGCGCCGCTGAAATCGTGATGACCGAGCTGCACGCCGGCGGCAAGTTCGACCAGAACAGCTACAAGGTGTCCGGCGGCCTGCACGGCGTGGGCGTGTCGTGCGTGAACGCGCTGTCGGCATGGTTGCGCCTCACCATTCGCCGCGACGGCAAGAAGCACTTCATGGAATTCCACCGTGGCGTGCCGCAGAACCGCATCCTCGAAGAGATCGACGGCGTGGCCGTCTCGCCGATTCAGGTGACCGGCGACACCGAAAACCGCGGCACGGAAGTGCACTTCCTCGCCGATGAGACGATTTTCGGCAACATCGAATACCACTACGACATTCTGGCGAAGCGCATTCGCGAACTGTCGTTCCTGAATAACGGCGTGCGGATTCGCCTGCTGGATCAGCGCACCGGCAAGGAAGAAGATTTCGCGTTTGTGGGCGGCGTGAAGGGTTTTGTTGAGTACATCAACAAGAACAAAGCCGTGCTGCACCCGACTATTTTCCACGTCACGGGCGAGAAGGATGGTGTGGGCGTGGAAGTGGCTATGCAATGGAACGATAGCTACAACGAGAACGTGCTGTGCTTCACGAACAACATTCCGCAACGGGATGGCGGGACGCACTTGACCGGCTTGCGCGCGGCGATGACGCGGGTGATGAACAAGTACATCGCCGATCACGAGATTGCCAAGAAGGCGAAGGTTGAAACCTCGGGCGATGATATGCGCGAAGGTTTGTCGTGCGTGCTGTCCGTGAAGGTGCCGGAGCCGAAGTTCTCCGCGCAGACCAAGGACAAGCTGGTTTCTTCTGAAGTGCGGGCGCCGGTGGAAGACGTGGTCGCCAAGGCGCTTGAGGAGTTTCTGCTGGAAACGCCGAACGACGCCAAGATTATCTGCAGCAAGATTGTGGATGCGGCGCGTGCGCGCGATGCGGCGCGGAAGGCTCGGGAGATGACGCGGCGTAAGGGTGTGCTGGATGGGGTTGGGCTGCCTGGGAAGCTGGCGGATTGCCAGGAGAAGGATCCGGCTAAGTCTGAGATTTATATCGTTGAGGGTGACTCGGCAGGCGGGTCGGCTAAGCAAGGCCGCGACCGGAAGTTTCAGGCTATCTTGCCGCTGCGTGGCAAGGTGCTTAACGTCGAGAAGGCCCGGTATGACAAGCTGCTTTCTTCGGAGCAGATTGTTACGCTGATCACTGCGCTGGGTTGCGGGATCGGCAAGGAAGACTACAACCTTGAGAAGCTGCGTTATCACCGCATCATCATCATGACCGATGCTGACGTGGACGGTGCGCACATTCGGACGCTGCTGCTGACGTTCTTCTATCGGCAGATGCCGGAGATGATCGAGCGTGGGTTTATTTATATCGCTCAACCGCCGCTTTACAAGATCAAGGCTGGGAAGGATGAGCGGTATCTCAAGGATGCGGCTGAGCTTAATGCTCATATGCTCAGGCTCGCGCTGAATGGGTCGGAGCTTGTGCCGGCGGAGAATGCTACGGCGATTGCTGGGGATGCGCTGGGTGAACTGGCTCGTTCCTACTTGCTCGCGCAGGCTGTGGTTGATCGGTTGAGTCGGCTCTATGACGCTGGGGCGCTTGAGGCTGTGATGGATGGGGTTGGGATTGATCTCTCAAGCGAACAGGCCGCTGAGGCTTCGGCTAAGGCGCTTGAGGAGAAGCTGAGGGATGATCCTTTGAAGCCTGAGGTTGTTGTTACGACTATGTATGACCAGGTGCGGGAGCTAAGGTCGCTGCGCGTGTCGCGGACGCATCATGGGAATCAGAAGGTTTCGGTTTTTGATGAAGAGTTTCAGTTGACTGCGGATTATCAGCAGCTGGTTAACACCGCGCTGACGTTCAAGGGGTTGATTGGGGCTGGGGCTGTTATCAAGCGGGGTGAGCGGAGTATGGCCGTGAACGACTTCAAGAGTGCTATGAAGTGGTTGATTGCTGATGCTGAACGCAACGTCTCGAAGCAGCGCTATAAAGGCCTCGGTGAGATGAATCCTGAGCAGCTTTGGGAAACTACTATGGATCCTAATGTTCGGCGCTTGCTTCGCGTGCAGATTGAGGATGCTATTGCTGCCGATGGCATTTTCACCACGCTCATGGGGGATGATGTCGAGCCGCGTAGGGCGTTCATTGAGTCTAATGCGTTGAGGGCGGGGAATATTGATGTTTGATTCTCAGTGTAGCGGCGTAGGGCGCCAGAGTAAGTGCGACTGGCGCCACAGTTTTGCGACTGTGAGACCGAGTTTGTGCGACTGACCTATCGAGGCAAGAAAGCTGTTGCGATTGTGGGCCTAGGCCGAAGACAAATTTAGGGCTGGCATCACAGCGGGACGTTGGCAAACGGATGCCGCCGCACGGAGCGTCTCGAGCTCAGCTGAAAGGCCGAGCTACGCAACGTCACGGCCACTGCAAGATGTGGAAAAAATTCATGTAATTTGGCGAAGTCGGTGATGGTAGGTCTGCGGATCGCTCCGGACTGCATATTTGTGTTCGCACCAAATGAATGCGTTCCGCGACCTCCGTCAGAAGCGTCCCGTGACGGGGGCCAAAATCCCCCCAGGAGCTTGCTGGACGGGCTGCGGAACGCTCTTTCAGTGCTCTGCGGAGTGCGCGAAAAATCGGGGTTTGCGACCCGCAATTTTGAGAAGAATCGCAGAGGATTAGCTTCCCTCGAACGCTCCTTCCTCTCCGTATAGCGTCGCATCGCAGCAATGAGCGAATGATGGCGAAATCGAAGAAATCGCCCCGGTATGCTTCCTCAAGCGGGCGGACCGGGGCTTCGGCGCCGTATCAGCTACGGTCGCTGGAACCATCCTCTCGCCCGCACTCCCGCCGGCAATATCAACTCCGCCCGGTCAAAGACGATATGGTGTC
>SDBV01010468.1_pt1 | contig 12138 bp, 12 predicted proteins | sample 2277081 | NCBI WGS metagenome assembly SDBV01 (sample SAMN10402039, study PRJNA504765) | marine sediment metagenome | isolation source: marine sediment core GS10_PC15, 223 cmbsf | place: Arctic Ocean: Southern Knipovich Ridge | collected 2010 | reverse complement strand
ATATAGTATTACATCTATTATTCGTGTCTTCCTTTACACTGCTAATTGTTCTATAAATACACTAAGCATTACCTGTTTTTTTTCTTCACAGATTAATTAATGACGCTTAATGAAATATTTTTGTAAAAGGATTCCTATACGTTGGCTGAATTATTTTATTTTCCTTCTATTCGTTTCAAATCCAATAATATTAACATGTACAGGTTACTGTACATTGCGATAGTTTGTGTATCTTTGAATTATGGAAATCACAACATATACATCCTTTAGGCAGAACCTAAGCAGCTTTATGAATTGGGTTACTAAATCCCGTTCCCCCTTATTTGTTACAAGGCAAGGAAAAGAAGATTTAGTCTTGTTATCTAAATCAGATTATGAAGGAATGTTGGAAACATTTCACTTATTGAGTAGCCCTGAAAACGTAAAAAGGTTAAATGAAAGTTTAGAAGAATATGAACGAGGCGGTGGTGAAATTAAAAACCTGATAGATTGAAGCAAATTTTATTTCTAACTAACGCCTGGGATGATTATGTTTATTGGCAGCACCATAATAAGAGAACTCTTAAAATAATTAATTCTTTAATAAGAGAATGCCAGCGTACACCATTTGAAGGTACAGGGAAACCCGAGAAACTCAAAGAAAATCTTTCAGGGTGGTGGTCCAGGAGAATAACCCTGGAGCACCGTTTGGTTTATAAAGTGGATGGCAATAGGCTTATTATAGCTCAGTGCCGAAAACATTATTAGATCAATAAAATGATAAAATAAAACGGCTACGGCAGTTCAAATTGTCTGTCCTACAGTCAGGTAATGACGTATGAAAAATGCTATTCCAGACCATTCCTTAGTGTAAAAATGCTATTCCCACAATTCCTTGGTTCGTGTCTTCACTAACCAGGAATAAAAATACTAAATAATGGATGTGATTAATACCTACACGATCCAAAGGTTGAAGATCGACTCTTCCCACCGGAATGACTCTGTCGGGCTGGCGACGAGCTCAGAGTCGAATAAATCAATCAATAACATTCACTTCCGGTTGCAGCTCAATTCCAAAAGTATCAGCCACAGAGCTCTGAATATCTTTGGCAAGTTTTTGAATTTCAGATCCCTTCCCATCCCCATAATTAACAAGTACGAGGGCCTGCTTATCGTGTACTCCAACGGATCCAAATCGTTTACCTTTCCAGCCACAATAATCGATCATCCAGGCGGCAGGTATTTTCGTGGTTTCTGAATCCATCTTATAACCCGGAATGCGCGAGAACTCAGCCCGCAAACCTTCGAAATCAATGGAATCAATGATTGGATTTTTAAAAAAACTGCCGGCATTTCCAATTTTAGCCGGATCCGGAAGCTTACTCTCCCTGATCGAAATTATTGCTTTGCTGATGCCGCGGATAGTTGTCTGGCGGCCATTGATAACATTCAGGACTTTTTTAATATCACCGTAATCAGTGGAAAATTGATGATTTTTTTTTGTTAACCGTAGAGTAATGGCAGTGATGAAAAATATGTTTTTTAGTTTGTTTTTGAAAATGCTGTCCCGGTATCCGAATCTGCAATCTTCATTAGAAAATTCCCTTAGATTCCCCGATTCGAGATCATGGGCATTCAGGTTAACAAATACATCCTTCAGTTCAACACCATAAGCTCCGATGTTCTGCATTGGAGCCGCCCCAACAGTTCCTGGAATAAGCGACAGGTTTTCAATTCCTCCGTAATTGTTGTTGACACAATAGAGTACCAGTGAATGCCAGTTTTCCCCGGAACAGGCTTTTATTAACAGGTGATCCTCATCCTGATCTACGATCTCGATCCCATTCAAGTCATTTTTTATAATCAGTCCTTCGTAATGCGATGTAAACAGTACATTGGAACCTCCTCCGAGAAACATTTTTTTACCTCTCCATTCCTTTGAATCCATTACCCTGATTAAATCATTCTTTGTTTCTATAGAACAGAACTTTGAGGCTTTCACATCGATACCGAAGGTGTTTAAATTTTTTAAAGAATAATTATTGAGAATCTTCATTATTATTGCTAATTAAGTAGAAATTAGTCACTTTGAATAGTTGAATCGTTTTTTCTTTGAACCCAATAGATTATGAATATTATAAAATCCCTCGTTCTAATTAGTATCTGCAGTTCTATTGTTTTAGAGCTTTTTGCGCAGGAAACATATAAAAAAACTGAACCATTAGCACACACATTTTCTATTGTTGCCCGCGACCCTGCTACCGGACAGATGGCCGTTGCGGTTCAAAGTCATTGGTTTTCAGTAGGGACACTGGTTGCCTGGGGCAAGTCTGGGGTGGGAGTGATTGCAACACAGTCATTTGTAAATCCCTCTTATGGCCCAAACGGTTTGAAATTGATGGAGGATGGAATGAAAGCTGATGATGTGCTCAATCAATTGCTATCGAAAGATGAGGGCGAAAACGTTAGACAGGTAGCTGTACTGGATGCTTCAGGTTTAGCCGCTGCCCACACAGGAGATACCTGCATTCCCTATGCAAGTCATATTCTAGGCGATGGATATTCCGTTCAGGCAAATATGATGCTTACGGATATCGTACCAAATGCGATGGCCAGTGCCTATGACTCAAATAGTTCGCTTCCCTTTGCAGAACGAGTGCTTTCTGCATTAATGGCAGCGCAAAATGCCGGAGGCGATATTCGTGGGAAACAGTCGGCGGTATTACTGGTTGTATCAGGAGATAAGAATACGCCGGAATGGGCTGACAAAATTATCGATCTGCGCGTAGATGACAATCCGGAACCGCTTAAAGAACTTACCCGGTTATTAAAGGTACACCGTGCATATGAACATATGAACAAGGGTGACCTGGCAGTGGAAAACGGAAATATGGGCAAAGCCATGCAGGAATATAGTGCAGCGGAAATATTAATGCCAAATAACCTCGAAATGAAATTCTGGAAAGCAGTAACCATGGCTAATAATGGAAATATACAAACATCTTCCCAGATTCTGTACAGGGTATATTCCGACATGGAGTATGGCCAGAACTGGCGAAAGTTGCTGGCACGTTTACCTGAAGTTGGACTTCTCACTGTTTCGGATGAAGACCTGGAAGTTCTTAAAAATCCGGAAAAGTATCAGAACTAGGGTCGTATGCAAAAAAATGCTCTTTGATTGAATTAAATATTGCTGGTAAAGAAAATCTTCTTTCGGATCTTGCAAGCACTTAACGATAGTTAGGTAGGCTTGAAAAGCTTTGGAGCCGCACCCTCAGGATCACCGGACTAACTAACAAAGAAAGATAACAATGCAATCCGCAAGTATTAATCCTAAAGGTCTTTTTTCATAATTCAGATCCAGGAAACAGACTTTTAATGAGACCTTGAGAGAGGGAGACATCAAAAAGTGAATTTGCGATACTAGTCAAAATATAAATTCCTGAATGTTTGGATAATCAATTAATTAATACATAATTTGATTTGATTTTTTTTATTTTTTTAACCTAAACTACCAATCAATGAAACCTTTAATAATAACCTTTGTTTTTAGCCTATTGGCTATTAGTGCGTTCTCCCAAAAAACATGTCAAACATTCAGAGTTGAAGGAGATCCATTCTATAGTGAATTATGTGGTGACAATTGGTATGTCGCGTATGACCTTACAGTTTGCAGGAGCGCCGGAAATGCTAATAGACCCTTCGGCTGGATATGGGCATTTGATAACGGTACAGCCACTGACCTGGATACAGGGGAAATCTATCAACTTAATGTTCACAGCGGATGGAACCAAAATCCCGGGAAAGGTGGAAGGGAAGATGGATTTACATTTCACTGGGCAGGTGCTGTCGCTGGAAAAATTGTAGTACAACAAGTCATTCATGTTAATTATGATGGAAATGGTATGGTGCACCAAGTCCGGAAATTTCATGTAAAATGTCTTTAGGCTGAATCCTGATTGACAATTATCAATTTGGTCTGTTACATCTCGACAAAATGATGGATGATTTTTAACGGGACAAAACAATAATATCAGAATCTTTGACGTGAAAGATGTGTAAAGATTTAACAATCTATGGCCATTTTTAAAACTGGTCAAATTATTTTTATTATTCCTTCAGGTTCGATTTACTTGGTTTCGGAATTACAGGGAGTTTTTCTGACCTATTGTATTAGTAATACTTATCAATAAGGAATCCTGATTTTGTTTCGATTCTAACTATGTAACCTCCGGTAGTAATTAATCTGCCCCAGATGGTAGTTGAGATGACCGTACAAATGAATAAGAAGCTGTTTGGTACTTACCGTCTGGTCAACAAATGGTATAGGGTAGTCACCGTTCAAACTATTGTCGGATAGGTTTTGTAACGAATTACTTACTACCTGAATTGTCTTATCCAGATCACTAAGCATTTCCTCTTTGCTTACATTTTTTCTGCTGAACTCCAGGTCGCGTTGCCTTTTATACGCTGTATTTCCTAAAATCGTACCTACAAAATGCTGGAGGTTGCCACAAATGTGAAGTACAAGATTACCCGCACAATTATTGATTCCCGGATAACTTTTCCACAGGGAACCTTCATCGCTAAATGCTATAACTTCATCCTTGACTTTTAGAAGGTCCTTTTCGAACAAAACTGTTAATTCTTTCAGCATCTCTATTTCAGGTTCATGTCTACAATTATATTGTCAATTCGTCTGTTTAGTTTTTCCTGCACTTCATCAAACATAGCCACCTCAGGTAGTGGTACATTCACACTGATATAAAATTTTATTTTTGGTTCGGTTCCGGAAGGACGGGCTGAAATTTTACTGCCATCTTCCGTAAAATACTGAAGTACATTTGATGCCGGGAAGTCAAGTTTGCTGGCAGACCCGGTTACAACATTTGTTTCCAATGATGATTGATAGTTGCGAATAGTAATCAGCGGTGATCTATTTATTCTTTCGGGTGGATTTCCCCGCATGTTGACCATCATTTCAGTAATCTCTTCAGCACCGGATTTTCCTTTCTTTGTGATGGAAATGAGCCTCTCCTGATAGAATCCATATTTGGAGTAAATATCCAACAATGTATCAAATACAGTTTTGCCCTGGTCCCCGGCAACGGCTGCCATTTCCGCTATTACAGCACAAGCAGATACCGCATCTTTGTCCCGAACATAATCACCAACCATAAACCCGTAGCTTTCCTCACCTCCGCCGATAAATTCTTTAACACCTTCAAGCTCCCGAATGATCATTGCAATGTACTTAAATCCGGTCAGCGTATTAAAACACTCAACATGGTACTTTTTAGCTATGATGTCAAGTAAATCAGTCGTTACAATCGTTTTTACAATGTATTGATTACCGTCAAGTTTGCCATGTGCTTTCCATTGCCGTAGTAGATATTCTGTCATAAGGGCGGCTGTCTGATTCCCATTGAGCAGTTGAAATTCATTATGATTGTTTTTGACGGCTATTCCTACCCGGTCAGCATCGGGGTCTGTTGCCATCACCAGGTCGGCATCAATTTCCGCTGCTTTTTTTAACGCAAGCGTCAATGCTTCGGCTTCTTCAGGATTTGGATATACAACCGTAGGGAAATTACCATCGGGAGTCGCCTGCTCTTCGATAATCTCAACATTGGTAAAACCAATTTGTTCCAGTGCCTGAGGTACCAGGGTAATACCTGTTCCATGGATCGATGAAAAAACAATCTTCAGGTCTTTTTGCCTTATGATTGCGTCACTATCTAATACCCTCGACTTGATTTCGTCAATATAAATTTGATCAAATTCTTTGTCAATGACCTCAATTTTCGAAGAGTCTTTTTCAAATTTCACTTCATCGAATCCGGCAATTTTGTTTACCTCCTCTATAATGTTTGAATCGTGTGGTGGTGTAACCTGTGCCCCGTCGTCCCAGTAGGCTTTATAGCCATTATACTCCCTGGGGTTGTGTGATGCCGTGATGACCAACCCGCTTTTGCATTTGAAATGCCGGACAGCATACGACAACTCGGGCGTAGGGCGAAGTTCTTTGAAAAAGTAAACCTGAATACCATTAGAAGAAAATATCGAAGCGGCAATGTCGGCAAAGTAATCACTCTTATTTCTGCAATCATGAGCAATAGCAACTCTGATTTCCTGCCCTTCGAATACCTTCAACAGGTAATTTGAAAGGCCCTGGGTTGCCATTCCAACAGTATATTTGTTCATTCGATTAGAGCCAATACCCATAATACCCCGCAATCCCCCGGTTCCAAACTCCAGGTCTTTATAGAATGATTCCACAAGTTCGGTATCATCCTCATTGTTGAGCAATTGCTGTATTTCAGCTTTAGATTCCTGGTCAATATCACTGTTTAACCATTGATTGGCTTTTTCTGAAGGTGTCATCATTACTTGTAAATAATTTAGAGTACTATAGTTTAATCGGGTTAAAATGATAAATGTGTAAGTGATTATCATTCTCTCATTCTCTCATTCTCTCATTCTCTCATTCAATCATTCAATCATAAATTACCCCTGAGGGCTTGCTCTCTTTCAATGGATTCAAACAGCGCTTTAAAATTCCCCTTTCCAAAGGATTTCGCTCCTTCTCGTTGAATGATTTCATAAAATACCGTTGGACGGTCTTGCACAGGTTTTGTGAATATTTGTAATAAATATCCTTCCTCATCCCTGTCAATAAGAATATTGAGTTTTTTCAAATCCTCCAATGGCTCTTTAATTTCACCAACCCGATCAAGTACTTCATCATAATAATTGTCAGGAACATAAAGAAACTCGACCCCCCTGCGTCTCAACTCACTTACTGTATGCTTAATGTCATCCGTCGCAACTGCAATATGCTGGACTCCCGGCCCATTGTAAAAATCAATATATTCTTCTATTTGAGATTTTTTCTTACCTTTTGCCGGTTCATTGATAGGGAATTTAATATAGCCATTATTATTTGTTACCACTTTCGACATGAGGGCTGTGTAATCGGTGGAAATGTCTTTGTCATCAAAGGTAAGGAGTAATTTAAACCCCATTACATCTTCATAAAATGATGCCCATTTGTTCATTTCACCCCAACCGACATTACCTACGCAATGATCGAAATATTTCAAACCGATGGGTTCGACTTTCATGATACTTTGTTTTTCAATAAACCCGGGCAGGAAAGGCCCCGTGTAATTAGATCGTTCTACAAAAGTGTGGATCGTATCGCCATAAGTTTGGATAGATGCGAGTACTACTTCTCCGTTCTCGTCAGAAATTGTTTTAGGAGGAGAAACCGGTATAGCGCCACGTTTTATGGTTTCATTGAATGAACTTTCAGCATCACCAACCCACAGTGCCAGAACTTTCACACCATCACCATGTTTCTTTACATGCTCAGAGATTTCAGTGTTCTCTAAAAGTGAAGAAGTAATTACTAAAACTACTTTATCCTGTTTGAGTACATACGAGGCTTTGTCACGTACACCTGTCTCAGGTCCTGTGTAAGCAACAAGATTAAATCCAAATGCATGTTGGTAATAATGTGCAACTTGCTTGGCATTTCCAACGTAAAATTCAATATGATCGGTACCACTAATAGGTAGAAAATCCTCAGACATAACTTTAAATTTTGTAACGCCCCAATTTACATTATATTCCAAATATAAATCTGAATGTTATTTCAATTTTTTAACAGTCCTATTTTTTTTATATTGCTTTTATTATTGACAAGCGGTTGCTATTTACCATTTTATAATTTTAATTTATAAACCATGGATAAAAGTAAACTTGATTTTGATTTACGAATTATAGCAAAAAAGATTACGGCATTAAGTGGCCTGAGCTATAGTGATAAAGAATATGACCATATAGAAGAAGAAATACATTCTCTTGAGGATGAATTTATGTACAATTATGGTGAATTTTTGGAGGAAGCGATATCCAAAGTTCATAATGAGTATTGCCCCGACAATGACGTACTTGTCCCTATCGCATACCTCGCGAATGAATATATTTTTAAAGATGATTCGGTGGAAGTATCATCAGGCCAGGGTGTATTAGTGGATGTTAATGACTATCCTGACAAATTAGTAAGATTAGCACTCGTTCCTTCTCCTACCAGGATAATGTTACTCGTGGGTGATGAAATTAAAGAAGAAGTATGGAAACTTGAATAAGGCAGGTATAGATGAATCCTGCTAGTGTGGTAATTACTAAATTGGTTTACTGATTTATTGCATCAATTTTTTCTTTATACAAGGCAAAATTTGAAAGCATAGCATCGCTACGGTTGAAAATTTTAACACAGTAAAAAGGAAAAAGGGGGCGAAAATAGTGAATGAATTTAGTAATTAACACATTAGGCATATCCCAGGTGGGAACGAACTTTCGCCATGACTCTTTGGATTACCTTCCGGGCTTTTTTTTCACCTGTCAACAATTCTTTTTCAAGAAGTTTGTGATTCGACATCAGATTATTAAAAGCCTGCCTTTCTTTTCCAAAACGAGAAAGTAACAACTCGAACAGTTCCACTTTTGCATGCCCGTATCCGTAGTTACCTCCAAGGTAATTACTTCGCATAGAAGATATTTGCCCTTCGTTTGCCAGCAATTTATATATTGCAAATACATTGCATTTATCAGGATCTTTTGGCTCTTCCATTGGCGTACTATCGGTAATGATCGACATAATATTTTTTCTTAACTGTTTATCAGTAAGAAATATATCGATGGTATTACCATAGGACTTACTCATCTTTTGTCCATCGGTTCCAGTTACGGTCATTACATTTTCATCAATTATAGGATCTGGGATTACAAATGTTTTACCAAACATATGATTGAATGCTTTTGCAATATCTCGTGTCATTTCGAGGTGTTGTTTCTGGTCTTTCCCTACGGGTACGAAATTGGCATCGTACCCAATGATATCTGAGGCCATAAGCACAGGATAAATAAATAATCCTGCGTTTACATCTGCTAGTTTATCCGATTTATCCTTGAATGAATGTGCATTCGCAAGCATCGGGAAAGGAGTAATGCAATTTAAATACCATGTTAATTCACAAACTTCCGGTATTTGCGATTGTCTGTAAAAAGTATTCTTTACGGTATCAAGACCAAATGCCAACCAGGCAGCTGCAGTGGCATATGTATTTTCGATGCGTTTTGCAGGCTCCTTGATGGTCGTTAAAGAGTGCATATCAGCAATAAACAAGAATGCTTCATGTTTTTCATTATTAGATAAATCAATTGCAGGGATGATGGCTCCCAGGAGATTTCCCAGGTGCGGCCGCCCACTACTTTGAATTCCTGTAAGTATTCGCGCCATTAAAATTTATTATTTCCGCAAAGAAAAGAATCTCGCTGATAATTTAGCAGAAAGGCATCGTTTTTGTTTGTTAATAAAACGTTATTTCAATAAAAACTAATGCCTCATCGGGTTTCTTACTTACCTTTGCTTAGCAAAGGGACATGATTATTATAAGGATATGAAAAGACTAATTTTTACTTCGGTATTTGTAATGTTTGCTTTACAATTGGTTTGGTGTCAGCAGTTGGAAAACCTGGCTTTTGTAGAAAAAATACATGATTTCGGGACAATTCAGGAAGTTGACGGGCCAGTGGAATTTGCTTTTGAATTTACGAATAAAAGCGGGGCTCCTGTAAAAATTTTGAATGTAAAAGCTTCCTGTGGGTGCACTACACCGGGTTGGACAAAGGAAGATATTGGGGTAGGGGAAGAAGGCTTTGTTAAAGCAAAATATGATCCTCAAAACCGCCCAGGCTCATTTAATAAATCCCTCACAGTGACTACAAATGATGCTACAGCAAGATATATCCTGTATATCCGTGGAAATGTAGTACCAAAACCCCGGACTATCGAGGATGATTTGCCAACATTGATGGGAGGAATACGGGTTAAATACCGGGCATTTAACATGGGGAAAGTATTAAATAAAGGACCAGTTACAAGCTCATTTGATGTTTATAATGCTTCTGAACAACCCATCACATTTTTGGATAGCATTAAGGCTCCATCTTATATTACAGTTAGTGTGGAACCGGTGAAACTTAATCCGAAGGAAAAAGGAAAGATAAATATTACATATGATGCTAAAGCCAGTGTCGAGTTGAGTTTTATGTATGATAATATTGTATTGTTTACTGATGAGGAAGAAGAAAATCAAAAGTCGTTTTCAGTCTACGCGAATATAGAGGAGTATTTCCCTCCAATGACGGCTGAAGAGCTTGCCCAGGCGCCTAAACTGGAGTTTGGCAAAAACATTCATGATTTTGGAAAGATCAAGCAAGGAGAGGTCGTTAAAACGGAATTCCTCTTTACAAACACAGGTAAATCAGATCTGAACATCAGGAAAACAAAATCTACTTGCGGATGTACGGTATCGAAGCCTGAAAAAGAAACACTTGCTCCAGGGGAAAGTGCTAAAATTGTAGTTTCATTTAATTCTGCCGGTCGCCGGGGAGCACAGCAAAAAGCAGTTACGGTGTTTTCTAATGATCCCAAGGCTCCCACGCAACGTATTACAATTAAAGCATTTATAGAGGAATAAAGAAGAAAGGCAGGATTTCATTCAGAATTCCTGCCTTTCGATCACCTTTACCTAACCTAAACTTTTTCCGTTTTTATAACTTCGTGATAATGTTAATGGTTATATGCTTGAAATTACCAAGGCCACCAATAACACCACGTAGAGAATAAACATAAATACTTTCATGGCTACTTTTTCATTCAAAATATTCTTTGAAATGCTGTTACCTTTAATTGATTATTAGTCCAAAAGGTAACCCTTTAAATCACATTTTTTGAATCAAAAAAGTAAACAATAAAACAAAAAAGACCAGATTGGGAAAGCCCGTATTTTGTACGTTGAGATTATTTGAAAGCTGGAATACCTGTAATTTCATGTCCAAGGATCAGCAGATGAATGTCATGGGTTCCTTCATAGGTTAGTACTGATTCAAGGTTCATCATATGCCGCATTATCGGATAGTCACCGGTTATACCCATTGCTCCATGGATTTGCCTTGCTTCTCTTGCGATTTTTAGTGCGAATTCTACAGAATTGCGCTTTGCCATACTTATTTGCGAGGATGTTGCAGTACCTTCATCCATCATTTTACCCAGTTTCCAATTTAACAACTGGCCTTTTGTAATTTCGGTAAGCATTTCGGCCAGTTTTTTCTGAATTAGCTGAAATGATGCGATAGGTTTATCAAACTGAATGCGCTCAAGGGCATATCTTCGGGCAGAATCATAACAATCCATTGCGGCGCCTATCGTTCCCCATGCTATGCCAAAACGTGCAGAATCAAGACACATCATTGGAGCCCCCAGTCCATCTTTCCCAGGAAACAGGTTTTCTTTGGGTACTTTTACATTGTCGAATACAAGCTCACCTGTACAACTGGCGCGAAGTGACCATTTGCCATGGATTTCTGGTGCGGAAAAACCTTCCATACCTCGCTCAACGATCAGTCCTTTTACCCTTCCCGATTCGTCTTTTGCCCATACAACAGCCAAATCAGATTCAGGTGAATTGGATATCCACATTTTAGATCCGTTTAGCAGGTAATGGTCTCCTTTATCTTCAAAATGGGATTTCATGCCTCCGGGATTTGATCCGTAATCAGATTCGGTGAGGCCAAAACAACCTAACATTTCACCGGAAGCAAGTTTGGGCAGGTATTTGTTTTTTTGCTCTTCCGATCCAAATTTGTAAATAGGGTACATAACCAATGAGCCCTGTACCGATGCTGTAGAGCGCATCCCAGAGTCTCCTCGTTCAATTTCCTGCATGATGAGTCCATAACTTATATAATCCATACCCCCACCTCCATATTTTGTGGGTATAAATGAACCAAAAGCCCCTATATCACCAAACTTCTTAACAATTTCATTGGGAAAATGGTTGTTCTCAGCCCAGTTTTCAATGTTTGGAGAAATCTCTTTTTTTACGAAATCCCTGATTGCACCCCTGACCATTTTATGTTCTTCGGTAAGCAAATCATCGATATTATAAAAATCAGGAGATTCAAACATATCCTTTTTAGTGGGAGTATTTCCGGTTGCCATTATGAATTTTACAGGTTTTGCTTCTAATAAATTGAGATTCAAATTTAGTTGAAATAAACCTTAACGAATATGAAAATTCATGCTTT
>SDBV01010467.1_pt1 | contig 12139 bp, 11 predicted proteins | sample 2277081 | NCBI WGS metagenome assembly SDBV01 (sample SAMN10402039, study PRJNA504765) | marine sediment metagenome | isolation source: marine sediment core GS10_PC15, 223 cmbsf | place: Arctic Ocean: Southern Knipovich Ridge | collected 2010 | reverse complement strand
GGCATCATGGACTACACGCAGAAGCCCGAGTACGGCAAGTGCGTTGATATCGTGACCCAGAGCGCCATCAAGCAGATGATGCTCCCGGCCATGATCCCTGTTGCCGCCCCCATTGTGGTTGGCTTGTTCCTTGGACCCGAGGCCCTGGGCGGACTGCTCATAGGCGCTATCGTAACCGGCCTGTTCCAGGCCATTGCCATGACCTCAGGCGGCGGTGCATGGGACAATGCCAAGAAATATATAGAGGACGGCAACCTTGGCGGCAAGGGCTCTGACGCCCACAAGGCCGCTGTTACGGGCGATACGGTTGGCGACCCCTACAAGGACACCGCTGGGCCTGCCATCAACCCCATGATAAAGGTCATGAACATCGTGGCCCTGCTTATAGTGCCGCTTCTGTAGTGCCTCAATAGTACTTCAGCACGCATCTTTAACACTCAGTCGGCCTCTCCCTTCACCAAATAGGGAGAGGCCGTTTTTCTCTGGAGCCACGGGCTCCCGTTAACAGGTCGTCACGACCCGGAGCGAATAGTTGTAAAGAAATTAGCCCGGATATTTCATTAAAACAATATATCTTTTAATAAGCGGGTTAAGCTGGCAGACTATGGGTATAATATACGGTAATGACATATACAGGAGGGCATGCATGAAAAAGGCCGGATGGGTTTGCGCTGCACTGGCTCTGGTTATGGCGCTGGTGGCCGGATGCGTCGGCAGCCCTGTTCAGGAGAATATGGCAGCCTTTGACAGGGCGTATATACCCGCGCTCATTCTGACCAGCGAAAGGGACACATCCGGGCAGAGCGTCATGGCCATCAAGCAACTGAAGCTCCAGTGGTCTGTGTTCAAGAGCAGGAGCCCTGATATGGCGGAAGAGGGCGGCGCTGCCCATGGCGTTGACTCGTTGATAATGAAGGCCGACAGCCAGATCAACGTGGGCAGGTATCGCGAGGCGCACCAGACACTTGCCAGGATCAGGCTTGTACTGCTTGAGGCAAGGGCCGAGAGCAGTATAAAGTACTTCCCTGACCGTCTGGTAGAGTTCCATGTGGTGCTGGAGAAGATAGAGGGGGCCTCCAGAGACCCGGAGCGTGTGCAGAGATACATGCCTGATGCAATGGCCGCTTGGGAGCGGGTGCAGAAGGCGCGTTTCAGCAAGGGCTCCTTCCGGTTCAACAAGGACAGGGCAAAACGGCTCAAGAGCCTTATAGAGAAAGAGGCCGACGCCCTTAGTGCGCTATCGGCTGCCGCAGCCTCAGATGACAGGAAAAAGGTTGCAGAGCTCGTAGAGGATGTCAGTGAAAAGTTCAAAACCATATACAGCATGTTCGGGAATTTCGGCGGCGCAAGTCTTTAGGGGGGCGGGGGCAATGGATAATGGCTGGAAAGATAAGCCAGCAGTGGGACTATATTTGGAACTATATTTGGAACGGTATATGGAGCGGTATACGGAGGTGCTGTCATAGATAACGCCGAGATATGGGCCGTGGGAGGCGGCAAGGGGGGCACGGGCAAGAGTTTTCTTACGTGCAACATCGCCTGCTCGCTTGCCGGAAAGGGCAGCCAGGTGGTGCTCATTGACGCGGACCTGGGCGGGGCAAACCTCCACTCTTTTCTTGGGATGAAGCGCCCCAGGACTACTCTCACTGATTTTTTCGAGAAGAAGCTCCCGCTTGAAGACGTCATCGCGGACACGGGCATTGAGGGGCTGAGGCTCATAACCGGGGACCTGCTGTCGCTGGATTCAGGAGGAATAAAGCACACCCAGCGCCAGAAGCTCTTCAGGCATATTGGCTCCATCGACGCTGACTACGTTATCATGGACCTTGGGGCGGGCTCCCAAAACACAACGCTTGATTTCTTCCTTCGGGCTGACCGCATGATAGTGGTGACAATGCCCGCCATAACAGCGCTTGAGAACCTCTACCACTTTATAAAGAACGTGTACTACCGCAACCTCAAGGTATCCTTTGGCAAGAGGGGCATGAAGGACCTGGTGACCGAGACCTGGAAGAACCGGGACCACCATGGCATAAAGACCCTGAAGGACCTTGTGGAGCGCCTCAGGGAGAGTTCCGACGGCGATGTGTTCGATGACGACCTTGAGGGGTTCAACCTCAACGTTGTGCTCAACCAGGTGAAGACCGCAGAGGACATCCACCTGGGCGGCGCTGTAAAGAGCGTTATACGCAAGTACCTTGGCTTCCGCGCGGAGTACGTGGGTTACGTGCGCTCGGACGATGCCGTGCTGTCGAGCCTGAACGAGGGCGTGCCATTTGTGCGCAAGTATCCTGCAAGCAGGTGTGTCAGGGACATAGAGCAGGCAGTGCTGAACATAGCCACAGGCGGGAAGGTGCGCGAGGTGGTCTTCTGATGAGTGGCAATGCCGTGCTGTCGAGCCTGAACGAGGGCGTGCCATTTGTGCGCAAGTACCCTGCAAGCAGGTGTGTCAGGGACATTGTGCAGGCAGTGCTGAACATAGCCACAGGCGGGAAGGTGCGCGAGGTGGTCTTCTGATGGGTGCTGAGGATGTGCTTAAGGACGCCCTGGATGTGCTTGAGCTTACGCCTGACGCTAGTATCAGGGAGGTGAGCGCAGCCTTCAGGCGGCTGAAGGTGCTCTACGAAAAGGGTTCCATTGCCACCTCACCCGTGGAGGAGGACATCTCCGCCACAGAGCGCGAGGAACTGCTTGTCAGGATAGAGGACGCATACGCGAGCATAGTCAAGTACATGAAAGGCGAGGGCGGATCCGGGCTGGGCGCGGTTAAACTGGACGAGGAAGGTTTGAGAGAAGCAGGCATCGAGCGGCTTGACGGGAGAGGGCTCAAGCAGGTGCGCGAGCTTCTGGGCGTGGGCTTTGGCGAGGTGGAGATGAAGACACGTGTCAGCGCCCACTATCTGGTGGCCATAGAGGAGCATGAGTTCTCCGTGCTTCCCGAGGAGGTATTTGTGCAGGGCTATGTCTCGGGATATGCACGGGCGCTCGGGCTTGACCATGAACGCGCGGTGAAGGATTTTTTATCAGCTCTCCATTCATGGAGATCCGATAAAAAATAGACGAGCTTCGGGCGCGACTGCACCTCATCTGCGGCAGAATAAAGCATTCGAGTCGTCGCGACCCTTCATACTTTCTTCTTTGCATCTAAGGCACCTCGCACCCGAATCTCTCTGTCAGGCGGGCAAACTTTCCTTTTTAAAACATAAAACAACAGACAATGTCGAACTAAGGGGAAAGGCAAAGGCTAGGCACTTCTTCAACAACGGTATTTATCCTGAAAAGGAATGAAGCTGGACGCTCCAGTTTAATGGGGCTACGCCCCTGGACTCCAGTTTGTTACTTTGTTTGAAAACGGTGGAGGCTGACAGCCACCAGTTTAAATGGGGCTATGCCCCCTTTTCTCTTTGGATGTTGGCCCCGAGGCCTGAGAGTTTTTCTTCGATCTTGTAGTATCCGCGATCAAGGTGGTATATCCTGTGCACGATACTTTTGCCCTTTGCCGCAAGGGCTGCGACCACGAGCGAGGCGCTTGCCCTCAAGTCGGTGGCCATGACCTCGGCGCCCTTGAGTTGTTGCACGCCTCTTACGGTAGCCACGCCCGCGTCCTCGGTGATGTCCGCCCCCATGCGGCTGAGCTCGGCAACATGCATGAATCGGTTCTCGAATATGCGCTCCTGTATGGTGGATGTGCCCTCGGCCAGGCTCATCATAGACATGAACTGTGCCTGCATGTCCGTGGGGAATCCCGGGTAGGGCATGGTCTTGAGGTCAGCGCTCCTCAGGCGCTCAGGCCCCTTTACTGTTATCCTGTCGCCTTTGCAATGGATGTCCACCCCGGTCTCCTTGAGTTTCAGCACTACGGCGTCAAGGTGGCCGGGGTCTGCCCCTGTTATGGTTATCTCGCTTCCAGTTATGGCTGCCGCGGCTAGGAAGGTGCCAGCTTCAATGCGGTCCGGGATGACTTTGTGGGTGACAGGGTGGAGCTCGTCCACGCCCTCTATCTCTATTATGCTTTCGCCCGCGCCTTTGATATGAGCGCCCATGGCGGTGAGCATGCGGGCAAGGCATGATATCTCGGGCTCGCGCGCCGCGTTCTCTATCAGGGTTGTGCCTTTGGCAAGGGCCGCGGCCATCATGAGGTTTTCCGTGCAGGTCACGCTGGCGATGTCCAGGTAGATCCTGGCTCCCTGAAGACGCTTGGCCAGGGCCGTGACATAGCCATCTTCGAGCTCCACGCGCGCGCCCATCTTCTGAAGGCCCATCAGGTGGAGGTTTATGGGGCGTGCGCCTATGGCGCATCCACCCGGCAGCGATACTCTGGCCCTGCCGTATCGGGCCACAAGTGGACCGAGCACCAGCACCGATGCGCGCATGGTCTTTACAAGCTCGTATGGGGCCTCGAAGCGGTCGAGCCCCGAGGTGTCCAGGGTCACCCCTCCCTCGCATGTGCCGGTTACAGCGCCCATGTACTCAAGGAGCTTCCCAATGGTGAGCACGTCGTTGAGGCATGGGACGCGGTCGACTCTCGTCTTGCCTGATGCAAGCAAAGCGGCCGCCATTGCAGGGAGCGCGGCGTTCTTGGCTCCGCTTACCGCGACCTCGCCGCTGAGTTTCCCTCCACCCTCAATAACAAGTCTGTCCATAGCATCAATAATAACACCTTGATGTAATGGATTTCATTTAAGAAATTCTTATAGCATCTGCTTTCTGTTTTATAATGAACCATGGCAGGCAAGTCGAAAGTTAAAGAGGACATAAGGAGAAAGGTCCGCACTATACCCAAAAAGACCGGTGTGTACCAGTTCAGGGACGCCCATGAGAAAGTCCTCTATGTTGGCAAGGCCAAGGACCTGCGCGCGCGCGTGTCGTCGTACTTCCGGAAGTCTGCGAACCTTGACCCCAGAAAGGCCAGGATGGTGGAGCTGGTGCGCGACCTTTCCTTTATAGTTACATCGGGAGAGCTTGAGGCCCTGGCACTTGAGGCCAACCTGATAAAGCAGTACAGACCGCGCTTTAACGTGGTGCTCCGCGACGACAAGAACTATCCTTATCTGAAGCTTACCAAGGGCGAGTACTGGCCGCGCCTGGAGGTGGTGAGGCGAACGAAAAAGGACAAGTCGCTGTATTTTGGCCCCTACATCCCGTCCGGCAACATGTGGGAGACTCTGGGGTTTATCAGAAGGCACTTCGGCCTGCGCCCGTGCTCTTACAAGATGGACGAGAACACCAAGATGAGGCCTTGCCTTCAGCACCAGATGGGCAGGTGCTCGGCCCCGTGCGCCGGGCTCATCAACCACGAGGACTACATGAAGGTCGTATCAGAGATCGAGATGTTCTTAAAGGGCAGGCGCGGGGACCTGCTTGAGGGGCTTCGTGAGAAGATGTCCCGCTTCTCAGATGAGATGAGATATGAGGAGGCCGCACATGTGCGCGACCATATAAGGGCCCTTGAGCGCGCCTGGGAGAGCCAGAAGGTGGTGGCCCCGGAGCTTGGGGACCTGGACGTTATTGCGCTCTATCAAGATGGGCAAGATGGGCAAGATGGGCAAGATGGGCAAGATGGGCAAGAGGTGCAGGAAGGGGCCGAGGCTGTGGCCGTGGCGCAGCTGTTTTTCGTGCGGCAGGGGACGCTCATCGGGTCAAAGGATTTTCTGCTGAGAGATATTGGAGGTGTATCCGAGAATGAACTGATGGCCGGAGTGCTGAAAATGTTCTACGCAAAGGACATCGAGGTGCCGCCTGAGGTGCTTGTGAGCGTGAGCCCCGAGGATGCGGAGACCATTGGCGCATGGCTTAGCGAGCGCGGCAGGAAGGTGCGCTTGCGTGTTCCTCAGAGGGGAAAGAAGCGTGAGCTCGTACAGATGGCCATTGACAACGCGCGCACCGGGCATGAGAGCCGCATGGGTGGTGTGCGGGAGACAGAACGTATATTAGAGGAGCTTGCCGGAAGGCTCGGCCTTGATGCCCCTCCTATGAGTATCGGGGCCTTTGACGTATCGAACATCTCGGGGAGCGACCCTGTTGGGGCCTATGTGCACTGGGAGGAAGGGGAGTTTCAAAAGGACAGATACCGGCACCTGAGGATCAAGAGCGTTTCCGGGGTGGACGACTACGCGATGATGCGCGAGAGCGTGCTAAGGGTGCTGAGCGATATGGACCGGCTGCCCGACCTTGTGGTGATTGACGGAGGCAAGGGACACCTGGAGGCCGCGCTCACCATAGCGCGGGAGTTCAAAAAGAGGCCGCCGCTTGTGGGGCTGGCAAAAAAGCCTGACCGGGTGTTCATGGAGGGCGCGGATGAGCCTGTGGACATTGAGGACAGGCTGGCCTCGTCTCTATTGCTCAAGCGCATAAGGGACGAGGTGCACCGCTTTGCCATAGGGTATCACAAGAAGCTCAGGGGAAAACGCACGCTTGCAAGCCCGCTTGAGGGGATTCCGGGCATTGGGAAAAAACGCAGGCTTGCCCTGTTGCGCGCGTTTAAGAGCACAAATGATATAAAGCGCGCGAGCGTGGAAGAGCTTGCGGAGGTGGAGGGGATGAACCTAAAGGCTGCCCGTGCGGTGAAGACAGCGCTGAAGAAAGATTGAGAGTAATAATTGTGCGGACGGGGTTTTGAGTCTGAGGCAGTGAAGCCGTATTCTGAGGATTGCAACTGCCAGGGGCAGGTATGGCTTTGCAAGATCGTATGGATCTGCATCGGAAACCAGCAAATATCCGGCTATTTTAAGGGCCAGGCACACTCATGGTAATCCGCATTAAGGCACTCACTTGATGATGCCCTATGTGTCCGTAGAGCGCCTAAGGTGCAATTCATATAACAAATATGCTATAGTCGTAGAACAGTTTTTTAAGCTGGACGTAAATAAAACAGAAGTTGCAGTTGCAGTTGAGCTATTGGCACTTAAAATCCTCTCAGCTTTATTGCAGCCGAGAGGATTTTTCTTATGAGTTTTGAAGCATTTGGTTTAGACGCCAGTATTATGGCAGGAGTCAGGAAGTCAGGTTACAAAGTACCAACCCCCGTACAATCAAAGTCCATCCCCGACATTTTAGAAGGGCATGATGTCATGGGTCTGGCCCAGACAGGCACGGGCAAGACAGCGGCATTTGTCCTGCCCATGCTCAACCGCCTTATTAACTCGCCCGTTAGCACACCTCGGGGCAAGCGCAAGTCCATACGCGCATTGATAATCGCTCCGACCAGAGAACTGGCCGAGCAGATAGACGAGAACATAAGGGAACTGGGCACGGGCACGCGGCTTAACAGCATGACCATATATGGCGGCTCATCCGCCTACAACCAGATAAAAAAGCTGTACAGGGGAGTGGACATAGTAGTGGCTTGCCCGGGCAGGCTGCTGGATCATCTCAACCAGGGCAACGTGGACCTGTCAAGCGTGGAGATGCTGGTGCTGGACGAGGCCGACCGCATGCTGGACATGGGTTTCCTGCCCGACATCAAGCGGATACTCAAGCGTGTGCCGACCAGTAGGCAGACGCTGCTTTTCTCGGCCACCATGCCCCCGGACATCCTCAAGCTCAGCAAGCAGATAATGAACAATCCGGTAATCGTGCAGGTGGACCATAGCATGCCGGCAAAGACCGTATCGCATGCCCTTTATCCAGTAAGCGAGCATCTGAAGACGCCCTTTCTGATAAAGCTCCTGAGGGACATCGACTCTGAGAGCGTGCTCGTCTTTACGCGCACCAAGCACAGGGCCAAGCGTGTCACTGACAAGCTCCAGAGGGACGGGTTTGCGGCCACCCCGCTGCAAGGCAACATGACGCAGAACAGGCGACAGGAATCTCTTAATGGCTTTAAGAGCGGCAAATACCAGATACTTGTGGCAACCGACATAGCGGCCAGGGGTGTGGACGTCTCAAACATCTCCCATGTGATCAACTACGACATGCCTGATACGGTTGACGCTTATACGCACCGCGTGGGCAGGACAGGCAGGGCAGCGCGCACCGGGAAGGCCTTTACCTTTGTAACACATGCGGACAAGCCCGCTGTGCGGAGCGTTGAGCGCATCATGGGCCTGAAGCTTGCCAGCCGCGAGCTTGAGGGTTTTGATTATAATATGCCGGCTCCCAGGAAACAGGCCCCGGCCCGTCGTCATAGCAATGCTCCACGCAAGCAGTCCGGTTCGACTTCGGGCTCGACTTACGGCAGGAACACTTCCACTCATCAGAGGGCCCAGGGGGCCCGGGCTCAACACAGGGCTTCTTAAGAGAAGGCATATCGCCGACGCTCCAACCTATTTGAATTCAAAAGGGCCAGCTTTTAGCTGGTCCTTTTTTTATGTCCCTCAGCATTGTGGAGCAACATCCCAGCCGTGTCTGACACTTGAAGGCTTGCAGGTGTAGCACGCACAACAGATGGCCTGACTCCTATGGGTAATGTTTGGCATCAGAGGCTGTTTATGACCAGAGAGGTCCCATGGCAAGAGGCGGTTCCTGACTTATCGCACGTGGCATTGACAATATTTTTTGATGTGCTATATTTAATTTAATGGAGTGATTATATGGAGGAATAAAGTTATAGAGGCCATCTGTAGTGAAGAAAACCCAAGAAAAGAAAGCATCAGGAAAAGGAGTTCATGATGGCAAAGGATAAGAAGAAGCTAACAACTGGTTTTGGCAAACCGGTCGAGGATGATCAGAACTCCATGACCGCCGGCTGGCCGGGGCCCGTACTGATGCAGGACGTCCATCTTCTGGACAAGCTTGCCCACTTTGACCATGAGCGCATCCCCGAGCGCGTGGTGCACGCCAAAGGGGCCGGGGCCTATGGCTACTTCGAGGTCACAAAGGACGTAACGCAGTGGACAAAGGCCAGGTTCCTGTCCGAGGTAGGCAAGCGCACAGACCTGTTCGTGCGTTTCTCCACCGTGGGCGGTGAGAAGGGGTCGGCAGACGCCGAGCGCGACCCCAGAGGCTTTGCGGTGAAATTCTACACCGAAGAGGGCAACTACGACATGACCGGGAACAACACCCCCGTTTTCTTTATCCGGGACCCGCTGAAGTTCCCCGACTTCATTCACACTCAGAAAAGGCACCCAGCTACAAACCTCAAGGATCCCGACATGTTCTGGGACTTCCTCTCCCTTACGCCGGAGTCCATCCACCAGGTGACCATCCTTTTTTCGGACCGGGGCACGCCCAGGACCTACCGCAACATGAACGGGTACAGCAGCCATACCTTCAAGTGGTACAATGACAAGGGAGAGTACTTCTGGGTGCAGTACCACTTCAAGACCGAGCAGGGCATCCAGAACTTCACCCGTGAAGAGGCTGACCGTATGAAGTTAGCGGACCCGGATCACGCCACACGCGACCTCTACGAGGCTATTGAGCGCGGTGAGTATCCGTCATGGAAGCTCGAGATGCAGATAATGACCCCGGAGCAGGCCGAGGATTACCGCTTCGACCTTTTTGATATCACCAAGGTCTGGCCCCACGCCGACGTCCCGCCGATCACAATAGGCCGTATGGTGCTCAACCGCAACCCGGAAAACTACTTTGCCGAGGTGGAGCAGTCAGCCTTCTCTCCCGGCAACTTCGTCCCCGGCATCGCTGCCTCGCCGGACAAGATGCTCCAGGCGCGTCTCTTCAGCTACCACGATACCCATCTCCACCGCCTTGGACCCAACTACCACCTGCTGCCGGTAAATTCGACTAAAGCCTGTCCCATGAATAGTTACCAGCGTGACGGATTAATGCGCGCTGACTCAAACGGCGGCGGCGGCCCGAACTACTACCCCAACAGCTTCGGCGGCCCTGAGCCTGACCCACAGGCAGCTGAGCCAGCTTTTGAGGTCTCAGGCAACGCCACGCGCCAGCCATACGATCATCCAAACGACGATTTCGTGCAGGCCGGGGATCTGTACCGCAAGGTTATGACCGATTCGGACAGGGAAAATCTGACAGGGAACATCGTCTCCCACCTGGGAGGGGCGCAGAAGCGCATCCAGCTTCGCCAGACGGCCATTTTCTACAAGGCTGATCCCGATTATGGCAGCCGCGTGGCAGACGGGCTTAAGCTGGACGTGAAGGAGGTCGAGCGTCTGGCAGGAATGTCTGCGGAGGAAAGGGCAACGGCCACCGGGGCAGCTTAATAACCCACGCCATGGCGTGTGATCACATGCAGGCCGGATGTGGAGGGAGACCATCCGCATCCGGCTATGACTCCTTGGTTAACAGGCCTATCAGATTTCCAGACGGTCCATTCTGCGGATTATATGTGGAAGTCCTCTAATCCAGCCCAGCCCCCTAATGGAAATTTCCAAACCAGCTGTGCAGGGCCAGGCAAGATGCTCTCATCTTGAGTTTGGGATGTTATCAGCGGACAGGTTCAACCCCCGTATGCGCTCATTATCAGGTCCAGGGCTATGGCGATGAAGGAGAAGATGAAGATGATGAGGTAGTTGTAGTTCTCGGGGGATTTGATCACTGACCTCAGAAGATACACCGCAACTTCACGCGAGTCCTCGTCAAGGCCGGAGTCCTCGCTGATCTTCCTTATGAGGTCGAACTCCTCTATGGCGCGCTTGCGCCTCTGGGTAATCCTGTAGCGGTAGAAGAAAAACAGAAGATTCCCTATGATCGCAAAATACCAGACAGGCCTCACCCAGCCGGGGTTCACGTGCACAAGCACGATGAGGGCCCTGATGGCCGTGGCGCTCAAGAGCCCGGTTATGAAGACCGTGATTATAACGGCTTTGCTCTGTATCCGGGGTTTTTCAGGGGTGGGCATTACGTCTTCTCAACGAACATGTCCTTTGGCGCACCGCAGTCAGGACATGTCCATCCATCCGGCAGGTCATGAAAATCCACGCCAGGCGGGATCTTTCGCTTGGCGTCGCCAACCTCAGGGTCGTAGATGTACCCGCACCCCGTGCATAGCCATTTTGACATGTTGGCCAGCCCCCCTTTAATATCTTTATCCGAAGCCATTGAATCTCGTCTAGATATCGTCGAAGTGTGCCAGGCTCTTGAACTCCCTGTAGCGCCCCTCGATCTCCTTGTAGTCAAGCTCTCTTATTCGATCAAGGCTGAAGTCCTCTACATTGAAGGACGCCATCACGCTTCCCATCACGGTGGCGCGCCTGACCACTGATTCCTTGAAATCCATGATATTCGCTATATAGCCCATGAAGCCTCCGGCGAATGTGTCGCCCGCGCCCGTGGGGTCGAACACGTCCTCAAGGGGATAGGCAGGGGCTGAAAATACTGCATCTCCGTGGAACAGAAGCACTCCGTACTCGCCGCGCTTTATCACAAGGGTGCTTGGTCCCATCTTGAAGATGGCGCGCGCGACCTTCACAAGGTTGTGCTCGCCTGTGAGCTGGCGGGCCTCTGCGTCGTTTATCAGCAGGATGTCCACGAGCTTGAGCGTCTCCAGGAGGCTCGCTCGCTTGCCCTCGATCCAGAAGTTCATGGTGTCTGCGGCAACGAGCTTTGGCTTGTCCACCTGCCTGAGCACGTCGCGCTGGAGGTCGGGGTCTATGTTTGCCAGGAACACGACGTCCGAGTCCTTGTACTTGTCAGGGATGTCAGGGCGGAAGCTCTCGAATACGTTGAGCTGCGTGTCCAGAGTCTCGGCCTCGTTCAGGGCATAGCCATACTGCCCCTTCCAGCGGAAGGTCTTTCCCTTGGCCCGCTCAAGCCCGGTGACGTCTATATTGCGCATCTTAAGGAAGTTCACGTGCTTATCCGGGAAGTCCTCGCCCACCACAGCCACGAGCCTTACGTCCGTGAAGTAGCTTGCGCTTGTGGAGAAGAATGTGGCAGAGCCGCCGAGCACCTCGCTGGCCTCGCCAAAGGGGGTTTTTACCGTATCAAAGGCCACTGAGCCGACAACAAGTAGGGACATTTATCTATCTCCTTAGTATTGTTTGATTGGATATGAAAGTATAGCACGCAAGAGGTACAAGGGTGATACTAGCATGGAGAATGTTTAATTCTCAGACAAGGCCGCCCCTACATCAGTTGTACTTGTCTTTCTGTAATGAACAACATCATATATCTTAAGTGGGGTAGTTCCCACCCCCACTCCCCAGGGGGTACTTCTTTGCTTGCCCAAAGAAGTACCCAAGAAAGTGCAGTTCTGCTTTTCCTTAAGATCGCGAGC
>SDBV01010466.1_pt1 | contig 12140 bp, 7 predicted proteins | sample 2277081 | NCBI WGS metagenome assembly SDBV01 (sample SAMN10402039, study PRJNA504765) | marine sediment metagenome | isolation source: marine sediment core GS10_PC15, 223 cmbsf | place: Arctic Ocean: Southern Knipovich Ridge | collected 2010 | reverse complement strand
ACGGGCACTTCGATCAGCACGCCCACCACCGTCGCCAGCGCCGCACCCGACGACAGACCAAACAGCATCGCGGCGGTCGCGATGGCGACCTCGAAATGATTCGACGCGCCGATCATCGCAGACGGCGCCGCGTCGGCATAGCCGAGCCCGAGCAGCCTGGAAAGGACATATCCAAGTAGAAAGATAAACACCGTCTGGATAAACAGCGGAACCGCAATCCATACGATGGTCATCGGCCTTTCGATGATGGTCTGCCCCTTAAAGCTGAACAGCAGCACCAATGTCACCAGCAGCGCCACGATGGTTATGGGTGTCAGGACATGCAGAAACTTTTCCCTGAACCACGCCTGACCCTTGCAGGCGATGATCCCTTTTCTGGAGAGGTATCCGGCAGCCAGCGGAAGCGCGACATACACGCCTATCGACAGGACCATTGCCTGCCACGGCACGGGCAGCCTGCCGACACCGAGCAGGAATCCGCCAAGCGGCCCATAGAGCAACAGCATCGCCAGCGAATTGATGGCAACCATCACGAGTGTATGTCCGTCGTTGCCTTTGGCCAGATGGCCCCACACCAGCACCATCGCGGTACACGGCGCTATTCCCAGCAATATACAGCCGGCCAGGTAGCTTCGCCACAGCGGAACCTGGAGCATCCGGACGCCCTCGACGAGCACGACGGTGCCGGCGCCGTAACTCTGACCCGGCTCAGCGGCAGCGCCCAGCGGCAGCCTTATAATATCCACGGCATCGGCGCCTATAAACCCCTTGAAAAGCACACCGAGAAACACCGTCGCAATGGCGTACATGGTAAACGGCTTGATTGCCCAGTTGATAAACAGCGTCAGGCCCACTGGTTTTATGCTCCTGCCTGCCTTTACGACCTCGGTGAAGTCGATCTTGACCATGATGGGGTACATCATAAAAAACAGGCACACCGCGATAGGTATGGAGATAACCGGAGCACCGTTGACGGTGACCGACATCCCGTCCAGCCAATGCGCAAACCCCGGCGCAACCTCACCGAGCAAAATGCCCCCGGCAATGCACACCAGCACCCATACCGTGAGATACCTCTCGAAAACACCAAGACCTTTGCCCTCTGAACCGCCCATGATAGACCAGTCTGAAAAAAATCTGATTTATTTACACCCACGTCTTTACACGTCTTTACACGTCCTCGGTTATTCGGTTAAACCCAGCGGCAGTGTCTCGACAAACGCCCGTATCTCGTCGCGCACCCTGCGGTAACAATCCATCGCTTCGCCCATCGCTTCGTTCTGCGTTTTGGCCTGTGTTTTGGCCTGTGTTTCGGCCTGCTCCGCCAGCCCCGGCGGATCATCAAATGGGACATGCACCACCTTGGCCCCGCCTGCAAATACCGGACAGCGCTCATCGGCGCCACCACAGACCGTCACGACGTAATCGAATTCGATTCCCTTCAATTCGTCCACCTGTTTGGACCGATACCGCGATATATCCACGCCGACTTCACGCATAACCGCCACGGCGTTCGGGTTCAGCCCATGCACCTCGATACCCGCAGAGTACGCCTCAATCACGTCGCCTTTGAGATGTTCAGCCCAGCCTTGAGCCATCTGACTGCGACAGGAGTTGCCCGTACACAGAAACAGAACCTTTTTACGGATGTCTTTTCTGTTCGGCACAGAAATCCTCCTGGGTTTCCTTCAGTATCTCCTTCAGCACCCCCATGTCGTCGCGCACCGTCGCATCGACAGAAATCGCCTCAGCGGCAATGTCGATAACCTGCCGGACAAACCCATGCTGCAGGTTTTCATCGATGCGATAATGCACCCATCGCCCCTTTTTTCTGCATGTAACCAGCCCTGCCCGCCTAAGAATGCTCAGATGCTTCGACACCGTCGAAGGCGCCAGAGAAAGCATCCCGGTTATCTGACAGACGCACAGTTCGCCAAATCGCAGCAGCACCACGACTGTACGAAGCCTGTTTTCGTCGCCCAGGGCCTTAAAAACATCGGTCACTTCACATATGTCATTTCTATATTTCGCCATATATCGAAGTATATCCGCCCACGCCCCAACCGTCAAGCCCATTATCGCAGATTCTTTCCATGAACCGAATACCGGAGAATTGCAGAAATGGCATACATCCCGATGCCCCCGCCAACACCGCAGCCATAGCCAACCTGTGGCCGATTGCTGTATGCTGAATAAACCCGCCCCAGCCGGGTGGTATTCGGCGAACAGGAGCTGTGTTTCTTGGACCGGTAAGAACTTAACCGCCGTCCGTTTTTGGCCGAAATAACCTGCGTAGCCCTCTATCCGAATAATCGGAGCGATCCGGAGGTCTCGATGCAGCCACCTCGTGTATAAAAGACAGGTTAAATATAGCCGTGACGCCGCAAAGTTGTTAGAATGTCATGTGGCAATACAACAATACAGCGATACAGCAGTGTGACGATATAGCAATATAACAGTTGTCCGGGGAACATGGTTCAATGCGAATACGGTATGTTGTTTCGACTACGGTTTTCTGGTGGCGTGAGCACCACCTCTCTTTCGAGCAGGAATGCGAATTTCTGCGTAATCTGGGCTATGGCATCGAACTACGGCCTAATATTATGGGGCACAACGACTGCCGTTATGTTCACCGGAACTGGTCCCGCCTCAGAGAGGCCACCCGGGACATGCTGGTGTCGCTCCATGGCAGGAACGACGGCCCGACCATGGAGGAATGGACCGAACAACTCGAATGCGCAAAGCTGCTTGGCGCCCCGATCATCGCCAAACTGGAGAGTCTGTGCATCTCCGAGAAGCTTGGCATCGCCGACTGGGGCTTTGCCGGCGACGTTATCGCCCTGGCCAAAGAAAGGGACGTACAGCTATGCCTGGAGACCGGCTCGCTGCCAGCCGTGCTGAGGATCGGCGAAAGATTCGACTCCATCGGCTACTGTTTCGACACCGGATTTGCCCACATCGATCCCAGCCATTCGTTCCGGGAATATGTTGACAAGCTCGCCCCGCGGACCACGTACCTGCACCTGACCGATAACTACGGCCTATTCGACGACCACGAGCCGCCGGGCGCCAGGGGCGGGATGCCGCGCGAGAACTGGGAGTACCTGATAGCCACCCTGCAAAAATATGACAACGACGTCATCGGCGCACTGGAGATGTCGCCATGTATGCCCGGCCCCATGATCCGCCAGGGCAGTATATTCCTGTTCGACGTGCTGGGCTGGCCCGACAAACCTGCCAAAAAGGCAGGCTATAACGAAACATCCTACCGTCCCACCTGAGCCACAAAGCTCTTGTATGCAAGCATTTACGTTGATTGCAATTCAAAAACAAGCTTTTCGGCATCACATTGCCATTAGTCATTAGCCATTAGTCATTGGTCATTAGTCATTCTAATAGACTCCAGCGGTGATTCCGGGCCGATCGTCACTGCGGAACGGCGAAGCGGGCAGTCCTTCCACGTTGAAAAAATTAGGCTCAGCGGTATGTGTCCAGCCGAACCTGACCGCCGCGGGCTTTTGAATCCCAGTGCCCCGGACAACCACCGTATCACCATCGATTACAGCCTTGGCGGGCACAAAATCACCATCCTCCTGGGCAATGGTAAAATCTGTTAGTTCGCCCGATTTGCCCAGCATACCCGGTTTGCCCGGTTCGCCACCTTTTGCCACCAGTCCCGACCCTACATGGTCGAAAAATACCCGAATCTTATCGCCCTCTACCCGCATGGATTTGTAGATTGGGCCGGAACAGACCGTATCTTTTTGGCCATAGGTCTTGTTCAATGCCCACAATGCCAGCCGTTTGCCCACATCCCGCTTGTTTCGCGGGTGGATGTCCGTGGGATTGCCGATATCCGTGGTCACCGCCATACCCGTGTTTGGCACCGACAGCATTGTCAGGAGTTGAGCCTCTCTTATTTCCGGGTTCATACCTTTGCACGGAGCTATCTGCACGAAGTAAAACGGGAAATCCCCCTGTTGCCAGTCGGCTCGCCAGTTAGCGATCATCATGGGGAACAGTGTCCTGTACTGGTATGCCCTGGAGGCGTTACTTTCTCCCTGATACCATATTGCCCCCCGGATTGCGTATTGAATCAGTGGCGCTATCATTCCGTTATACAGCGAAGCCGGTCGTTTCGCACTGTTCGGCCCCTTCGGCCGCCGAGGCCGCCTGGTGGCCAGCGGCTTGCCCTGGTCTTTCGCCGTTTTGGCTGCCTCTTCCCACTGTTTCAGATTCTTGTCGTACACCTTCTTGGCGGTGGGGTAGTCGGCCAGAATCTTGTCAAACCGCGTCAGAATCGGCGCACAGATATCATCGCTTTCGAGCACCTTCCGCCGTGTCCACGCTTCGGCAGGTGTGCCGCCCCAACTGGTGGCAATCAACCCGATCGGCACGTTAAGCTCCTTGTGCAGCCGACGTCCGAAGAAATAGGCCACAGCCGAAAAACCCGCTACCGTCTCCGGATTGCACTGCGCCCAGGCGCCCTGGCAATCGGCCTGGGGCTCAGCGGCGACCGTGCGCTTCACATGAAACAGGCGTATTTTCGGCCAGTTGGCAGCGGCAATCTCCGCCTCGGCATTGAACGAGGAACGCAACGCAAACTCCATGTTCGACTGGCCCGAGCAAACCCACACCTCGCCGATCATTACATCATTCAGCACTATCGTGTTTTTGCCGGAGATCGTCACCTTATACGGTCCGGACGCCCCCGGCGTGGCCAGCCTGACGCGCCATTTACCATCCTTACCCCCCCAGCATACAAGGTTATACGATTGCCAGTCGCCCTTGACCATCACCTGTTCGCCCGGTTCAGCCCAACCCCAGATAGTAGCCAGGGTATCCCGCTGCAACACCATATTATCACCGATCACCGCCGGCAGCCGGACATCGGCCGGGCAACGAAAAACAATAATCGCCAACCCGACAAACACAACCATTGAAATTCTCGCGACGTGCTTTTTCATTGAATCCTCTCCGAATTAGTTACAAAACATATCACAGCCATCCCATAGGAAATCAAATATGAGAGCTCTTCTAAAATAGCGGGATATGAGTTACACTAATGTCAGCTAACAATTAGGAGTAACTCATGAAACCCGCTATACTGCTGGCGATTGAAAATCCCATTTTTTGCACATCAGACGTTTTCGGGAACTATGAACGGTCTTCGGTATTTTCTTGAGACGAGTTTGTTTGCTTCGTCTGCGAACTGGCCGGTAAATCTTTCTGTGTTGGAATCGAAGTTTAGCCATGGGCCGAGGGTTGCGGGTGTTTTTTTGAGGTCGACGTTGTGGATTGCGAGGTGCTGCTGGAATCGTTCGAATGATTCGGTTGCCGCTTTGTCGGATTTGATTCGCTCTTTGATCTCTTCTGGGGGGACTTCGGTGCCGACGCGGTGGGAGATGTTGCCGAGGTGGCAAAGGGCGCTTGAGAGGTGACCCTGCAGGATTTCGCAGTTCAGGTCGGACATTTTGCGTGAGCGGACGGCTTTTAGGAAATTGGTGTCGTGCATTACGTTGGTTGCGCCGCCTGAATCTTCGAATATCTTGATTACCTTGCCTGCGTTGTCATAGGCGATGCAGGTCTTGAGATCGACCCATCCGGCCTCGCATTCGATGATTACGCCGGTGTTGGGCCTGGGGCTCGACTTTCCTGCTTTCAATACGACGCCTTTGGGGGAGGTGCTTTTGTAGATGTCCATGTTATCGTCGCCGGGTTTGGTGGGGAGGCCGCGGACTTCGTAGATTAGCGGCGCCGGCTTGTAGTCGTAGAGGGCGATCTGGGTGTTTGCGGTTTCGCCGTCGTCGTCGTATCCGAAACGCCCGCCGATACTCATGACGCGTTTGGGCAGATCGGAATGTCCGAGGACCCAGCGGATTATGTCAAGCTGGTGCGGGCCGTTGTTGCCGATTTCGCCGCAGCCGGTTTCCCAGAACCAGTGCCAGGAGTAGTGCAGTTTTTCTCGCATGAGAGGACCTTTTTTGGCTGGGCCGCACCAGAGGTCGTAGTCGATATGTTTGGGAATGGGTGTTGGGGAGGTGACTTTGCCGAGGCTTTTGCGGTTTTTGTAGCAGAAACCACGAGCGAGGATAATCCTGCCGAGATTGCCGTCTTGGATGTATTTTATTGCGGTGTGGCGTTTTTGCTTTGATCGCGATTCTGTTCCGGCTTGTACGATACGGCCGTACTTGCGGGCTGCTTCGACCATCTTTCGGCCTTCGAAGATATTGTGGGAGACGGGCTTTTCGACGCAGACATCTTTGCCTGCCTGACAGGCCCAGATGGTGGCCAGCGAGTGCCAGTGGTTCGGAGTCGCCGTGGAGATGACGTCGACGTTTTTGTCGTCGAGCAGACGGCGGATATCGACGTAACCCTTTATTTTGTTGGTAGCTGTGCTGTACTTCCTGACGCCCGCGGCCAGGACGTTTTTGTCGCAGTCGCAGAGGGCGACGAGCCTTGCGCCGGGTTGGGAGCGGAAGGAGTCGATGTGGGTTTTGCCGTGGCCGTTGAAGCCTACTACGGCGACTCGGATGTCGTCGTTGGCGCCGCGGACCCTCGAGAAGGGGACGGTGCAGGCTGCTGTGGCTGCGAAGGAAGTCTTGACGAACTGGCGACGTGTGATGGTTTTCATGACGCTCTCCTCTAAAAACAGTTGCTAAGCCCGTAAAAACGCAAAAAAATTATACCAGTATGTTAGCCGAAATCGGGAGTGAGTGCAATGGGATTTGGCGAGGATTTGTATGTGGACGACCGAGAAAAATCGCCGGGGCCCCAGATGCACAAATTCCTCCCCACATCCCCATATTTGAGCATCTGCACAAACGATTTTTCTCTCAAATGTTCGCTTAGGAAGTGAGTACCTGCCCAATAACCGGATGAACCGGTTTTATTGGGGTTTGGGGTGGTTGATGAGCTGAACAGCGCGGGCCGGCTCCCGGCCGATTGTGCTGGGGTGAACACGCAGTTTGCCGGCTATCTGCTTCTGTTCTTTTCCTGCTTGCTTCATCGCATAAATCTCGATACGATCGTCTTCGGTGAGTTGTCGATAGTCTCTCACAAGCGTTCCTTTAACTGAGGTAACCAAAATTCAGTGAGAGAGTATGCCAGTTCACCACAATTTTGGCGACTCAGTTGCACTTATGAGTTGAATCCGCTATTCTAAAAGAAAATAAGTCCATTAAAAAAATGGCTTTTGTTGTCGATGGCTTAGAAGGAAAACAATTTGATCCCCTTTTGCGAACTGATGGTGAGAAGAGTACCATTGGTGAAGAGTACCATAATTTCATTTTTAGTCCTGATAGCCACAGGTGTACTGCTCACGATTGAGTTTTCTTGTTTTCAAACGGCTTGAATGTGAAGAAATCTATGACAAAGAAACTCAAGAGGACATTGACGGCAGCGGTATTTTGCACCACCGTGGCGACGGCTGTTATGGTTAAGGGTTGTATGGAACCGAATTTCGGCGAACTTGAATATCTGCCGGCGCAGATCAGGCAGCAGCTAAGGCCCATCGCACAGGCCACAGCCGGTCCGCAGCCACACGCTACGACCGCCGCGCCCGCTACGACCGCTGCGACCACCTACCTGGAATACTACGGCCTGGACTTCGAAAACCGCATCCCAGGCCTGACGCACCGTTTCGGCAAGTTCCAGTCGGGCCAATTCACACTGGCATCTCACATATACACCCCGCAAAAGCCCATCGCCACCGTCGTCCTGCTGCACGGCTACTCCAATCACTGCGGCCAGTTCCGCCATCTGATCGACCGACTGCTGAAAGCCAACTACTCCGTCGCGCTCTACGACCTGCCCGGCCACGGCCTCAGCACCGGCGACCGCGGGGCCATCGACACATACAGCCAATACACCCAAACCCTGCTCGCGTTTGAAAAGATAGTCACCGCACAATGCCCAGGCCCATACCATCTGCTCGGCTTCAGCAACGGGGGCGGCATCGTAGTCGATTACCTGCTCGGCGAAAACGAAGGCACTTTCGACAGGATCATCCTGGCCGCACCGCTGATCCACAACGCCGCGTGGAAGGCCTCGGAAAGCGGATACAAGTTTTACAGCAAATTCGCCGATTCCATCCCATGGATGCACAGAAAAAATTCCTCCGACGGGGAATTTCTCAAATTCAACAGGAACAGCGACTTCCTCCACTGCCGCGCCGTGCCATTGAAATGGGTAAAGGCGGTCCACGAATGGGACGACACCCTCAAAGACAAAAAGCCCGCCAACAGGCCGATCCTCGTCATACAGGGCGACAAGGACAGCACGGTGGACTTCAAATACAATCTCGAATTCATAAAGAAAAAGCTGCCCCTGACCTCCGTAACCGTCATCAACGGCGCACGGCATGAACTTTTCAACGAATCGGACGAGTTGCGAAACCGGACAATCGAACGCGTCGTGGAATATCTCGCCGGCAGAGAAAATCCCAGCATGGAAAATCCCGGCAGGTAATTATCCAGGGACGAAGAAAAATGACTGACAGGCAGACAAATCTCAAACTCGGCGCCCCGTTCGCATGGCTCAATATTACGCAGTTCCTCGGTGCTCTGAACGACAATATCTTTCGCATGCTGATCGTATTCTTCCTGATTGGCATCCACGGAGAGGAAAGATCCGGCGATATCACCTCCACCACGGCGTTTGTCTTTGTCGTACCCTTTCTGTTGTTCACTGCCCTGGCTGGCAAGATGGCCGACCGATTCAGCAAACGCAGCATAATCGTTGCGGTAAAGACCGCCGAAGTCGCCGTAATGCTCCTGGCGGTCCTTGCCTTCATGTCCGGCAGTCCCACGGCTGTCTATGCGGTCCTGTTCCTGATGTGTGCCCAGAGCGCGTTCTTCAGCCCCGGCAAATACGGCATCGTCCCGGAGCTGGTCAGGACCGAACAGCTCTCACGGGCAAACTCGTTCCTTGAAGCGATGACCTATACCGCCATCGTAATCGGTGCGGCAATCGCGCCATTTCTGTCACGGATCACAAACAGGAATTATGCGCTCGCGCTGCTGACATGTGTCGCCTTCGCTGTTGTGGGGCTGATAACCTCTCTGCGCATAAAACTCACCCCCGCCGCCGCCCCTGCTCCCGCCGGAGGCGACCGTGCTTCTATCATATTTTTGAGGGACATCATACGCACTCTCGCCTCGATATGGCACGACAAGGGTCTTGTACTCGCGGTCATGGCCAGCGCATATTTCATGTTGATCGGCGCGTTTCTGCAAATGAACCTGATCCCGTACGGCATGGATGCCCTGGGACTGGACCGCGAACAGAGCGGCTATCTCTTTGTCGTAGCAGCCGTCGGCATCGGCATCGGCGCATACCTGGCAGGTCGGCTCTCCGGCAGGAACATCGAGTTCGGCATCGTGCCGTTTGGCGCCATCGGCCTGGCGGTCACCTCCATCGCCCTGGGACTGATTGCGCCGCAGCACCTGCCGGAGACCGTGATTGCCGCGACGGATGCCGCAACGATGAACACCCCCCCACTGACCGCGGTAATCGTCACCATCGTATTTATGGGCATAAGCGCAGGTCTCTTTATCGTGCCGGTCCACGCCTCTTTGCAGTTCAGAAGCCCCGACAGGTCACGCGGGCAGGTCATCGCCGCGGCGAATTTTCTCGGCTGGGTCGGCGTCCTCTTCTCAGCCATACTGTTCAACGTCTGCATGGTCCTGCTGCACATCTCCGCGGCCAAAATGTTCCTGGTCCTCGGAGTGCTGACATTTATCCTCGCCGCCGCAACCCTGATTAAGCTGCCGGATTTTTTCGTACGATTCGTCATCATCGTCATCGTGCGCATCTGCTATCGCATCAGGGTTATCGGTCAGGACAATGTCCCCCTCCGCGGCGGCACGCTGTTAGTATCCAACCACGTCACATGGATGGATGCCCTCCTGATTGGCGCGACACAGCAAAGGCGAATCCGCTTCGTCATGGACCGCAACATCTACAACCACAGCATCTTAAAACCCATACTCAGGCTGATGGGGATCATCCGGATATCCGAAAATGACCCGCCCAAACAAATCCTCCGATCCCTGCGACAGGCGCGTCAGGCGATGGATGACGGCTTTATCGTCTGCATCTTCGCCGAGGGCGCCATCACACGCACCGGCATGTTGCGACGTTTCAAGGGCGGCTTCGAGCGGATTATGAAAAACTCCGACTACTCCGTCATACCGACCTATATCGGCGGCACCTGGGGAAGCGTATTCAGCTGGTACCACGGCCGACTCCTCTGGGCCATGCCCAGGAGATTCCCATACCCCGTCAACGTTCATTTCGGGAAACCCATCGCCGCAACGGCAACCACCGACCACATCCGGCAAAAGGTCATGGAGCTTTCCTGCGACTACTTCGAGACCCTCAAAGAAAAACGAAATTCCCTGGGCGACCATTTCGTCCGTACAGCGAGAAAGAACTGGTCAAAACCATGCATCTCCGACACGACCGGCAGGCGACTTAACTACGGCAAAACACTGACCGCCGCCATAGCTATTGCACACCAGATCAAACAATTCGCCGACGACGACAAAAACATCGGCATACTACTGCCCCCCTCGGCAGCCGGGGCCATCGCCAACATTGCCGTTACGCTTGCCGGCAAAGTGCCCGTCAACCTCAGCTACGTGGCCGGCGCCCAGGCCAGGGACCACGCCATCGAACAATGCGACATAAAATACATAATATCGTCGAAGAAATTCATCGAAAAATCCCCCGTCAACGAAACGCTCGACGGCTTGGTATTCATGGAGGATCTCGCCGGACGCATCGACGGCCCAGCCAGGCGCAGGGCATACATCAAGGCGCGATTCATGCCCCGGCGCATACTTACCAATGCCCGCCGATTTAACCCGGACGACCCGGCGGCCATCCTGTTTTCCTCCGGCAGTACCGGCCTGCCCAAAGGCGTTGTGCTGAGCCACCACAACATCCTGTCAAACATCCATGCCATGCGGATGGTCTTTAAGATATATCCCAACGACCGCCTCTGCGGCGTCCTGCCCTTCTTCCACGCCTTCGGACTGACGGCCACGCTGTGGCTGCCCCTCACCACCGGCGTCTCGGCAAACTACATTCCCAACCCGCTGGACGGCTCAGCCGTGGCTAACAGCATACGCCAAAACAAATCGACCGTACTGATGGCCACGCCCACGTTCCTGCTCAGCTATATCCGTCGTGCCAGGCGCGAAGATTTCGCGACACTGCGACAGGTCGTCCTCGGTGCCGAAAAGCTTAAAAAGAAACTCGCCGACGCCTTTGAAGAAAAGTTCGGCATACGCCCCCTGGAAGGCTACGGCGCAACGGAGCTTTCGCCACTGGCAACACTGAGCCTGCCCGATGTCGAACTGGGCGGCGTCTCTCAGGTCGGCACCAAGCCCGGCTCGGTAGGCCATCCCATCCCAGGCACAGCCGTCAAGGTCATCGACCCGCAGACGCAGGCCGTCCTCGGACCGGACCAGCCCGGACTGCTTATGGTGAAGGGCCCAAACGTAATGCTCGGATATCTCAACGACCAGAAAAAAACCGACAGCGTAATAAAGGACGGCTGGTACAACACCGGCGACATTGTAACAATCGACCAGGACGGCTTCATCACGATCACCGACCGTCTTTCGCGTTTCAGCAAGATCGGCGGCGAGATGGTGCCGCACATTGCACTGGAGGAGGTCTGCCTCTCAGCCGTACACAGCGCCGATCCAGCCGTAGCCGTCACAGGCATACCCCACCCCACAAAGGGCGAAGAACTCGTCGTCCTCTACGTCCCGCATCTGGCCGACCCGGACAAAATGCACCAGGCCGTCTCCGACAGTGACCTGCCGAATATCTGCAAACCCAGACGAAATAATTACCTCCCCGTCCAGTCGATACCAATCCTCGGCTCCGGAAAGCTGGACATAATGAAGCTGAGACAACTGGCAGCACACCACGAAACCGACACCATTAAATGAGTAATATTTTGAGACTGTAGCATAATTACAGAGAGATTCTTCAATCATACCTGGGGGCTTTGCCCCCAAACCCCCAGCATTTACCGCTTTACGGCCAACGGCATGCAATGTATAATGCTGATACTGGGGCAGAGCCCCGGTTTTATATACTCTTTGTTTTTTCCATTGCCACAT
>SDBV01010465.1_pt1 | contig 12141 bp, 9 predicted proteins | sample 2277081 | NCBI WGS metagenome assembly SDBV01 (sample SAMN10402039, study PRJNA504765) | marine sediment metagenome | isolation source: marine sediment core GS10_PC15, 223 cmbsf | place: Arctic Ocean: Southern Knipovich Ridge | collected 2010 | reverse complement strand
TTAAAAACGCTAGAATCCCTAAATTTAATTTCAGAAAAGAGATTTGGTCGAATTAGAATATACCGATACAATATTGAGAATCTTAAGGCCAGAAGTTTAAAGAAATTTATGGAAATTTGGGAAGATAAGTATTAACTTAATGTAGAAAATAATACCGAATTTAGATTTTTGATTTTCCTAGAGTTGTTTAATAATAATTTTTCTTGGGATGTTAAATAAGGAGAGGATGTTACCATCCTCTTCCTCTTTTAAGATGAAATTATTAATCCAATTGCCAAAGATTTTAGTGATTAATGAAAGTAGGGGGAGGAAAATTAATAAAAATTCAAATTGGGATAATAATTTAACAGTTAAACGCCCCTGCTAAATTGGTGTCAAACAAAATATGACACTTATTCTGTAAAATATAATTCAATCAAAGATATTAATTATAAGAACATTTTGATAAATTTAAGCCTAGATTTTTGATATAGTAAGAAAGAAATATTATAGATCTTTTAACTCATTGATAAGCAAACAATTAAGGGATAATATAAAAGCTAGCAATTATAACAACTAAACAAGTGAACAATATAGAGATTTTACAAATTAAATAAATTTCTAAATCATTAAGCAGAAATTCAATAATTAATTTATCCAAAAATCATCAAAACCCCTATTTTTTACCCGTTTTTTAATCAATTCTTTCCAACTCAATATAAAATTATCAAATAATCCAAGAATCGAAAAAAACTATTGTAATATCTCGAAATTTGAATTATGATAATAGAAGTCGATGGAATCTGGTATATATCAGTTAAGGGAACTGCTAAGGCATATAATATATCGATTAAAACAATACATTATCATATGGATCAAAATCAAAATATTTTTAATAATCATTTTATAAATCTAAAAGAAAATACGTTTCCAAAAAAATTGGAAGCGTACTTTACATCAAAACAATTAAAAGCACACGATAAATGGCTTGATAAGTTTACCTTCCTTGAAATTGGAACTTTATTAAACGATTCACCTAAAATGATTCCAATAAAAGTGATTTACTTTTTGAATAAGGAATAAATTATATATTAAAAGTAAATATTGATAAATATTATGAGATTTAATAAAAAAAGATCTGGTATTAGATTTGGTAAATTTGACCCTATATTATATTCTGATCAAAAAGAATTATCTGAACTTTATCAGAAAGACTTAGAGGAATGTAAGAAAGATAAAAAAAGAAAATTATCCAGAGAAGAAAGATTAAACCTATATAGGGATTTTGAATATCAAAGAATAGTTAAAGAAGAAGAAAAAGCAAAAAATACGTTTTATATAGGAATAGTTTTGGCTTTTATAGTATTATCTATCACTGCTGTACCAGTCTATATATATATTCCTAACTATTCTCTTTTTATTATTAATTGGTTATTTGTAATAGATATATTATTTACTATTTATCTTTATTTTAAACAATATAATGCATATGATAAGCTACGAGAAAGAGATTTATATCTTGCTATTTTGGATATAAAAAAGAATATTAGCGATTTAAATAATTTAATAGAAAATATAAATAAAAAAGATTAATTATAAGCTAAAACGTAGATTTTATCATATTTATAATAAAAACTATAATCAAAACACTTATTTGTTCCTATTTTTTCGAAAGATTATTTTCAATTAATATAATGGATTAAATTTTATCTTTAGTTAAACAATTTAATCTTATATAATGGATTTCGGAAACCAAAATTCATTTTTGATATATAACAGACAGAGAATACATGGAAAACATTTTGAATCTTCATAGTTGGTAGTAATCACTTAACGCTCAGAGAAATTTCATTACACTATTCTTTTACCACATTCAGTGCACGAAGGGTTAATAGCCCACCTGTCTTCTTCACGGATAAGTTCGAATTCTTCCTTGATATTATCAGATGTATCTCTATCGTCTATATATCTATTATAACACCTTAAATAAAAGATAAATTAAGTGACAAACTCAGTTTAATTTAATGAATTTGAGTTGAAAAGAAAGTCATTTTCATAAATATTCATTCCTTTTTACTAAATAGTAAGAATAAAATTTGCTTAATTAAAACTTATATTTTGAGGAGATTTAATGTCAGATTTAGTTGAGAAAAAACTAAAGGATATTGACGTGATAGCACGTATTAAACAATTGATCAAATTAACATTAGAAAAATCAAAGGATAATTTTGAAATTAGTACTACCGACATAAGTAATGTCCATGTTAATCATACCCACAATGATGATGGGAATGTGATTTCCTTAGTGGTAAAAAATTTAAATAATCTAGAGCTCGATGATTACAATCTAAATATTTTGAATAAAGATATTCAAGAACAAATATCAAACTTGGTAAATTTAAATCAGCTGTGTCTTGTAAGAAATGGAATTAATCATTTAATCCCAGATTTGAAGAATCTAGTAAATTTGGAGATATTAGATCTATCAGATAACAAATTAGCACACCTCCCGAAAGATGTTTTAACTTCTAAAAACTTAAAGAGAATTAATTTTTCAAAGAACGAATTTTCAGAACTGCAAGGTTTTTCAAATCCATTAAATTTCCTTGAACAAATTGATTTGTCTCATAATAATTTCACTGCTATTCCAAACGTTAATATATTTGCTAGAAATCTTAAAGTATTAAATTCGTCATCAAATCCAATCCAATCAGTCGGTAAATATATTAAAAGTATGGAAAACATTGAGGAAATTTATTTAGGAAAAAGTTTGATTAAAGATGTTGAAAATCATACCTTTTATAACACCGTACGCTTAAGAATTCTAGATTTATCGAATAATAACCTTCGGGATGTCAATTTTGACTACAGTCGATTAAATAAACTTGAGAGGCTATGCCTTTATGGTAATCCTATTTCTGATTTTCGCAATATTTCTAATTTTATTCAAAAAATTATTAAAAATAGAGATTTTAAAGGAATAGAAGTAATTGAAAAACTTGTTATAGCTTATTTTGAGATTTTGACAAAAGAAAACGAGTTTATATACGAAATAGAAGGATCTAACGTAACAAAGCTTAAAATACCGTTTCAAGAAATTTCTCAACTACCAGAGAGTATTGGATCTTTAGTGAAATTAAGAGAATTAGATTTAAAAGGCAATAAATTAAAATCTTTACCTCGATCATTTGAAAAATTAGTGAACTTAGAAAAGTTGGAGCTTGCAGCGAATTATTCCATCAAATTGCCGGATGATTTCTTAATTTATAGCAAACTAACGGAATTAAATATAAGTTGGTGTAATTTGTTAAGCATTCCTGATTCATTGATTGAATTAAAAAATTTGAAAAAACTTAACATTTCTAGCAATAGAATAACAAAGATTCATCCTAAAATCGGTGATTTAGTAAAACTTGAGGAATTAGATCTATCATACAATAATCTGGACGAAATTCAAGCGCCAATAGCGGAGTTAATAAGATTAAAGCATCTAAAATTAGCTGGTAATAATATTCGAAAGATTCCTGAAGCAATTTCAGAATTAAAAAACCTTGAAATTCTCAACCTAAATTTTAATCAGATCCAAGATCTTGTTAGTGGATTAAGCTTTCTAAACAATTTAAAAGTATTATATCTAATTCATAATAGAATTGAGGAGATACCTGATTACATTTTCAACTTAAAATCACTGAAAGTGGGACATTTTACTGCAAATAAAATAGTCACTATATCGGGAGAAGTAAATGCGTTGGAAAAATTTAAAGAATTCTATATTTCGGAGAATCCTTTACCACTTCATTTACGATATAAATATTTCTTAGAAAATTATACCAAAAAAGTTACATTGAAAGAATTATATCTTAACAATGTTTACAGTTTCAAAGAAAGTGAATTTCTCGATCTTTCTCAGTTGAGTTTGTTGGTTGGTACAAACAATTCTGGTAAATCTAATTTTTTTAAAATTATAGAAAATCTGAAGCCTTTTGCATCTATAAATCAAAATGTAATATTTACCAATTCTAATCATAAAAACGTTCTATTACATTACCTATTTGAACTTTCGGATGAAATGATTAATTATATAATTGAATGTATAAAAAATTATTCAGAAATAAGCAGATTCATTGATTTCAATAATCTTATAATTAAAAATAATGAATTAACAGTTTCCTTTTATGAGTTTTTGAAGAATACACATATAAAACTAAAATTAGATAGGGGTGGATCTCAATATCAAATTTACGTTAGTTCTTTTGGTTTCATTTCAGAAGGAAAAACGATTAATCTCATTCAATATCCCGATGTTGGTGATTTCCAGTCAAAAATTTATATGTTAAACTCTAATTGGAAGAAGATAACTATTAATCATCTCACAAGCATAATGGATTTTACATGGTCTTCCAATAGTAACCCACGTAATTTATCGTATAATGAGTTAAGGCAGTCAAAACTTAAATGGAAAGATATTTCTAATTTCGATTTTGCTCTTTTTCTCTATAATGAGATTCTTGAATATTTTGATTTATCACAAAAAATAATAGAACATAGGAATTTTGAGCCTGAAATCCCTCTTGCTCTAAAACATGATTCTATAATTCATGAAAGTGGTAACAATTTCCCAGACATATTAGAATTATTCCTTCATGAAGATCTAAAACTACAGTCGATTTTAAGAGAATTATTGAGTGAATTTTATCCCGAAATTGTTGAAATATGGTCAGAATCAGTCAGTGCTTCAGATGGTATTATGAGTAGGCCCTTTATAACGGAACTTACCGAGAAACGATATTTCGAAAACCTTGGAAAGGGACTTCATCAAATCTTAATCATTTTAACTCATCTTTTACAGTTAGAAGAGAATTATACATTATTGATTGAAGAACCAGAATTATTCATTCATCCTCAACTCCAAAAAATTTTATATAGAATTATACAGCGCTTCTTACCGTTTCATCAAATCTTTATAACAACACATTCGCCTTTTATTTTAAACTCCCATGATGAAAAATCTAGCATACATCAAATTATTAAGGTAAATGATGCCTCTTTAGTCAAAAATATTAAAAAAGATGAACTCGTAGATGTGATTCAAGAGCTTGGTGTAAGACCTTCTGATATTTTGATGAATAATGGATTCTTATTGGTAGAGGGCGAAAGGGATATTAGATTATTTAAAAAAATATTCAAAGAAGTAATAAAAAAACACCACTTAGAATTAATCCCGTTTAAGGGGAAGGACAAATTACATTATTATGCTGATCACGATATCATTTCCAAACTCATTAATCGGGGATTTAAGTTTCGGATTATATTAGATAATGATGAGGGTAATCAAAAAAATTTGGAGGATATTAAAGATCCGAACGTCAAGGAACATATTCTATTGTTACCAGTGAGAGAAGTAGAAAATCTTTATATAAATCCTGAATTATTTAAAACCTATCTAAATTTATCTCATAAGAAGGTTTTTGAGGGTGAAAATATTAAAGATTTCATCGAAGAAATGCTTTCTGAAGCCATAACTACAGAAATGTTATGGGATTGCAAGGTCAAAACATTAATAGATAGAATTAAATTTAGATTTTCTAGGGAAGAGATCGAGGAGATGCTTAGATTAACTTCGGAGGATGAATTACTAGACGGTTTAGATGCATTATTAAAAGAAAAATATCAGATAATCGGGATTGATAAGGAATATTATTCAGCGAAATTTAAAGAGATAGAATCTCAAATCGATGCTGAAAAACATAAATGGAAAATAGTTGAGGGTAAGAGATTAAGGAAAAAGCTATCCCAAGTTATTAAGAGTAAAAAAGGGATAACTTTAAATTTTGAAAAAATTGAGAATTTAATGAAGGAAGATTTCTTCACACGTAAAAATCTAATATTTCCAATTGAATCTTATTTTAATTCAGTTTCGAGAAATGAAACATTATCAATTATGCATAAAAAAACAGAGAAAATCCAGCATAAAATAGAATAAAATTAAAAAGAGTAAAATTAAATTGAGTGAGGTTATACCACCAAGTAAAGAAGCTTTTAATGAAGCATTAAATCTTTCAAACCAAATTATTCAAAATATAGAATTAAGTCAATTATCACTAATAAATATAGCTCTTAAAACCATAAGATTGGCAAGATTGCTTAATGATTTTAATATGGTGAAAATACTAAGATACGAAGCCTATTCCACTGCTCCGTTCCATCACTGTTAAATTTTATTAACACAGGGTTTATAACATCGGCAGGAGTGCTCTTAATTTCGCCTATAACATATATATTTTCATTAGAATCTAATGCGATACCATGACTTTGTTCCATTTCATCCATTTCATCAAAAATTGAAGATTCCAGCTTTCCAGCTGATGAGGGTGATTTTTACAAATTAATATGTACCTATAGCCATCCAACGTATATTGGGTATACTGAAAAAGGTTCCTGGTGGAATATAACAATAGAAAGAATATATCAAGGCTCTTACCTAGCGGTATCTAATGCACTAATAGTTAATGCTACAGTAGGGCAATATGTCAAGGGAATGAATTTCACATCTTACATTAATGAACCCTTTTACCTTGTTTACAATAAGTCGTTAAATTTTATAGATTTAGACTCTTTATTTATCCTTCCTATTCCATTAAATCTTACAATGGTAGCTAGTTTTATTGAACTTAATTGGGGTAAAAATTGCACTATCAATGGAAATACATTGATTGTGGATTGGGGTTTAGGGACAGGGATAATACAAAAATACAATTATGACTCTCATGGTTTTGCAACCTCACTTATACAAGAGATGAATGGCACTAAATATTTAGAATATTCCCTAATTAGTGTTGGTGGGCAAGATATCCCCTTTGGCAATTATTTTATAATCCCTAGCATTATTAGTATAGGTCTCATAGTCATATTCATGAGGAAACGATTTAAGATTAAATTATGAAAAAAAGATCATTTCAACCCCAAACAAACATTCCATCTAAAACCGAGATTTTTCCATTAAATTGAAAATCTCCCTCGAAAATGTGTGTTAGAACATCCAAAATGACATTGTAAGAATCTTGAATAAAAAAATCCATTTTTTCCTTCTTCATATATTTAAATTCCGTTGCTGATATTTTTAAATATTCCTCATTTGAAATCTGATAAAATTGTTTGATAAATTCTAGTTGGCGTATTATACCTTCTCTTGGTAGTAATTTCCGAAGATGTTGATTGTACGCTATAATTTGGTCGTGGAAAAAAATATCTTAATAAAGATTCCAAATAACTATAGAAAGAAGTTTCAAGGCTTCTTCTATTTTTCCCTATTTCGAGAACTCCTGAATAATAATCTTTTGTTGATTGTACGCTATAATTTGGTCCTGAATAATAATCTTATACTCTTTTTAATCACTGATTTTTTAAAACTCCACTAAACATCTTATTAAATTTTTCATATAGTTATCATCTCTCTCCCCCATTGTGTCCTCTATTAATCAATCAGAGTGAAAGAGATTACTTCCTGGCAGTTTAAAAACTTTCAAACTGATAAACTTGAAATCCAAAATAAAATAGAGAAACACACAGGACTATTTCTATTGTTCGATCTTGAACCTAGTTCGAGTTTTAAAAAAGAAAAGTTAACTAATCCTGGAAAATTACAATTTCAACACATTATGATATGGATTTGATGGCAGATTTATGATGTTATTTTCCTCCCTTATAAAGTGCAATTGGGAAATCCATAGAATTACAGCGAAACCAAACATCTTGTTTTTCCTTTGTGCTGGATGATATATACTTAATCAAACCCAGTATTCTAATTATTCCATCATTATCGTAAGTTCTATGATCATCTGTACCACCCTTTAACCCTTGACAGAAATAATGGGTAAATAAACTTAAATTTCTTGAAAGACCACCGAGGGAATTCTGTTCTTCACCTGAAGATGAGATAATTACACGACCATGAGTCTTTAAAATCGAGTTAAAGTAATTTTTACTTAATCCATTTTTCAAATCGGAGCCGTTTCCTTTCATAATTGTTGTATTAGTAAATAATCCCCCAGATTTACAGGCATCTAAAACAATTACTAAACGATGGACCTTAATATTATCTAGTGATTTTCTAAATTCTTCTCCTGAAATTAATGTATCTATATTTCTTTGTTGATAATCACTTGGTACAAGATAAGATTTTCCATCTTTATGGGTTCCATGTCCAGAAAAATAAATGATCACTGTTGAGTTCCCTGAAATTTTACTAAACTCTTTCAGATTGTATATAATTTTGTCCTTAGTTGCATCATGTAATACTATCACATTTTCAGAAGAATATCCACATCGGCTAGGATCAATAAGAATTTTTCTAATTTCATCAACATCATAAATGCAGCTTGATAATTTATTGATATTGGTATCCTGATAAGAGTCTATCCCAATAAGTAACGCTTTAGAACTTTTTTGAATTAATTCTTTTTCTGTTTCTGGTAAAATAAACATGTTGTCTATATGCGATTTTTCGATGAAATTATGAAGTAATAGAGGAGTGATCTCCAGAGTATCCTGATGACACTGTTTGAAGCACTCCAGAGCAGTAATTAGTAAAGCCTCTTGATTTGTACTTTTATATCTCAAATACAATGCATGTCCTTTAAAATTATACCACCAAGCTCGATATATTTTTTTTTGGGCATCTAAATCTGTAATAATGTTAGTTGCATAGTTAATTGCCCCCTCCCAAGCTTTTCCCCATAGGGACTTCACAAACTTTATTTCATTTTCTAGAGGTTGAATATTATTGTTTGGAGATGTTGTTCCTTTGCTTTTTCTTGTGGTTGTTTCACTTAATATTTTCGAAACTGCACCTTGCCAATTTGTGGATTTTCTTTTGAAGTGATCTATTAGAGTTAAAATCTCTTGAGGTGAGTTATTCATGGACCATTCCAAACCAAATTCAATTTCAACATTCAATTGACTAGGAAAATTTTTTATATCTCTTTTATTTAATACATTTACAAATTCATTTCCGTATAATAATACTAGCGTTTGATCATTATCTGTTCTTGTACATCGTCCCAATCCCTGAATAATTCGAGTGAGGGTGCGTGTTTTTATAATTGTTTGTTCTCCGAGAGTATCGCCCAAAAATGATTCTTGAAGATTTGTCGCAGTTGGAGCATGCCAAAAAACTAACATTGGACATCCAATCAAATCTATACCATCATATCTTGTTAATAAAAGAATTGCACTTTTTTCGTCTTGAAATGGAGCAAGAGTTTCTTCTATCTCATTGTCTTCAATTTTTTTGTTAAATGGTTTTATTAAACCTCGTTGTTTTATCTTTTTAATTTCTTCATTAGATGGGGATAATAGTAATGCTTTATCAAAGGAGTTAATAATCTGACTCAGGTATTTGTCTTTTTCCCTAGAAACTTTAGTAAGGATTTGGGATACAAATAATATCATTCTTTTCCCCTTGATCAAATCAGTTTTTTCAGAGAATTCAATAGATTTAATAGGGAATACTCCAAAAATCCGTTCAAGATCATTATAAGGACCGATGGTGGCACTTAAATATATTCGATGGTTTACATTGTTAAACGACTGATGTGTCCATGTTGGGGAGATCCATGGACGGATCAGAATTCTTGTATAAGAGATAAAAAACAAACAACAATGAAGATGATCTTTAATATTCCGATAAGGATAAAAAAGTTCAGCTGGTTTTTTACTCTCTACATCTATGTTATTCTCTAGTACACGGTTAATTCTATCAAGATTTTCAGAAATAAGAACTGCGGGAATTAATTGCACTTTACTTGTTTCATCAAAATCAAAAGTAAAATAATCTTTAAAAATATCGAAAAATTGATTATATAACAATTTATATTTTACTCGAGATATTTCTATTGAATATTGACTTGAAACATAATTATCAGCAGAATGTGCATCATCACAAATCAAACATTGTGGGTTCCCTATCGAGTATGCAGCTAATCCTTCTTTGAATCGAGTAGATATGTTAAAAAAACTGGTATAATTACTAATAGCAATTGATTTACAATTTGTATAAGCTTCACAATCAGCTTCTGGATAACCTAGAAATGTTCCATGTAGAACAACCGCTGAAATTCCAAGAGATTTTGCTTCACTTGCTACTTGGTTAGCCAATTGTCTTGTAGGGGTTAAATATAAAACCCGTTCTTGTAAGTGTGTGCGTCTCCACTCCCCTATGAGTAAACCTATTAAGGTTTTTCCTCCAGCAGTTGCTAATTGTATACATAAATCTTTATTATCTTTTAAAACATAATATTTTTCTATTATTGGTTCTTGTGGGTGGATTAAACCTTTAAATTTCGGATCTTTATTCAATTGCCGATATAAATCTAGAGGGTTAAGTGCTGTAATTTTAGAATCTGGTATATCAAAACTCATTATTTCTTCTCCTTTTTATAATAGAATTGGTTTTTTCAAACTAAACTATACTAAATTCATTATTGATTAGTATATAGATAATTTTTTATTTTTAAATTTTGACTTATAATGTCAAAAATTTTTAAATAATTCTTAACAACACTTAATTTTTCACTATAATTTATCACGGTCTTTTTCTATTAAGTTAAATGTTATTTTTATTTTAAAAAATTGAAAAAAGACGAATACATAAATATCTAATCTTCTATAATTCCTTTGGTATATAGTATAGAATTTTGATTTCGCTATCGTCAGATCTCCCTCATCATATTTGCCGAGGTTGTTGGCGGTGGGACTGTATCGGGATTCAGATTTTATATTATGTCCCGATTGTATATAAATAGGAAGTCTAATATTATTGGAAAGTATTGGTCTAAGGCTTTGATGTGTATTAATCGGCAAATTAATACGGTTTGAACATTATACAATATTTGATAATAGTACAAGCCTTCTTAATTATCTCCAGTCTTTTTATCTAAATTCAATAAGGAGGTAATTAAGGAGTGAACAATGAGCTTATTAATTATGACAGAATGTTAAGAGATTTACTACTATCTGTTGATGAAAGGATTGCATGGCGTATAAATGGAGATTTTCCAGAAATTCAATCAATTCTTAAATGGCAGACAAAATTACTAGTGAATTCAGCTATTCCTAAAAATAGAAAAGAAAAAACATTGCTAAAATATCGTTATATCTTACTTTATGAATGGGAAATAGTTCCGGGTATGAGTCAGTATGGCGTTGGAGACCTTGTTTTTTCTGATGGGAATGGCAATTTTGCCGTTATGGAGGTTAAACACATCATATCACGATCGGGAAAAAACCAGAGTGTGAAACGCCGAAAAGCAAGAAGAAAAGTAAAAGAACAGACTATAAAATATATGTCCGTCTTCAAAAGAAAGGTTCCTGAAGCTAAATCTATTATAGGGATTGCTGTTGCGAGTGATGAGTGGACTTTTTACTCATAAAGTAGAAATCTATTAAATATCAAATTTTAAATCCCATTTTTTTTAGGTAAATGTAATTTAAGGAGAGAGAAGGTGAGTATTGCGATTGTAGACCATAAAAAACATAACAAAAATTACGACTAATCGGGTTCATGATTTCACGCTTTCTAATGAGGTTTTAAGACGAGAAAAATTTGTCTCGATTATATGAGTTATTTTAGCCTGTATTATCTTCATTCAAAACTTATTAATCAATACCAAATGGATATTGTTCCACAAAATAAGGCTTTAGTATTGTTGCGATCCTTATAACGAGGTCGGATATATATTTAATTATCTCTACGGAATTAATCCTAAAGAAACTGAGGAGGAAATTAAAATAAAAAAAGATAAGAATTATGTTGTGCAGACTAACTGATAAAAAGTGAAAAAGACATTCTGCTTAGCTCTTAGTCATCGTCTTGAGATTAAGAAATTTAATAACTATATATTTAAATTCCCAGAAACCACTTAAATATTAAGTTTCTTCAAAAAAATATGATTTAAAATGACTCACCAAGGACAGAGTTTTAATTTCCAAAAATTATCTGCAATTTATTATTTAATTGAAGAAGATCTTAGTGCTTTTGCATTAGAAGGACAAAATTATGAAGATAGTCTTTTCAGACTAGAAAATAAAGTGATTGCAATTGGAGAAGCTAAATATATTAAAAGTAAAGATAATTGGACATCCAATAGTCTATTTTTTATTTCA
>SDBV01010464.1_pt1 | contig 12141 bp, 10 predicted proteins | sample 2277081 | NCBI WGS metagenome assembly SDBV01 (sample SAMN10402039, study PRJNA504765) | marine sediment metagenome | isolation source: marine sediment core GS10_PC15, 223 cmbsf | place: Arctic Ocean: Southern Knipovich Ridge | collected 2010 | reverse complement strand
TCTCAAACTCTTCTATTGTTTGGTACCCTATTGCTGAGTGCCTCCGGCGACGGTTATACCAGCTTTCAATCCACTCAAATATTGAAAGCTGAGCTTGCTCTTGGTTAATGAAGTTTTGGTTGTATATCCATTCTACCTTAATTGTTTTGAAGAAGCTCTCAGCTACAGCGTTATCCCAGCAATTTCCTTTCCTACTCATACTTTGAATAATCAGTTTATTTGCCTTCAGGATCTTGGTAAACTCATTGCAGGCATACTGGGTTCCTCGGTCAGAATGAAAAATCAACTTCTGAGTTACAGGCCGGTTCCTGGAAGCCATTATCCAAGCAGGAATAACTGTTTCCCCTGCTGATAATCCCTTGCTCATTGACCAACCAATTACTTTCCGGTCATATAAATCGATGATTACCGTCAGGTAGAGCCAGCCGTTCTTGGTCCTACCATAGGTGATGTCTGAGACCCAGACTTCACCCGGATTGGCGGCATAGAACTCCTGATCCAATAAATTGGGAGCTACAGGGTAATTATGCTTAGAGTCGGTTGTAACCTTGAACTTTTTGGGTTTCCTGGCCCGTAGGCCAGCTGCCCGCATCATGTTAGCAACACGGTTTTTGCCTACATCACGCCCCCTTGCCTTCAACTCCTTGGTCATCCGGATACTGCCGTAACTATCCTTGCTTTCCTCAAATATATCTATGATCGCTACCAGAAGCTCTTCATTTTCCTTCCAGCGATCTGATGGTCCTTCACTGAGCCAGCGGTAATAACTGCTTTTGGTCACCTTAAATACTTTGCACATCATCTCAATGGTAAATCTGGTGCTGTGATCACTTATAAACTGGTAGATTTTCCATCGCTCCTGGAGAAGATGCTGACCGCCTTTTTTAAGATGTCCCTTTCCATTTTTGCATCCCGAAGTTCTTTCTTCAGCTGGGCATTTTCCCGCTCCAGATAGGTCATCTTGGGTTTTCCTTTCCCCGGAAAACTGTTTTTATCGTATTGGTGGTACTCTCGACGCCACCGGTATAATAACTCCGGGCGGATACCTAATTCTTCGGCAATCTCTTTGGCGTTGCCCCTTGCAAAGGAAAGTTCAACCGCTTTTTGCTTGAACTCCCGATCATAGCTCTGTCTTTCTTTAATCATCATGGCAATTTACTACTTTTAGTAGCTTAACTTGCCGTCCAGTTTATCGGGGTAGATTCAGAGTTTTGTATCTCACTATGGCACACTTTACGAACAACAAAGAATGTGGGGGAATGGCGACGGATACTTTTTTTATCCTCCCAATCAAAATCCCATTACTGACAAATCAATATTTATTGAAGGCCCTGTTCCCTCAGTATGTCTGGAAATATTGAGGCAGGGAATAGAAGATTATGAATATTTGATATTGCTTGAAAATGCTGTGAAAAAAGCATCAATAAAGAAGAACAATCTGGATCTTGTAGCCAAAGCACAGATAATTTTGGATATGCCTGAAGACATTTTCGTCGATGGTACTGATTACAATAAAGATCCACTGATATATTACAGCTACCGTAAACGCATAGCTGAATTAATTTTGATGATGAAGGAATGATTCCGAAGAAATGAAAAAAATTATTTGTGAAGGCAAACGCCGAAACCGGATTTTCATTGTATCAAAGCAATGTGAATCCTTATGGACTGAAGGCAGTTTATTGCATCAATATTTACCGCCCCACCGCAAATAAAAAGTTTCGAAATTTATAAAGTTGATTAAATGAAAAGAATTTATTTATTTCTCTGTATTCTCCTTTTATATTGGGTGGCCCCATATGCCCAGCACAAAACTTTTGCGGACCGCTGGGAGTATATAGGTATTGCTGTCGAAGAACCTGGCTACACTATCTGGGGAACTTCTCCCGTTATCGGGGATGACGGAAAGGTACACCTGTTTGTGGCCCGCTGGCCCTGCGAACTGAAAGTTGATCCGGGTTGGCGTTCTCACAGCGAGATCGCCCACTATGTTGGGGAAGGTCCGGAGGGGTCTTTCAAATTTTCAGATGTTGCAATAACAGGAACAGGCGAAGAAACATGGGATAGGTATGGGGCACATAATCCGGCCGTTCATAGGATAGGGACGAAGTACGTGTTGTTATATATTGGCAACACCGATTTCCATCAGCCCCCTCATCCTTCAAACCAGTCTATCGGGATGGCTGTCTCAGAAAGTCCCTATGGCCCATGGAATAAAGTCGGGAAAGACGGGCAAATTCTATCCCCCCCCTGACAATGATAAATACTGGAACCACGGAGCCTCGAATGGTGTAAACAATCCCGCATTGCTTCAACATCCTGATGGTGGGTTTTTTCTCTATTTCAAGTCGGAGAATGCACAAATGGGACTTGCCGTGTCCGAACACCTGGCAGGTCCCTATGTACAGTTACCCTTCCCGGTCACCGCTAATGAACAAAGGATCGAAGACGGCTATGCTTTCATATACGAAGGCAAATTTGCCCTGTTAACAACCGATAATCACGGTATCATTGAAGCAGGGGGAGGATTGCTCTGGACATCCACTGACGGGATTCATTTCAGGGATTACCAGCGGGGATTTAAAAGAATTAATGATTATACGGATGTTGACGTATCGAAGGTTGCGATTCATTATGGGCCGAAGGACAGGAGTTATTCAAAGTTTGAGCGCCCGCAGCTCTTGCTGATTAACGGTGAACCCGCATATCTCTATGTGGGTTCAGGACACAATATTTACGGTGGCGATTGTACCGTGAGCTATGTTTTGAACTTTTTAAAATAAATCCAATGAATAGAATATTGATTATTGTGATAATTGTAGCTAATATGCTAATGGTTGGTTGCACTGATAATCAGAAGCGTAAAGACCAAAAAACACCCAACCTTGTTTTTGTGATGGCCGATCAATATAGGGCTAGTGCGATGGGGTTTTTAGATAAAGAGCCGGTAATTACGCCCAATCTGGACAGATTTGCAAATGAGGGACTGGTTTTTTCCAATGCCACTTCAACTTTCCCGATTTGCAGTCCATACAGGGCAATGCTCTTTACAGGAAATTATTATACAAAAAACAATGTTCCCGCAAACTGTTATACCAATTCCCCAGGGGTTAAATTACGCAGGAATGATACTACACTGCTTGATGCATTGGTTAACTCGGGCTATTATGTTGGCTATATCGGGAAATGGCACCTGGAAGAGCCATTTGAACCATATGTGCCCTCGGGGAATAACGGCGGTGTGGGAAGATCAAACTGGGAAGAGTGGACTCCCCCCGAACGCAGGCACGGTGTGCAGTTCTGGCATGCGTATAATACATGGGACAATCATTTTATACCCCATTACTGGACAAATGAATCCACCCGTGATGAACGACTTGAGGTCAGTAAATGGTCACCCATGCATGAAACCGATGTGGCCATTGATTTTATTACCAATACAGAAAACAAATACCGAGATCCTGACCAGCCTTTTGCCCTTTTCGTGTCATTTAATCCTCCGCATACAGGTTATAAATATGTCCCTGAGCAGTACAGGCAAATGTATAAAGATATTGATGACGCGGACTTAATAAAACTGCCTTCTGTGGTAAAAGGGAGTCCCGGAGAGATACATGCACTCAATAATATCAAGAATTATTTTGCCTGCGTTAGCGGGGTAGACGATCAGTTCGGACGTATTATCAATTGCCTGGAACAGAAACAGATTGACAATAATACACTTGTCATATTTACCTCCGATCATGGCAACTGTGTAGGTGCTCACAATCATGCTACGAAAGGGGTTCATTGGGAAGAATCATTTTCTGTACCGCTTCTTATGAGCATACCCGGCATTCAACACGAAGAAAAAGATATTCTTTTCTCACCTGTTAATTTTTATCCAACAATATGTGGCTTACTAGGTCTGGATGATGTTTATCCGGGACATATTCAAGGTGAGGACCTTTCCGGGAATATATTGAATAAAAACATGTCAGAACCCTCATCGTCCTTATATGCCTATCTTCCGTATGCAGTTACAGATACCCTTACCTTTGGTTACAAAGGAATCGCATGGGGAGAAAGAGGTGCTCGAACAAAAGATCATATGCTTGTAGTTGAGAAAAATCCCGGTAACAATACACGTTTTTTGCTATACGATCTTATAAAAGATCCGTATCAGCGGCAAAATATTGCTCCGCAGAACAAAAAACTAATTTTACAGCTACTAAATAATGAGATGATTCCCAAGTTAAAAAGTATCGACGATGATTGGTGGAGTATCCCTGTTACCGATACCTGGGAGTATCCAGAGTATTTTCGGCAAAATGTCCCTACAGACAGATTATGGTAATCGTTGGTGAACAGCAATAATTAACTAAAATTAAAATATATAATAGAAACAAAAGAGTTATGAAAAAGTATTTTTTAATAATCGCGATGCTTTCACTAATCATAAGCTGCCATAATTCAAAGCAAAAAGTGAATAGAACAGATACTGCAGAATTCTCCGGATCTGAAACGATGGACCTTTCGCTGCCGAGTCAGGCACAACTTGCCTGGCAGGACTGTGAAGTTGGAGTTATCTTTCATTTTGATCTACCGGTTCTGGCCGGGGAAAACATTAGGAATAATGCCACGAGGAAGGTTTTTGACCCTAAGCTCTATAATCCCTCAAAACTTAATACCGACCAGTGGATTGCTGCTGCCAGGTCGGCAGGTGCCAAATATGCAATTTTCACAGCCACCCATTTTAATGGATTTATGCAGTGGCAGAGTGATTTATATCCCTACGGACTCAAACAATCCCCGTGGCGAAATGGCAAAGGTGATATTGTGGGCGACTTTGTCACCTCCTGTCGCAAGGCAGGTATCAAGCCAGGAATCTATTTTAGTACCCACCGCAATGTTTACAACCAGGTTTGGGGCCATTATGTCAACTGGGGTGAGGGTAAGGGTACTGAAAAACAGGAGGCCTTTAACAGGATTGCTGAAAAAATGACCGAAGAACTCTGCTCCCGTTACGGTGAGTTAATTCAGATATGGTACGATGCAGGTGTAAAACTCCCCCATGAAGGCGGGCCGGATGTATTACCGATTTTTGATAAATACCAACCAAACGCTTTGTTCTACAATTCATCCAAACGTTTGAACCACCGATGGATCGGGAATGAGCAAGGTCATGCTGGCAATCCATGTTGGGCTACCATCCCAAGTCTGGAGAGATTGGATTCAATGAGAAATGAGGATATGAATGCCTGGTATGAGTGTTTATATAACGGAGATCCGGAAGGACCCGTGTGGTCACCGGCGATGGTGGACATCGTATTGCGGGGTAATGACAACCACGACTGGTTCTGGTTTCCCGGCCAAGATCATACCTTGCATACGGTTGAAGAGTTGACCGCGATGTATTATACTTCGGTTGGGCGTAATTGTAACCTGATTGTTGGAGTGGTAATCAATCCTGATGGCTTGGTTCCCGAACCTGATGTAATACGCCTGGATGAATTTGGCAGAGAAATTAACGACCGTTTTGGGAAATCGCTGGCAGAAACGAATGGAGAAGGTGAAATGCTGGAACTAAAACTTAATCCCCTGCAGAAAATCAACCATGTTATCATTATGGAAGATATTGCATATGGTGAGCGGGTAAGAGAATATGTCATTGAAGGAAGTTCAGGGGACCAATGGTTTGAGATTGTAAAAGGAATTTCAATAGGTCATAAACGTATTGAACGGTTTGAACCGGTAAAAGTAAATAAAATCCGGTTTCGTTGTTTAAAGTCGACAGCTCCTCCAGTCATTCGTAAATTGTCGGTATACCGGGTAGAAGGCTGAGAAAATATATGACAAATTAGATAGTAAAACAGGATGAATACTCAAATCAAGTTGAAAATATCGCTTACTCTGGTTATTTCTCTTATGGCAGCTTCTGTGTTATCCGCGGCAGAAGATCCGGTCCCTTATCCTGAGGCTTTAGATAATGCGGCGGTCATTCAGACAAGTATAGATGACATTAACAAGAAGGCCATTGTAATTGGCAATGGCGATATCAATGGTTTAGTTCATTCGTCTGGTGATGATATCGTTCTGACAATGACTAAGAATGATGTTTGGGATTGCCGAATGAATACCTCCCATGATCAGCCTTTACCCTCGATAAATGTAAAGGAGCATACATGGACCGGCGAAATGGGTGCCCCACCAAGTTGGAAAGATTATAAGTATCCAACACAAGTGTCATTCTGTGATATCAGGGTAAGTGCTGGAAAAGGCATTACCAGTGCCACACTTGATCTTCGGCAAGCCACTGCCGAAATATCAGCCATTCCAGGTATTACCCGAATCCAGGCGCTATGGCAGTGCAATCTATTTCTTATAGAGACCCCTGGTGAAGTTACTCTTGAGGAGCATCCATGGGAGTTCTTACCTCCTGCTGAATCGGGAACCACTGATGATGTAAAATGGCTCAGACAGCTTTTCCCGGGCGACGATGACTACAAGGGGATGGAGGTTATTGTGGTGTTAAAGGAAGACGGAAACCACAAGGCCATCGCTGTTGTATCATCATATGATTCCACGAAGCCAATGGCTGATGCTGTCAGAATGGTGAAAAAAGTCCTTAATTCCGGGGCCGAAACAGCAATTCTAAATCACGAAAAGAGCTGGGAGAAATTTTGGTCAACAAGTGGTGTTGCCCTTGCAGACAAGAATTTTCAGAACTGGTGGTACAGACAATTGTATTACTTCCGTTGCTTTTCCAGTCCCGGGGTTATTGCAATGGGGCTTCAGGCCGGAGTGGGCAGTCTTGCCGGCTGGCACGGATCCTACAAAATTAATTATAACATATGGCAGACTTTCTGGACTCCCTTCACATATAACCATCCGGATCTTGTCAAACCCTGGGTTGAGCATCTCTATAAACTGTTACCCCGCGCCCGTTGGTTCGCAGAAGCAGGATACGGATGTGAAGGAGCCGCTTTCTTTAGTGATACCTGGCCGCACGAAGTGGATCCGTCCAAATGCTCAAGTAATAACAGACACCAGATTGCCTATTTGCCCTGGGGATATACCATGGGCATGTCGGGTATGGCCATTCAGAACCTCTGGAACCATTATTTGTACAAACCGGACAAAAAGTACCTGAAGGCACGGATTTATCCGGTTATCAAAGAAGTTGCACTCTTTTATTGCTCCTTTATAGAACAATGTCAGCTGGATGAATCGGGCAATGCAATAATCGGGCCCAGCTACAACCCGGAGCACGGTTTGTTCGGTACAGATGACAATCCATATGACCTGGCTTATGTAAGGTATACGCTGAATGCGGCAATAAGGTCTGCCCAGATTCTCAACCTTGATAAGGATTTGGTAAACCGGTTCAAACGCAACCTGGCGATTGTTCCTCCGTATCACACAGCACCTGATCCGGAGCAGGATAATCAGCCAGTAATAGCTGATTGGCGTGGGGCAAGTGCTGCGTCGGTCAAAATGTACAATATTGTTGTACCCGTAGTTCCTTTATTCCCCGGAGACCAGTTTTCCTGGTTTTCCCAGGATGAAGAAAAAGAGTTGTGCAGGAGAAGTATTTATCATGTGCAGAATCGATACAACCACAATAACTCTGATGTCATCATCAATGTGGCCAGAGCCCGGCTTTCAATGACCGGCGATGCTTTGCAGGCTACCAGGTCGTGGTACAAAAAACATGAGCAGCCCAATGGCCTCTTTTATCAGCAGGGGCATGGTTTCTACATGAGTGAGCAGACGGCTGTAGGGGCATTGATCAATGAGTTTCTGCTTCAAAGTATCGGTGATATTATCCGTGTTTTTCCCAGCTGGTCTGAGGATTCAGATGCCAGCTTCAAGGGGCTTCGCGCACAAGGTGGTTTCCTGGTATCAGCAGAGCAATGTGGAGGGAAAACCACACGCCTGGAAATCACTTCTACGGTTGGGGGGAAGCTCCGTCTTCTGAGCCCGTGGGCGACCATTAAAGTGAGGGCAAACAAAGGAGAAACAGCACTGAAAGCAGACGCTCGTGATGTTGTCGAGATAGAAACAGAAGCAGGAGAAAGGCTGGCGTTCTTTGCAGATTGAAGAATGTTGACAGTGAAAACGAAAACATGCATTCTAGAGTCATTGCTGGTCATAGTTGCATGCAGGAACGAAGTTAGTCCACCGGATTCCTTCGGAGTTCTGCCAACCAACCAAAGTAAATACATCATGAAACGAAATATACTTATATCCATTTGTATTGTTATCGGAATGGGATTATCCAATCAACTCTCTGCGCAACTGATATCACAGCAAAATGACGATGATCCAGGTAAGCCAAACTTTGTGTTAATTGTTGCCGATGACCTTGGTTACGGGGATCTGGGTTGTACCGGAAGCAGGCAGATCAAAACACCGAATATTGACAAACTTGCAGATGAAGGCATTAATTTTACACAAGGCTATGTTTCTGCGCCTGTTTGCAGCCCGTCTCGTGCCGGATTACTTACCGGGAAAAATCAGGTTGGTTTTGGGCACGACAATAACATTGGAGGAAACCAGCCCGGATTCGACCCGCAATTCTTAGGATTGCCGCTTTCTGAAATAACAATTGCTGACCGGTTAAATTCACTGGGTTACGTTTGTGGTCTGGTTGGAAAATGGCACCTGGGCTACGAGCCTCATTTTCACCCACTCAAACGAGGTTTTGATGAATTTTGGGGCTATACCGGCGGCGGACACGATTACTTCATCTCCGAGCCAAACGGGAAAGGATATAAATGTCCAATTGAGTGCAATTACAAAACACCTCGGCCTATCACCTATATAACAGATGACAAAGGTGATGAATGTGTCGATTTTATTAAGAGGCACAAGAAAGAACCGTTTTTCCTTTTTGCATCATTTAACGCACCGCACGGACCAATGCAGGCAACCGCTGCAGACCTCAAATTATTCAGCCACATAAAAGATACCAAAAGGAGGACTTATTGTGCTATGGTGCACAGGCTCGATCTGAATGTTGGCAAAATTATGGAGGCCGTGAAAAAAGAGGGATTAGCAGAAAAAACACTGATTGTTTTTATAAGTGACAACGGAGGTCCTGTTGATTCCAACGGTTCGATCAATGCCCCCCTTAACGGGCAAAAAGGAATCTTGCTGGAAGGCGGAATCCGGGTACCGTTTATCATGCACTGGCAGGGAAGATTACCGGCTGGGAAAACTTATAACAATCCCGTAATTTCTTTGGATTTTGCAGCCACATTTATTGAAGAGGCAGGAGGTATAATTACCAAAGAAGACAAACTGGACGGCGTAAACCTTCTCCCGTACCTTACAGGAAAAATGAATACACGTCCTCATGAAACGTTGACCTGGCGGTTTACAATCAGCGCTGCAATCCGTTATGGCGACTGGAAACTGGTTCGGCTTCCCGACCGTCTGCCAATGTTGTATTACCTTCCTGATGACATCTCGGAACAAAATAACCTTGCCATCCAAAACCCTGAGCAATCAAAAATAATGCTGAAAAACCTGGGACAATGGGATGTAGGACTACCTCATCCTGTATTCCTCGAAGGTGCGAAATATAAAAGCATGCAGCTCGATTTATATGACTGGAAATACCCGCTTGTTCAGCCGGATTGAACAAATGACCAGTGCTGATCCGCAAGAACAGGACCAACAGCAAGTAAAATATATAAGCGATGAATATTCTTTTTAGAGCATCTATCAATCTGTTTGCGATGACAATCCTTCTTGGCGTATCATGCACCAACACGTTGACAGTGAAGTCGCCCGATAAGAATAACAGCATTACGCTGGAATTGGATGATAACGGAACCTTGTTTTATACTGTTCAATCCAGCGGAATCCATGCCATTGAGAAATCGCTGATGGGTATGGATATTACCGATTCAATACTGGATTTTAATGCTGGCCTGATCTTTGTGAAAGCCAGAGAATTGGAGATCGATGAAACTTATGAACTACCCACCGGTAAAACATCTGTTTATAGGAACAAAGCCAGCGAATCTGCTTTCATCTTTAAGAACAGGTACGACAGGATACTGCGTGTTATTTGCCGTGCATACAACGATGGTGTTGCATTCCGGTATGTAGTTGAGAGTCCGGATGAGATTATAATTACAAGGGAAAACACCCGTTTTTCTATCCCCCAAAATACAATGAGTTGGATAATGGATTATCAACCAAGTTATGAAGATTTTTATCAGGAAAGATTGCTGGATACCATTGGAATAATGCCACTCTCTTTCCCCGCACTGATGCAGATCGATAACAAGCTCTGGATGTTGCTTACCGAGGCCAGTGTTTACGACCAGCCTGCTACCCATTTGAAGAAAACTGGTACCGGTAATGAACTTCAAATTGAACTTCCCGAGGAGCAGTATTCAATTACATCAAAATGGGAGTCGCCATGGCGGACATTTATGCTGGGCACTGAACTGGCCACCATTGTTGAGTCTGTAATGGTGGAAAACCTGAATCCGCCGTCTTTAATATCCGATATGAGCTGGATTGAACCCGGAGTAACTGTATTTCCATGGTGGGGTAATTATTTGGCTAACAGCTATATAGATACATTAAAAATGTATGTTGACCTGGCTGCTGAAATGAACTGGGAATGGATTGAGTTTGATGTTTCGCTGGTCGGTTCCCCTTTCAGAACATCAAAACTTTGGGAATCGACTCAATGGTTGCCCGATTTTACCGCTTATGCAAAATCAAAAGGCATAAACGTTTACGGCTGGGATGAAATTGATGTATTGAAAACTCCCGAAGGCCGCGAGTATGTTTATGGTAAATACCTGGATTTGGGTATTAAGGGAATTAAGATAGACTTTATCAATTCAGACAAGCAAAATGCCATGCGTTTTCGCAATGACGCTCTGAATGATGCCGGACAGAAGAGGCTGATGGTGAGTTTTCACGGTGAAACAGTTCCCCGCGGTCAACGCCGTACTTATCCGCATACTTTAACGTTGGAAGCAGTGCACGGTGCGGAGTTTTATACTTTTGAAGGACGTAAACCCCCAACGCCGGAACATAACTGTACACTGCCCTTTACCCGTAATGTGATCGGCTCCATGGATTACACACCCGTTACCTTTACCATTCGTCCCGAAAATCCCCGTGTGACAACCTATGCGCATGAGCTGGCATTGGCTGTTATTTTCGAGTCGGGCTGGATGGTGATGGCAGACCGACCGAAAGCATACCTCAACTCCCCGGCAAAAGAGATTCTGAAAAAAATGGAATCAGCGTGGGACGAAACCCGGTTTATCGATGGCTATCCCGGGGATTTTGCCTGTTTGGCAAGGCGCAAGGCTGACAAATGGTTTATTGCCGCAATTAACTCAGGGCAAGAAAGAACCGTTGATATTCCACTGAATTTCATCAGGGAAGGAGACCACACCATTGATATCTATGAAGACAAACCGGGAGAAGAGATGACCAACCTTCGTGTCCGGAATGAAACGGTAACATCCGGAGATACTTTGTTTGTAACAATGATGGCCAACGGTGGATTTTGTACCATCATCGAGTAAATGCCTGGTGGGAGAGGACTTCAGTAGTCATTATTAAACTTAGTCACTATATGAAACATCTGATTGCTCTATTCATTTTCACACTCATTCTGAACCAGGCTTTTGGGGAAGGGTATATGCTTCTTTCACCGGATAAATAGACTGAAGTTACATTAGGCAATTAAAAACAGAATTATGAACTAATGAAACGCAACAGAATACCCCAAAGTGTTGTAGGGGTGCGGGAGCCTGATTAAAAAATACTGCGGTTCTCAAAAAAAATGTATCTTTCCCGCACTATCAGACTTCACATGCCAGAAGACAAAGAGATAATCAAAAGATTCATCAGAGGAGATGCTGCCGCATTTGATGTAATCTATCATAACTACAGCAAGAAAATGTTTCACTTCGCGCTGGGTTTGGTAAAGGACCAGGAGATTTCACGGGATCTCGTTCAGGAAGTATTTGTCAACCTCTGGGAAAAAAGAAGCCAGGTGGATCCTGGTCTGAACTTTGACAACTATATCTTTACAATAACCTATAACTCCATACGTAAGTTTTTCAGGAAAAAGTCGATTGAGACGAAAGTCATTGATCATCTGCTAAAGAATTC
>SDBV01010463.1_pt1 | contig 12143 bp, 9 predicted proteins | sample 2277081 | NCBI WGS metagenome assembly SDBV01 (sample SAMN10402039, study PRJNA504765) | marine sediment metagenome | isolation source: marine sediment core GS10_PC15, 223 cmbsf | place: Arctic Ocean: Southern Knipovich Ridge | collected 2010 | reverse complement strand
TACTACCTTAAAATATTAACACTACCGTTTAATTCGTTTTTAAACCTAAAATACATAAACCATATACTATTATATTAACTAATCACACTTTTATTTTCAAATAATAAATTCCATGCGTGTGTACTTAATATAAAAAAGAGGCAAGAAGAAATAAAAGGAATGTACCTAGATCGTGACGAATCTGGCGTATAGGTAGAACAACCCTTTATTTTCCAAAGCTTCCGAATAGAGAGGATCTTTTTCACCAAATTTTGCATATAGGCCCATCCCAACAGAAACTCCTGACATAAGGAGCACAATACCACCAGAAACCGCAGCCCCGACAGGACTAAAGATACCAAGAGCAACAGTGGTAACTGCGAAAGCAACAGCAATGACAGCTGCCGAGGCCGCATTAAGAAATTTAACTGTTGAGAGATTCCAATTGTACTTTTCTGCTAGAGACTCAACTAAAAATTTTAACCCATACACGGCCACTACGGATATCGCGCACACTACTCCAGTCATTAAAACTGGAGATTTTGCATGAGATCCAACGAAGCATCCAACTCCAAATCCCGCTACGCCACTTGAAAAAAATGTTCCCGTCTCCACAAATATTGTTTCTATATCAGCCATTTTCTTTCTCCTTTTCCTGCAGTGTATTGCCGTTCTTCCAGCAATTGGGCTGGCAAATCCATCGAAAAATCCCTTAAATTGCCTTAATCTTCTATCTTCAATATAGAAAAAAAATTGGAAAGAAGAAAGAGAAAACAAAAGAAATTTTGTTATGTATACCCGATTATACCCAATCAAAATCAAGAGTTGGTGAAAAAGCTAAATCCATTCGAGGAATTGTTCTCAGAAGGAATTAATATATTTTATTATTCTCTGTGTGCTCTGTGATCTCTGTGGTAAAATATTCGTTTACTGTAGTTTATGTTGATTGCGATTTATGCAACAAGGCCACCCTAAATTAGGTTGAGTTTGTAAATAAACTCTTCGCTTTTCAAAGCTTTCAAATAGGGGAGATCTTTTTCACCTTTTCCAGCGAATTTTACATATAAGCCCCTCGCAACTTCAAATCCTAAAAAAGAAAGAAACAAAGCACCCATAACAATCCCACCCGTAGGATTAAGGATTCCAAGAGCAACACTGGTAACTATCAGGGCAGCCATAAAAACAGCATTCGAAGCCACACTAAGAAATTTAACTGTTGAAAAATTCCATTCATACTTCTCTGCTAGGAATCGGGTTAATAATCTTAAACCATGGATCGCCACTGCATATATCGCATACACACCCCCCGTCATTAAAACTGGGGATTCTCCTAGATATCCTCCGAGGCATCCACCTCCAAATCCTATTGCACCAGCTATGGCGAATTCTATTACTTCCTGACCTACTGTTTTTATATCGGCCATTTTTTCTCCTATTTTTCTAATGATGCATAAAGAGGATAACATCACCATCGTGAACGACGTATTCCTTACCCTCAGAACGGACTTTTCCATGCTCCCGAGCCCCCACCCTTCCGTTATACTCGACCATATCCTCGTACGCTACTACCTCCGCACGAACAAATCCTTTCTGTATGTCTGTATGTATTTTACCTGCAGCTTCAACGGCTGTCGTTCCCCCTGTTATCGTCCACGCTCGCGTTTCCATCTCTCCAGTGGTTAAAAAGGTGATCAAATCGAGCATATCGAAAGAAGCATGAATCAACCGCTGCAACCCCGACTCCTCTAACCCAACACTCTCCAGAAACTCTTGTTGCTCCTCCTCAGGAAGCTGAGCGATCTCCTCTTCCAACTTCGCACAGATGGGTATCACAGCATTCCCTTCCGCCTCAGCATATTCCCGCACCTGTTGAACATGCTCATTTTCCATAGAAGGGAGATCCTCTTCCGAAACATTCGCAGCATAGAGGACTTTCTTCGAAGTTAAAAGGGGATATGGTTTTAGCAATTCTTTTTCATTATCCGACAAATCGAGAGTTCTCAAAGGTTTATTTTTATCGAGATGATCACGCACACGCTTCAAACACTCCAAAACCTGTGTCATCTCCTTGTTCCCTTTGGTCTGCTTCTCGACTTTTGCCAGAATCTTCTCCACAGACTGCAAATCCGCTAACACCAGCTCCAAATTGACCACCTCTATATCCTTTACTGGTTCAATTTTTCCGGTAACGTGGGTGATATCTGTAGATTCATAACAACGAACCACGTGAACAATAGCATCGGTTTCACGGATATTCGCTAGAAATTTGTTCCCTAGTCCCTCTCCCTTTGAAGCGCCCTCAACGAGACCGGCAATGTCCAGAAACTGCGTGGGCGCATAGACAATCTTTTTGCTGTAAGATAGATCAGATAGGACCTGTAGTCGGGGATCTTTCACCTCGACAACCCCGATATTCGGATCTATCGTACAGAAGGGGTAATTAGACGAATCTACCTGATTTGCCGTTAAAGCATTAAAAAGTGTCGACTTACCCACATTTGGCAGTCCTACAATTCCACAAGAAAGTCCTGACATCGAATAACCTCTACATTGGTAACCGTTCCCCAATGGCGTCAACTTAAGAAATAAAATTAAACGCAAAGGGGCAAAAGACGCAAAGGACACCCTAATTTTTGCGTCTTGGCGTCTTTGCGTTGAAAATCCCAGCTTAAGTTGACGCCATTGTCTGAACACTTACCTACATTGATTAGATGCATTCTAACCATCTAAAAATTAGAAGGCAATAACATATGTCTCTGTAAGTTTTTTCTTGACAGCCCCTTAAGATTTGGAGTATACTAGAGTATGAAGGGTTTAGATAGTAATATCTAAAAATAGAGGGTTTTTTTATGTAAAAAAATGCTGTTTTGGCAATATAGAACCCTTCATGTCTCAATAATTTGACGAATTAACCTTAAACCTTAATAGTGATGTTATCCATCCTATTGAGTAGGATTATACGAAAGATGGCTGAAAAAACCGAAAAGGCAACACCAAAAAAACTCAGGGATGCAAGAAAAAAGGGACAAGTCGCTAAGTCTCAGGATCTTCCTTCTGCTTTCACTTTTATCGTTTCCATATCCCTGGTGATAGGCTTTAGTGGTTACCTCTACGATAAAGTCGGTAGCTTCATTATTTCCGCCTTTACATTGGTGCCCCATGACGATCTCTATAGGCTGATACCCATCATGTATAAAGAAGGGATCATGACGATATTCACCGCCGTCATCCCCATCATGGCAATAGTGGCTATGGTAGGGGTTATAGTCAACTTCTTGGCAGTGGGGCCTGTGTTCTCTGTCGAAGTTTTCAAATTCGATATTAAAAAGTTTGATCCCGTTCAGAACCTTAAAGCCAAGTTTAAAATGAAGACCCTTGTAGAGCTAATCAAGTCCATAGTTAAAATCTCTGTCGCTGCCTATCTCATTTACGGTGTCGTCTATAAAAGTCTACCAGTATTGACAAAAGCAGTAACGCTACCCATGTCAGGCGCTCTGCTCATCTTCCACGCTTTTCTTATGGAGGTTGTCCTGAAGGTTGGCCTCTTTTTTATTGCGGTGGCTATTCTCGACTTTGCCTATCAGAAGTACAATTTCGGTAAAGAGATGATGATGGAAAAATTCGAAGTCAAGCAAGAGTATAAAAACACGGAAGGTGACCCGCAGATCAAAGGAAAACGGAAGCAAATTGCTCAGGAAATCGCTTACTCACAAGGACCTGCGGGTGGTGTGCAAAAAGCTGCTGCCGTTGTCACCAATCCTGTTCATTTAGCGATAGCAATAGGGTATAATCGGGAAATTGACGCAGCCCCTTATATTTTGGCGATGGGAGAGGGAATACTGGCAGAGAGAATCACCAAATATGCTGAAGAGTATGAGATCCCTGTTATCCGAAATATCAAGTTAGCAAATGAACTGTGGCAAAATGGAGAGATCTATGAATATGTTCCAGAAGATACCTATGAAGCCATGGCTGAAATCCTACGCTGGATTTCTTCTCTTGAAGAAGAATACGACTTTGACCAAGATATAGATTATGACGAAGGTGAGGAAGAAAAGATAGAACTATCAACAATACATTCTGAAAAACAAGAAGATGAATAGGTTGTCGATACAAAAAATTGAGGCAGGTTTTAGGAGAATACAATAATGGGATTTATCAGAAGAGTTCTTGATGGCATCACCGCCAGGCTAGGAGGGGAAAGATCTATTTCAGCAATTTCACGTGGCAGTGATCTCGCCTTGGCCGTATTGATCATTGGCATCATAGCCATGATCATCTTGCCCATTGGACCAATTGTTATTGACTACTTGATCGCCCTCAACCTGACGGTATCTGTGACCCTGCTCATGGTGTCATTGTATATTCCAAGTGCGGTCCATCTCTCTATATTCCCATCGCTATTGCTGATCACCACGCTATACCGCCTAGGAACAAATATTGCCTCAACGCGGCAGATCTTGCTGAATGCCGATGCCGGTGACATTATCTTCCAATTTGGAAACTTCGTCGTCGGTGGAAACTTCGTCGTCGGTGGCATCATCTTTTTGATTATTACATTAGTAAACTTCATCGTGATCACCAAAGGTGCCGAACGTGTCGCCGAAGTTGCCGCTCGTTTTACTTTGGACGCGATGCCCGGTAAGCAAATGAGTATCGATGCGGACATGCGAGCGGGAATTTTAGATTCTAATGAAGCTCGTGAAAAACGTCTCGCAGTCCAAAAGGAAAGTCAGCTGTATGGTGCAATGGATGGTGCGATGAAGTTCGTTAAAGGTGACGCGATCGCCGGTATTGTCATCACGATCATCAACGTCGTCGGAGGACTGACGATTGGGATGGGCTTCAATAACATGTCTGCAGAGGATGCGATCCAAACATATTCCATCCTATCCATAGGTGACGGTCTTGTTTCCCAAATTCCAGCACTGTTAATCTCCATCACTGCCGGTATTGTCACAACTCGGGTTTCTAGTGAGGAAGATACAAACCTAGGGAAAGAGATCTCAACCCAGATATTAAGGCAGCCCAAAGCGCTCATGATCGCAGCGGCCTTCTGTATGGGACTAGCAGTCCTCCCAGGTTTCCCAAAAGCGCCATTTCTCATCCTCTCAGCAGTGCTGGGGCTGATCGGTTACGCGGTGTGGTCAAACAAAGCACAGCAACTGGAAGCTGGAATTGTTCCAGGTACTGAAGGGGGAATATCCTCCGCTACAGAACAAAAGGCAACGATGGATACCGCCGTAAAAGGACACAAAGTAGTCGCAGGCGGTGGAGTGGACAGCTATGCTCTAACCCTACCCGTCATCCTTGAATGCGGTTCGGGGTTAAGCGCTCAAATTCAAAAAGCCCAAAGGGAAAGGGGGCAAAGCTTTATCGATCTCATGATCCCAAGAATGCGTCAGGCTTTGTATGCTGACTTAGGTGTCCGCTTCCCGGGGGTGCATGTTAGAACAGACTCCCCCATCCTAGAACCTGATGAATATTCGATCCACCTCAACGAGGTACCAATTATTCGAGGAAAAGTCATCCAAGGACATCTTCTCACAAATGAAACGGAAGAAAACCTGCGGCGATACAACCTGTCGTTTACTACCTATAAAAACTCTCTGGGTATGCCATCACTTTGGATTGAAGAGCAAAATCAGGAGATCCTCAAAAAAGCCGGAATTAAGTTCTGGAACAGCCTTGAGGTAATGATTCTTCACCTTTCCTATTTCTTCCGACACTATGCGAATGAATTTATCGGAATTCAAGAAGTGAAATCGATGTTAGAATTTATGGAGAAATCCTTCCCCGATCTAGTGAAGGAGGTGACCAGACTTATCCCTCTGCAGAAGATGACCGACATCTTTAAACGACTCATACAAGAGCAAATCTCCATCAAAGACCTAAGAACAATACTGGAATCCTTAAGCGAATGGGCCCAAACGGAAAAAGATACTGTACTACTCACGGAATATGTGCGCTCCTCACTCAAACGATATATTAGCTATAAATTCTCTCAAGGGCAATCTGTGCTGTCAGTATATATCCTTGATCCCGAAATTGAAGATATGGTTCGTGGTGCCATCAAACAAACCTCAGCAGGTTCCTACCTTGCTCTCGACCCAGACGCCGTTCAGCTCATACTACAAGGAATTCGAAGCACAGTAGCTCCCCCACCCCCCGGAGGACAAACTCCCGTACTGCTGACCGCCATCGATGTGCGCCGTTTTGTCCGCAAATTGATTGAGATGGAGTTTTCGGATGTTTCGGTTGTCTCGTACCAAGAAATTGTCCCGGAGATACGTATACAGCCGCTAGGACGCATTCAACTTTCATAGAAGAGGTAGGATTAGATAATCATAGTAAGGAACTATGCAAAAATAAGTTATACATTTCTGATATCACAGAGTTTCAGCTGCAAGGCGCAAATCCGCAGCCAACTTCTTAGTTTTCAAGGATTTGCAACGTAGCAGATGAAGATGCTGTGATATCAGAAATGTGCAAGTTATTTTTGCACAGTTCCTAAGTTAATAGAGGAGGAGAACAATGAGTATAGGAGGCTCAGGAGACATTCAAGCTCAAAGGACGAATGTTACTCTTGAGGCGATGAAAGAAGTCGGAAAAGACACCGCCAAAGAAGTCAAAGCCGAACAAAGAACTGCCGAGCAGGCCGCGCAGACCGCAAATACCCAAACAGCTTTCAAAGCCAAAACACGAAAACTATTCAAGTCTTTGAAATCTCGTGCAAAAACTGTCACGAGACTGATGAAGATGAAAGAGGAAAAAAGGCTCCTCCCTGTGCAGAGAATCAAAGACTCTGCCAAAGAACACTCCCAAAAGAATTCCGAACTCAAAGAAAAAGTCTTGCAGCTTCTGCGTGAACGCATTAAACCAGGATTTGACGCTGAAGAGATCAAAGAAACCCTTGAGGAATTTTACCCAGATCCAACCCTTGCTGATGATGCTCTAGACTTCCTCCTTGATACTACCGAAGGGGAACTGCACCAGCAGGTACAAAAAACCAAAGATGAACTAAACGAAGATAAAGGAAGGGAAATTCAAGCCGGCCGCAACATCAGCACTGAGGCACGACAAGCTGCAGACAAGGGTCTTGGCACCCCGACATCACTACGCGACATGTATCGAGATATCACTGGAAACCCCAGAGATTCCAACACACTCTTCGGTGAGCTCTCAGGAAAGTATGCCTTCAAAGAACTCAACAAAGTGATCAAGTTCTTACTGCATTCCTTAGGATCGGATATGAAATCGAAAGGTCCCTCCATCCCTAAGGGTGAATTACACCGACTCATCACCGAAACTCGTTCCCTGCAAGCGATTCTTGGAGTGTATCGCTTTTTCAAAAAACGAATGGGCCTCATGGGAAAAATGTTCGGAAAGTCGGGGTTATCAATGCCTAAAAAGCTTACCTTTGAATCGATGGCCAAAGCTTTTATGAGTCTAACGGGAGAACGTTATCCCTCCTCTGACAAGGTCTTGTCTCAAGCAAAACGGCTAGGTATTGAAGATTGGATCCTGGCAAAGATCATCGCATTTAGTCAGTTCAGAGATTCCATTCGTGAGGTGGCTATGAGTCAAATCTACCGCTCCTTGCAACACAGAGACGATATTCTTTTGGCTATCATTGAGGCATTAGAAGACCTTGAGGACGAATTAGAAGAACTCGAAGAACGAGAGGAAGAGGAAGAACAGCAGTAGGTTTTTCGTAGACGTTCAGACCCCTGCTTAATAACCGCGAAGAGCGCGAAGAAAACGCGAAGTTTTTTTATTAGAATAATCTTCACGTTCTTCGCGGTTAACAGATAGAGGTGAACGATTGTGGTTTTTCTCTTCTTAACAAAAAAGGGGGTTCTATGGTTACAGATCTTTTTGATTCCCTATTGCAGGAGTTAGGCGAAGCTATGGAGATCGAAGATCTACATGCCGACGCCAACAATACCTGCTTAATAGTGTTCGAAACAAGCTTGGAAGTGTATATTGAACCTCATGAAAAAGGGGATTTTCTTCTTATCTGCACAGACCTGGGTCGCGTACCCCCTGGAAGGTATCGTGAAGATGTCTTCCGTGAAGCCCTCAAATCCAACGGCCTCCCCTATCCCCGAAACGGCACATTTGGCTATAGCGAACAAAGCGACCACCTGCTCTTTTTCGAATTGTTGTCATTAAAAGAACTGAACGGAGAAAAAATCGCAACGTTCCTATACCCTTTCATGGAAAAAGCACTGGTCTGGAAGCAGTCGATAGAAGGTGGTGAAGTTCCTGTGGCAGATACGATGAAAACTGGCCGCACAACGGGACCTGCCGGTCTTTTCGGCCTAAGACCTTAGGAACCGTGAAAATCCGTGTTAAATCAAAAGAATTTGATTTTGTAGGTTTCCGAAAAGTCTCGTCTTAAAGGCGGATGACATTTTTTCCACTTTTTGCCAGGATAGTTCTCGGACGTATTTATGCTTTCCAATATTGTCTTTTTCCAAGTCCGCTTCAAGAACTTCTTCTACTTTCTTAGTTACCGCTTCCGAGTCAATCGTAAAGGTAAGCTCGTAGTCACATTCATGGCTCTTTAGCCCAGTATTGTAGCTTCCGATGATTGATCTCTGACCATCGACGATGAGGGCTTTTTTATGATAAACGGTATCAGGAACTTGGTATTCATAAACGTGATTTTTCGAACGATCGCTATTCAAAATCAAAGGATAGTTCAGACGATTCGCATCTACGTAGAACTTGCCGCTGGGAGGACCATTTTTCCCCTTGGAATTGGTGATGAGCGTCATTTCACAGTCTAGAGGAACTTCTTTTAAGGCATCCACAATCTCTGGAGCGGGAGAGAAAAACATCTGACCAATCTTTATATTTTTCTTCGCACCCTTAATAAGGGCAACATACTCATCAGTACAATTATTAAATTGATTTTCTGGGCCAGATACAACCGCTTTGATTTTTACATTTTTGATTAGTTCTTCACAACGGTCAAGACTGTCTAAAGAAGCCACCTGTTTTTTCTCATCGATGGGCCTGTAGTAATTGTTGAGGCCTTTAGGCTTCAGGGGTGCCGTCCTATATTCCCAAATCGCAAACAATTTATAAAACTCTCGTCTCAAGGTCTTTGCCATTAAACCCTTTCCAATAACATCCATCTCTCGGCTTGCGCTGGAAATGTTACTTTGAATAAATTTCCGCCCTTCTCTCTTTTCAGGCTTCTCTTGTCCCGGTTGGATCAACTCCTCCTGGAAATTGGTACTCCCGACCGTGAAGTATTTTTCGTCGACAACAAGGATCTTTGGATGGTTTTCAATAAGATGAGGGTCTGGCAACAACTCTGGTATGAGCGGTGTTATGCAGTAACGAAAATTTTCAGGATACTCTTTCGCAAGTCTCTTAAGTAATTTGATGTCTTTCTTCTCCAGCAAGTCGGGAGTGGTCATAATGTGAGCTGTGATTCCTTTTTGTTTGATCCGCTCCTCAATTTTTTCAAGAGCCTTACGAAACGTTGGACCACCACCAATGCTGGCACACAGCTCTATTGATTGCTCAGCCCGATCGATCAGATCTAATTTCCAATCTGTTGTCTCTTTACCATCTTTGGTGACAAGAAGGTCATTTCCTCCATGAAACTCTCCTAGAGAAGGCACATCCTTAGGAAATTCCATATTCGAAGTTGAGGGGGGATTGTATTTATGAGCGGTCACCTGTCTATAAACAAGAAAGCCGGTATTTCCCATAGCAGCGATGCCAATCCCTATTCCAGCACCTATTGCAGCTCCAGGGAGTCCACCTAAAAGCAGACCTACCGTAGCCGCAACAAAAATGATGGCAAGGGAAACAATAATATGAAGCGCAACTTTGGCAATTTTTTGCTTAAGAAGCAACTCTCTATGCCCTTGCTGCCCCGGCGCTATTTCACCAAAGCCTAACTTGGCATAATCGTTGTTGATGTTTGGGTTTGGTTCTATACTACTCATTTTCTATATATCTTTTATTTAAAACAGTGTTTTTCTTGAATTTATGCCTTAAGTATACTGAATAAATATTTAGAATCGATAAAGATTTTATGCGTATTTCATTAAAATGCAAGGAGAAGTGACGTTTTTGCGTACTTTAACGGCTTTGTTGCGTAATTCACCACTGAGAACAGTGATCTCACTGTTCTCGGTGGTGAATTGCGCAACAACGTCGTGGGGCAGTCTCTGTGGTGAATTGTGCGACAATACCAATCATAAGTTACTATTTTAATTGAACTTAATTGCTGTCTTTGTTAGCTTTTTATAAATAATATTTCGTCAATAAACCGGCGGCTAACAACCAACGCATCAACTCAGAAGGCGCTATGGTACCAGGAATATTCGTAGCTAAGGAAGTAGTCAACACATATCTAAAGAAACAGCAAGACCTTGCCGTGTCCCATAAATCTGATCGCCTAATGTAACATTGAACGATTAGAGAAACACGCAAAAACAAAAAGGGACAAACCTTGAAACAACATACTCTTGTTATACTCTTTTCCTCCTGTGCTTTTCTGCTTACCCTGAATGTGGGTACCCTCGAAGGTCGACCTTCAGAAAAGAAAGCACACACTCAGTATAGTAGCCTAGACCCCCATTCCATCCCTCAACACCTCGCCTTCTATGAACTGTATCCGAACACCCCGGAGGGACAGCGAGCCTTACGACAAGCTTGGAACTTGCTCGCTGGGGAAGACTTATCCATCGATTCAAAAATCTACGGCTTGACATTCTCTCCCGCAACTGTTGAAGTCATCGTAAACCTTGTCAACAAACAACCGAATGTGGCAACGCCAATCTTATCCGATAAGGAACTTGCTGTGATCGACAGACTGGCAAGACACCTGCCAAATCGAAATCTTAAAGGGCATTGCGCCTTGAGTGAAGAGGAAGTTCTCGCTCTGCCTCCGGAAGAAATAGACCTCACTCGAGGATTGTTTCTTTCACAAATCGACGCGGAAAACAGTTTGCAAAAACTTCGCAGCTATGAAGCTTTAATCGACTTGTTGGCATTGCAGATCCTCACCCAAGTCCCTATGCACGCTCCCCCCGAACAAAAAATTCGGGCGATAAACAAGTTGGTCTTCGACGAGATGGGTTTCCGGTTCCCTCCTCACTCCTTGTATGCGAAAGATGTCGACAAATACACATTTTTGCCCTCCATTCTTGATTCACGTCATGGGGTCTGCCTTGGGGTTTCAATTCTCTACCTGAGTCTTGCTCAAAGGCTGGACCTAACGCTAGAAGCCATTACACCTCCAGGTCACATCTATGTTCGATACAAAGAGGGAAACAAAGTCATCAACATTGAAACCACGGCAAGAGGGATCCATGTTGACTCCGAAGAGTACCTTGGCATCGACACACGCGCCCTGCAAGAGCAAAATATTAAAGAGGTAATTGGGAGCGCTCATGTGAACCAAGCGGCAGCATTTTGGAAAGAGAAGGATTATGCTAAGGCGTTAGAATGTTACGAAATAGCTGAAAAATACATTCCCGAAGACATGCTCTTAAAGGAGATGATGGGCTTCAACTATCTTTTTGTTGGTGATGTGGAAAAAGGAAAAAAGCTCTTGAAAAGTGTGGAGGGCTATATTCCCAGCTATGCTGTAAGCAAGAACACCCTTGCAGAAGATTATCTCACCGGTGCCGTTGATATAGAAGGGATCAAAACGATATTCCAAGAGGTCGATGAGACTAGAGAGTCGATCCTAGAAAAAAAAGACGCTTTACTGGAAACAGTTAAAAAGAATCCTAGGTTTCGCGAAGGGTGGTTGAGTTTAGCGATCACATGGCTGCAGCTGCACCGTGAAAAGGAAGCACTAAAGGTCCTAACGAAGTATCACGATCTCAGGCCTGACGACCCCACCGCGGAGTACTATCTCGCAATCATTTATGCAGATCGGCTTCACTACAAAAAAGCGTGGGAGCACTTCAGAAATGCAGAAAAAATTGTGCATCAGAAGGAACACCACCCCAAAGCCTTAAAATCCCTATACAGACACCTCGCCATGCTCTACCCAGAGCAAGGGTAAGGGCTCGTGCAGAAATAACTTCCGCATTTCTGCTAACACATCATCTTCATCTGCTTTGTTGCAAATTCTTGAAAACTAATAAGTTGTCTGCGAATTTGCGCCTCGCATCTGAAGCGCT
>SDBV01010462.1_pt1 | contig 12146 bp, 11 predicted proteins | sample 2277081 | NCBI WGS metagenome assembly SDBV01 (sample SAMN10402039, study PRJNA504765) | marine sediment metagenome | isolation source: marine sediment core GS10_PC15, 223 cmbsf | place: Arctic Ocean: Southern Knipovich Ridge | collected 2010 | reverse complement strand
CACCTCAGCCGGCCACACCTCAGCCGGCCACACCGAACGGCAGATGGGGGATCTGGGAGAAATGCTGTTCAGCGAAATCGAAACCTACAGAAAAGCGCCCTGGAAGCTGTCCGATGTCCGAGCAATCTAAACCCGATCCGGTTGGGGTGCTCTTCGCGATCAGGAATTGCATCCTGGCCTTCCTGATGTTCCACGCCTACCGGCACTTCGCCGAAGAGCTGTCACTGCCCTTTCTGGGAACAGCATTCCTGCTTTCCCTGCTGCTGGCCCTGGTTACGCAGCGGTGGGGATTACGCTTTCTGCCCGCGCTGGCGTGCGCGGCGCTCCTGCCTTTTCTGCTCCGAGCGGCATTCTTCTTGCTGTTTCGCCTCATCGCAGCGGTCGACCCGGCCCCGGAAAGCGACTTTCTGTTCCAGGGATTCGACCGAGACTTCTACCCAGCTCTCATACCCTGGTTCGTCGTCTGGGTGCTCAACTATGTGAACCTGCGGCATGCCCGCTTCGCGGTGATCGAAGTTTTGCTCTGCAGCTACCTGTTGGTTCTCGTATTCATAACGGAGTCCGGCTTCCGGATAAACCTGTATCACCCGACTTTTTTTGTGCTCCTGGTTTCGCTCTTCGTTCTGTCACAGACCCTTGTACTGATGATGTCGCCGGTTCGCCTGCGCGCACCCACCGGCACTAGACTCGCACGGCGTGGTCGTGGCGGCCTGATGCTGCCCGGGCGGTGGCTCGCACGGTTGCGGTCGACGCTGAACCCGTTGAGAGCGGCCGCAGATGCGGGCACCCCGGCAACGGCGCGGCCGTGTTACGTGAGCCACGAACAAACGGTGCCGGCCAGGGGCATGATATCCCTTATAATCGTCCTGCTGATGCTGTTGGCCGGTGTGATCTTTTTACTGCTGGGCCGCTACACCGAGGAAGCCAAAAAGGCCGGCGGCGGGCTTATGGAGCCCACATTGTTTCGCTTCGATTTTTCGCGGTACATTCGGCTGGAGAGCGAAATCGACGTTTCCGACGATCTGGTCATGCTGCTGAGAAAAGACGGCCCGGCCGACAAAATACTCATACGGCGCTTCATTCTTTCGGGGTACAGCCTCCAGAAGGGCTTCCACAGAACCCAGAACAGAAAATTCGAGACCCTGCCGACTAGCGTGTCCGACGCCGCGGAAGAATTCCCCGACCCCGGCTATAACGGAAGAACGCGCATCGAGCAGGAGTACTTCTTCGTCAATTTTGACCCGACCTCTCTGGTGGCCATCAACTACCCGGTGCGGGTTATACCTCTCAGGAACTGGAGCTCTTCCTCGTTTCTCAGGATCTACCGGGTCCACTCACAGTCCCTGGCCAGCCTTCCACCGGAGCTCTACGAGCAGGGAGAGCCGGCGCTGAACGACGAGCTGCTCCGTTACTACACGGAGTACGGCGACGACGAAGTAATCGGGCAGCTGGCCCGCGAAGTGACCGCCGCGGAAGATACTTACTACGGTAAAGTGCTGGCCCTTACCAGCTATCTGAAAGACAACTACCTCTATTCTCTTCGACCGGGGCCGGCGGAAGGCGGCGACCAGCTTCACCATTTCCTGTTCCGCAGCAAAAAGGGCTACTGCTCCTATTTCGCGTTCGCCATGGCCCTGATGGCGCGCAGCCTGGGCATTCCCGCCAGGGTCGCGGTGGGTTTCCTGGTGGACCCCGGAAAGGAGGTACTGAATTTTTATGAGATCCGGGCCTACCAGGCGCATGCCTGGGTAGAGATCTATTTCGGTGATTACGGATGGATCGAAATCGACCCTACCAGTGAAAACCTGGCACCCAACGAAAACCTCGAATTTATCTTCTCCTTCGATTTCAACACGTTTTCTTCTCTCATTGAAGAGATACTCGATCATCAACAGCAGCTGACCGAGCAGATTCCGGAAGAGACGACGTGGGGCGCGCGCCTGTACAGGTGGGGACAGGGCGTCATGCAGGGGTTTGGACTGCTGGCGCGCTTCTGGTACCTGATCCTGCCCTTGCTCCTGGCCATCTCGCTGGCGCTCGGAAAATCTCACCTGTATCTGCGGTTCCTGCTGGCCCGGGCCCCGCGCCGGCGCATTCAGCTGCTCTACCGCTTCAGCCTGTCCCTGCTCAACGGCGTGGGCCGGGGCCGTGCAGGCGATGAGTCACTCATGGAGTTCGCGGTTAGCGAGCAGAACCGACACGCTCTGAGTCTGACGGCCTGGTCGGAGAGCTATCTGAAGGCCGTGTTCGGCGACACCTTCGGCAACAGAGACCTCGAGCAGAGCGTGGGCCTTTACCGGCAGTTCATTCGTTCTTACCGCAGCCATGTTCCCTTCTATTATCGATGGCCGGCCCTGCTGAACCCCCTGAGCTTTCTGAGGAAAAAAAGATGAAGCCCTTCGCCCCGCGCGCCGGCATCAGGTGTTCTCTGGTACTCATGGTCGCTCTCTTTTTCGTGCCGGCCCAGCAGTGGGCGCAACACCAACGCAGCCTCGACTGGTACGACGACCAGTCCAAAAAGGCCATCGGCAGCGAGAACTACGAGTCAGCCGTCAGAATTCTCAAGGAAGCTATCGGCAAGTACTCCGAGGCCGTGCTGTTCAACCTGAGATTGGCCGATCTCTACTATGAGAAGGAGCTCTACCACCTGGCCCTGGAGGAGTACATCACCGCAAATGAAAAATCCCCCGGCGGCTTCCACGCCCTCAATCGCCTGCAGCGTTGCTTTGGTTTCCTCAATCAGAACCAGGAGGCCGTAGGCACACTGGAAAAAATCGTCTCGCTCTTTCCGGAACGGGAGGAGAGCGCCGTGGACCTGGGCTGGATGTACTTCAAGACCCACAGGCTGGAAGAAGGCGTGTCTCTGCTGCTGCGCTCCGCAGACCGTTTTGGGCTGACGCGGTCGCTGGCCATGACCCTGGGCACCATTTATTCCGACATGTACGAGTACGAGCTCTCGCGCAAGTATTACCTCGACTCCATCGACGAAGCGCTCCTGGAAATGGACGCGACGTTCGCAGCCGTGGCGTTTTACAACCTGTCTCTGCTGGAACAGGGCTTCTATCAGTACAACTCGGCCTTCCGCTACACGGGAGAGTCGCTGCTGCAGCAGGATCGGGCCACCGGCCACCTGGCATTGGGAGAGCTCTACCAGTCGCGCCTGCGTTTCAGAGAAGCCTACAACGAGTATCTCAAAGGTGTCGAGCTGGACCACAGTCCTCTCAACAAGGTCAACCTCGCTATCCTCTTCCAGAAATTCGGCATGCTGGACTACGCCCTGCGGTATGCGGAAGAGATCCTGCGATCCAAGGACCTGGCCTGGATGCACTACTTCGGTACCGACAGGGAGCTGCACCTCAAAGACCTGCACGAGCTCATGGCGGACATCCACGAAGGGCTGGCCAACACCACCAGGCTCAGCCCTTCGCGCAGCCTGCCGGAGAAACTGCGGCATCTGTTTGTCTCTCTGAGCCACCGGGTACGTTCCATCTGGAACAGGCGCAAGTTCCGCGCCCACAGCCTTACCGTCGGCCGGGATTATCTGAAGAAAAACAACTTCCTGAACGCTTACTGGGAGTTCTACAAGGCCAATGAGCCCTACCGGGACGTGGCGCTCAAGTACCTGTACAAGGCGCGGGACATAGAGACCAGGGTCAAGCCTCACGCGGCGGCCTATTACCTGCAGGAAGAAGGCAAAGTAAGGAAATCAATAACACTGCTTCAGCAATCGGTGGACGGGTTCGACCCCTTCTGGGAGAGAGAAGCCATGGCCGATTCACTGATCCAGATCGCGCGGATTGCGGGGCGGGACCACCCGTCCAGGCGGGCGGCCCTCAACCGGCTCTACGAGCTCAACCCGGGGGCCCTGCGGCCCAACGGATTTGGCCTGCCCGTCATGGTTCAACTCGAGATCGAGCGCCCCCGGGCACGGGCAGCCCGCATACTGCCGCGCATGCTGAAGGAATCGGGCTTCGAGCTGCTCATGGCCGGAAGCGGGCAAACCCCCGCGCCGGCCGCAAACGACATCGAAGACGGCGGCCTCCTTTTCCGGGCCGAGGCGGAGGCTGTCGCCAGGGCATTCACCGGGGCCTTCGCGGGCGAGCTCAGCCTGGAATCTGCGCAAAGTTTCTCAGAAACTCTGGCCGCCGGATACTCGAGGGGCTTCCGCTTCTGGCTTTTTGTAGAGCTGAAAGAACACGCCCGTTTCTACCTGGTAGAGCTGCCACGTGGGTCGCGCCCGTTTTCGCCGGGCTCCAGCCGGCAGCTCGAAGCCGCAGTCAGAGCCAGGGGCAGCCTGACCGTGCAGGCCGGCGAGTCCCTGAAAGACGTGTGCGCCAGGCTCGTAAATATGATATTGAGAGAAACCTACCGAGTCGCGCCGGGCATGTGATAGATCGCCCTGTTCGACCTGACCCGGCGGTAGCCTGTCAGCAGCACAGCGGCATTTAATCCGGGTACTTGATCCGGAGGTTCTTGAGGTGGGGCAGGACTTCGAAGAATATGTCGACCAGCTCCGGATCGAATTTCGTGCCGGCGGAATTCTTAATCTCGTCGAGCACTTCGTCCTCGTTCCAGGCATGCTTGTAGACCCGCCGGTGAGAGAGGGCATCGTACACGTCGGCAATGGCCACGATCCGACCGTAAACAGGGATCTCTTCTCCCTTTCTGCCCCTGGCCCGACCGTTGCCGGAGCTTCTCTTGGACGGCTCTCCGGTGATTATGTCCACCCACCCGGGATAGCCGGTCCCATCCCAGTTTTCATGGTGGGTCAATGCCACTTCCGAGGCGGTTTCATCGAATTCCGACTGCTTGGATTGAAAGAGACGCGCCCCGCAGTAGGTGTGGGTCTTCATGATGTCGTACTCTTCGTCGGTAAAGCGCCCGGGTTTCTTCAGGATCAGGTCCGAGATGGCCACCTTGCCCACGTCGTGCAGCATGGCCGCCATACGGAGAATGTCCCTGTTGCGGTGCAAGTCCCGCTTGGCAAGTTTCCTGCGCTGAGCCCACCTCTCGTATAGTTCTACCGCGAAGGAGGCCACGCGGTTTACGTGGGTGCCCGTCTCCTTGGGGTCTCTCAGGGCGGCCATGCTGATCATGCGCAGCAGCAGCTGCCGCGTCATCTGCGCCCGTTGCAGAGCCATGCTGGCCGAAGCGGCGAGATGCTCGATGTACATCTCGTCCTTCTGGGGAAAGGGTACTACCCGATCGGCATCATCCTTGGCATTGATCAGCTGAATGACGCCCAACACCCCCCCCATGTTCGTGACCAGGGGAATGGTGAGCACAGAGGTCGTCTTGTAACCGCTGCGCTTGTCGAAGTCGGGATTGAAGCTGTAAGGCTTGTCCCCGCTGATATTGTAAACGTCCGGGATGTTGAGCATCTCTTGGGTTTCAGCAACGTAGCCGCTGATGGATGTGCGGGAAATCTCCATGGTAAACACGGAGTAGATGAGCTTCTCACCCGGAGGCAGCTTCTTCTGCTGAGTTTCGTTCTGGGTGTAACTGAAAATCAGCGTGTTGCCTTCTCTGACGTATATAGTGCCGGCGTCAGCGCCGACAAACCGTCGGGCTTCGTAGAGGACCTTCTCGAGCATGATGTCCAGGTCCTGCGCGGTCTGTAGATCGGTATCCAGTCGAATGATCTCCTGAAGCCGATCCGATTCCATGCTGCTCATACTATATCTTCGCCTCAATCACGCTTTTTTTACACCTAAAAATGCTGCTTTTTTGGGGTTTCGCCGGCTTTGCGCTCCAGCCGTCGCTACCACCTGATCAGGTTGCCCCCGTAAGTCAGACCGCCGCCGAAACCGACGGTTATTATCAGGTCACCGCGCTCGAGCTTGCCGTCCTGGAGCATGTCGTGCAAGGCAAGAGGGATCGACGCCGCCGACGTATTGGCCACCTCTTCGATATTTGTGAAGAATTTCTCCACGGGTATCTTGAGGCGCCGGGCGGCGGACTGTATTATGCGAATGTTGGCCTGGTGGGGCACAATGAAGGCCAGATCGTCGAAAGTGAGCCTGTTGCGCTCCAGGAGCAGGCTTACCACCTCGGTTATGACCCTGATAGCGAAGTTATACACCGGCCGGCCCTTCATGGTCAGAAACATGTCTTCGCTGCCGTCGTAGGGATAATGCGGCACCCGGCTGCCGCCGGGAATCTTGAGCACGTCTGATTTGGAGCCGTCCGACCCGAGCACCGAATCCAGAATTCCGCGGTCGGCGGAGCCGTTTGAGAGCAGCGCCGCCCCTGCCCCGTCGCCGAAGAGCACGCAGGTGTTTCTGTCGGTCCAATCCAGCACGCGCGAATAGATCTCCGCGCCGATAACCAGCACCTTCTCGGCTGCCTGGCTCACAATGTAGGTGCGCGCGGTCTCGAGTCCATAAATAAATCCCGTGCAGGCCGCCGATATATCGAACGCCCCCGCCCCCGTAGCGCCTAGTTTGTCCTGAATGATGCAGGCGGTGGAGGGAAACCCCCTGAAATCCGGCGTAGCCGTGGCCACGAGTACGAGGTCCACCTCCAGGGGGTTGACATCCGCTTTTTTCAGGGCCTGCCTGGCCGCCTCGTAGCCCAGATCCGAAGCCGCCTGGCTGTCGTCGGCTATGTGGCGATATTTAATGCCCGTGTTGGATAGTATCCACCGATCGGAGGTGTCGAGGAATTTCGTGAACTCTTCGTTAGCCATCCGCCTTTCGGGTAGAAAGACGCCGATCGATTGAATTTGAGCTTTCAAGCAGCCGCTCCTCCAGCTAAACCGCCCACGGATAAGGCCCCGCATATTAGCGTAATTGTGATTTATGAGTCAAGCATATTGGAGTGGGTCCTATCCTCTATACGTACCCATACGCCACAGTATGTCAAGTATTTTTTGAGATTAACTTGACGATTGTGGACGAATATGGTAATTATTGGGGCGCCAAAATACCCGCACTGAAAGGTTCAATAGATGAAAACATGCTTTCTGTTTCCCGGGCAGGGAGCGCAGTATCCCGGAATGGGCAAAGACTTGTGGGAGGCCAACGACAGGGTCCGCGATATTTTCACGCTGGCCTCCGATAAAACAGGAATACACTGTGAAAAGCTGCTCTTCGAAGGCTCCGAAGACGATCTCAGAGCGACGGACAAAACCCAGGTGGCCATTACGGTCGTCAACGTGGCTGTCGCCGCGGTTCTCGAGCAAAGGGGTATCCGTCCCGGCGGTGTGGCCGGCTTCAGCCTGGGGGAGTATTCCGCACTGCACGAGGCCGGGGTGCTGACGCTGGAAGATCTGTTCCCGATCGTAAAGGCGCGGGGTGAGCTGATGGAAAAGGCCAGCCGCCGACTGGATGCCCCGTCGGGCAATCCGGGCATGGCCGCGGTAATCGGCCTCGACTACGAGCAGGTAACGGAGGCGATTAAGGGGTTGAATGGCGTATACCTCGCTAATCACAACAGCCCGACTCAGGTAGTCATTTCCGGCACTTCCGAGGGGTTGGAGCAGGCGGAGACGGCCTTCAAAGAAGCGGGAGCCAGAAGATTTATCCGGCTCAAAGTTTCCGGCCCGTTTCACTCTCCCCTCCTGGAAGAGGCGGCCGCCGGACTGAGAGAGGCCCTTGCGGGCTACACGTTCGCCGATCCGGTTATACCGTTTTACGCCAACGTGACGGGGGGTAGAGTGACATCCGGGGAGGAAGCGCGGGAGCTGTGCGTGAAGCAGGTCGTTTCCACTGTAAAGTGGGTGGACGAGCAGCGCGCGCTGATTGCCGACGGTTTCGATCGACTTCTCGAGGTAGGCCCCGGGTCCGTGCTGACCGGGTTGTGGAAAGTCATAAACAAGGACAACCCATGCTTGCCGTGCGGCAAGATGGAAGCTGTCAACAAGATATCGGAGGGGTAGACTGATGCTCTTGAAAGGGAAAAAGGCCGTAGTTACCGGTGGGTCGCGGGGAATCGGCGCCGAAATCGTGAAGATTTTTCTCAATGAAGGCGCCGGCGTCTACTTCATGGATCTTGTAGCGAGCGAGATCATGGACGAATTCGAAGCGCTGGCCAGGAAAAGCGATGTGCAGGTTTTCTTCAAAGAAGCGGATGTGTCGAGCGAAGAGAACGTAACCGCCATCGTGAAGGCTATTCTGGCGGAAAGCGGCGGCATCGATATTCTGGTCAACAACGCCGGAATAACGAGAGACGGTCTCTTGTTTCGCATGCCCCTGGAAAACTGGGAGAGCGTGCTCAAGATAAACCTGACGTCGGCCTTCCTCGTGTCCAAGCACATCGCCATGGCCATGATGAAGCAGAGGTCCGGTTCTATAGTCAACATGGCATCCGTGGTCGGTATCGGAGGCAATGCCGGCCAGACCAACTATTCCGCTTCCAAGGCGGGCCTGATCGGGTTTACCAAGAGCCTCGCCAAAGAAGTGGCCACCAGGGGAGTGCGGGTCAACGCCGTGGCCCCGGGCTACATCGATACTGAAATGACACGCAAGCTCAACGAGAAGGCCCAGAAAGCCATGCTGGGCCAGGTACCCATGGGACGACCCGGCACGCCGGAGGAGGTCGCCAAGGTGGTTCTCTTTCTGGCTTCGGATCTGGCCTCCTACGTAACGGGCAGAGTCATCCAGATCGACGGGGGCATGGCCATTTAGATAGGCCCGAGGGGCTATTGGCCCTTCACAGGCCGCGAGGAGGTTGCAGTGGCGCGCAGAGTAGTCGTAACAGGCATGGGCACGGTGAATCCCCTGGCCCACACGGTAGATGAGTTCTGGGCAAAGATCAGAAACGGGGAAAACGGCGTAGAGCGCATAACCCGTTTTGACGTGAGCACGTATTCCAGTCAGGTCGGAGGGGAAGTAACGGATTTCGACCCGACGGATTACATCGACAAGAAAGACGCCCGGCGCTTGGACCGCTTCGCCCAGTACGCCCTGGTGGCCTCCCTCGAAGCAATGCTGGACGCCGGGCTCAAATCGGGCGAAAACGTCAATGCCGACCGCCTGGGTGTCATGGTGGGCAACGGCATCGGCGGCCTGGAAACCATGGAAACTCAAATCGTCAAACACCACGACCGCCATCTCGAGCTGAAATCCATCCACCCTCTCTTCGTGCCCAAGATGATCAGCAACATCGGTCCTGGCCAGATCGCCATAAAGATGGATGCCCGGGGACCCAGCTTCACGGTCGCCACTGCCTGTTCCTCTGGGACCGACGCCATCGGCATGGCCTACTACAGGATCAAGGACGGGCTGGTGGATGCGGTCATTACCGGCGGTACCGAGGCGCCCTTCACGCCCACGTCCCTGGGAGGTTTCTGTGTGCTGCAGGCCCTCAGCACGAAGTACAACGACACGCCCGACAAAGCGAGCCGGCCCTTCGATAAGAACCGCGATGGCTTCATCATGGCGGAAGGCGCGGGCATGCTGATACTGGAAGAGCTCGAACATGCCCGCAAGCGGGGGGCCCGCATCTACGCCGAGATAGCGGGTTACGGCGTGTCCTGCGACGCCAACCACATAACGGCGCCCCACCCCGAGGGCAGAGGCGCCATATCCGCCATAAAAATGGCCCTGGCCGACGCCGGCCTGCGGCCGGAAGACATCGACTACATCAATGCCCACGGCACGTCCACACCCATGAACGACCCCACGGAGACCAAAGCCATCAAGGCCGTATTCGGCGACGCAGCGCGGGGTCTCAAGGTTTCGTCGTCGAAATCCATGACCGGCCATCTTCTCGGGGCCGCCGGCGGCGTCGAGGCCATCGTTTCGATTCTGGCCATCAGGGACCAGTACTATCCGCCCACCCGCAACCTGGAGGAGCTCGATCCCGCCTGCGACAGCGGCTTGGACTACGTTCCCAAACAGGGCGTCCACGGTACGATCCGCGCGGTCCTGTCAAACTCTCTCGGCTTCGGCGGGCACAACGGCATTCTCTGCATCAAGCAGTACACCGAGAACTGACAAACGCATCTTCGGCCCAGATCGCTCAAGATTCGAGATCGAAGCGGCGGCGCACCGGTATGCATCGCCTGTACCAGGATTTGAAATGAGAATTCACTTCGACCGAAAGCTAATGCTGGAACGTGTTATCCTCGACCCAGGAGATTTTCATACGGCCGCCGGAGACCGCGTTATCTACACCGTGTTGGGGTCCTGCGTATCCGCCTGCTTGATGGACGAGGCCGCGGGTATTGCGGGCATGAATCACTTCATGCTTCCCCAGGCGGTGAGCAAGGATGCGCTCTTCAGCACGGATATCGGCCGCTACGGCATACAGGCTATGGAACTGCTGGTCAACGAGATGCTGCTGAGAGGCGCTTCCCGCAACAGGATCAAGGCCAAGATCTTCGGCGGGGGCCACGTAATCCCGTCCATGGCCTCGAGCCAACTGCCGGAATCCAATATCGATGCGGCTGTGACCTTTCTGGAAACCGAGAACATCCCTATCGTGGCCCGCGACGTCGGCGGGTTTCGGGGCCGCAAGGTGTCGTTTTTCACCAACAGCGGCAGGGTCAAAGTGGAGATGGTTCAGCAATCCGATCTCAGCGCATTAGGGACCAATGAGCAATCGCTGCAAAAGCGAATCGTGCGCAGTGAAAAGAGCGGCGACTTCGTGCTCTTTGACCGGCGCTTTGCAAAATAACGGATGCTTACAGACGAAGCACTTGCGACCACGTATATGCCGTTGTAGTGGCTCTAAGGCTTTTGGCGCTGAAACTGATGGCACTGAGATCAAGACTGCGGGGCCGCGAAGAGATCTTGTCATCGAATCCTGTTTTCGGGTATGATAGCGGCTGTCGACGGCTCCCACTGGCCGCCGGAAAAAAAGACTAACACCAGGAGGCAGACAGTGCCGATTTTCGAATACAAGTGCGGTGATTGCGGAACAACCAGTGAATTTCTTGTCGGTGTGGCCAGAGAATCCGACGAGATCGCCTGCTCGAGCTGCGGCGGCACCAAGCTGACTAAGCTGTTCTCCCCCGTCAATTTCACCATGAAGGGCTCGGCCTACGTCGGCGCCTGCGAGTCATGCTGCGCGGGGCATGAGCAAGGCGCCATGCCCCGCTGCGAGACGGGCAGCCCCTGCCCCCACAATTAGTCGACGGTTTTCATTCATCCCGATCGGAGCGGCCTGCCATTGAAAAAAAGGTACAAGAGGCCGGCAAATAAGGCATATATTTCGGGCGTGCAGCCTGAGACCATGCGGGACCGCTTACATCGGTTTTTTTGAGGCGTATAATTCGATCTGAAGGTGTTTCCCGTACATCTCGAGATCCCTATCTGTGGTGAAAATGGGCAGCTTTCTTCGGTATGCTACTGCGCAAATCAAAAAATCAGTATGGGATCCCTGCACTCCGTTCTTTCGGCAAATATCATAGAATTCCGCCGCTTGCTCGTAATCATCTTTTTGGAGCGATATGTCCTCAAATGCCGAGAGTTTTTCTTTCAGTCGACTATGCTGATCGGGATCCGTGATGCCAGAAAGGACCTCTTGACGGATTGGTCCGATAATTGCGGCCCTCGCGTCACGTATGAGCTCCTTGAGCTCCGTTATCAGAGCTTTCTCTTCCTTACTGACGCTGATGGCGCGTCTTAGCGATAGAGACCATATAGACGTGTCAACGAGTACGTTCACTTGCGATATCTGTCCTTCTTGTAGTCATATTCGGATCGATACTCGATTTTACCGAAAAGCCCTATAATTTCCGCCTGGCGCCTTTTCTGTATGTACTCTTTCAAAGCTTCATTCACCGCAGCCTTTTTTGTCTTGAAGCCGCCGATTTTCTGCGCTTCGGCGAGCAATTCGCCATCAATAGCCAGGTTTGTAGCCATCTCTTACCTCCCACACATGACTCTACACACTCCTGTGTGTAGAGTCAAGACCTATTCAAGCTTTTCGAAGCGGGTCGCCTGGAAAATGCTATAGTCCGGGCCCTGCTATTAGCGTTGGGCCGCGCCTTACTGAAAATCGATAAAACTGAAAATTCCCATGTTTTCCGGCCTTGGGAGCAGGAAAAATGGGCATGAATTACACCATTTTACCCTGTGTTTTCAATTTTATCGATTCGTGCAATGCCGGAGCCGGCGATGATTCTGAACAGAGGCGGATATAAAAAGATAGAACGAGGCAGGCTGAGAGTCAGTCTTAACTTAAATGCGATGGGGCCG
>SDBV01010460.1_pt1 | contig 12147 bp, 7 predicted proteins | sample 2277081 | NCBI WGS metagenome assembly SDBV01 (sample SAMN10402039, study PRJNA504765) | marine sediment metagenome | isolation source: marine sediment core GS10_PC15, 223 cmbsf | place: Arctic Ocean: Southern Knipovich Ridge | collected 2010 | reverse complement strand
AAACAGTTGGTCATCGTAACCTGCACACAGTTATTGGCTGACACTCCACCGTCATATTCGCTGCTGTTATTGACGATCTTGCTATTTAAGACGGTAGCATTGACGTCGTCTTGAAAACGCATCGCTCCACCGATAAGACCGGCACGGTTCCCAATAAGATCACAGCCTTCAATAACGATATTGCTAACGACATCGTATGCACTGACAAAAATTGCGCCCCCTCTGCCGTCTGCATTACTCGCCGTATTTCCGACAAAACTGCATCCTTCAATACTAATGTTCGACTCTACAGTCGCATATATCCCCCCGCCGTTTTCATCCGTTGTGTTGTTAATAAACTTGCAATCCTTGATGGTCATATGCGGACTCTGACGGCAGTAAATTCCGCCGCCATTATTACGTGCGAAATTATTAAGCAGAATACAGTTCCTTATCGTAGGACTTGTCCCGCTTATATATATACCGCCCCCGCCTCCGGCATTCCCGTTAGTTATTGTAACCCCGTCCAACACCGATTTTGCGCCTTCACCGTTCTTGAATGTAAAACCCTTCGCCTCAAAACCGCCGGGGAGTTGTACACCCCCTTCGGAACAATCGATTATACAACTCTCCGGACCGTTTTCACTCTTAACGGTTATAGCTTTACCTCCATAGTTAATATTCATATTACCCACACCCGTATAAACACCATCCGCGAGCAGAACAATATCGCCGTCATGAGCCGCATTCACCGCGGCCTGTATCGTTCCATATTCTCCCGGCACCGACAACGGATCTTTAACATTCAATACGATCTCGACAACCTGCTGCTCGTTCTGTGCTTCCGCAGTTGATACAACAAGCTGATATGTATAGCTTCCCACGCTTAAACCGCTCCCCAGCACGCTCAATCTCACCGTCTCGAAAGAAACTTCCGGCACCCATCCAGATACCTTATCTACGTTAAGCCACGGACAATCTTCCACGATCTCCCAGTTAAAACCGCCCACGCCGGCATTATGTATCTCAAGTTCATGGTAAGCAGACTCAGGCTCGTTTTCATAAATGTTAAATATAAAATGTCCAGGCGAAACAAGCAGGTAAGGAACATCATACATCACTAATTCATCGGCACCTATGTCCACTCGTCCGCCCATCATCCGTTCTTCTCCATCAATGTCTGTTTGTCCTAGCTGATAACCTGACATGCTGCCCGCATTTATGCACGGCGAATTAATTCCAAGATGATAATCTCCCTCAACCCATACATCGTCACCCACCCAATGCCCCGCCCGCACAAACTCGGGGTCCACATCTATATTACCCTCACCCCATTCGATATCTCTTCCATAAGGGTTATAAATACCGTCGATCCCACCTTCAATATTACAGTTCTCGATCACCAGCAAAGGCAGCCTTTGGTAGGATAAGCCGATCTGATATATGTTTTGTCCATCAGTAAGCAGATTATCGTAGATAATCGAATTTCGGATGACTATATCGTCCATTTCATCGGAATAACGAGAGTTGTCAAAAACTATCACATAGCCATAATAATCATCACGCATGACGTTCTCTGTAATGCTGCAGTTCTCTATCACGGTTCCCGATGTATTGTCAAACGAAAGAGTAGAGATATAAGAAATGTTGCCGGTAATAATGCAGCTTTTTATAACAGGGCTTTTAGCTTCTACTTCGGGCCATTCCCAATAACCATCATTCCTGCTGGCGATCGCACTGCCTACAATAGCACTGCAATTTTTTATAACACAGCCGTCGATCGTAGGCCCTGAATACTGACAAAATATTCCCCCGCCATAACCACCATATTTAATCTCGTCATCACTGGGGAAATTTCCGCTGATGCCTACATTCCCGTTTGTTATGCTAACACCTTTAAGAACAGAATCGGCATCTTCGCCGTCTGTAAAAATAAATCCTCTATGAAACTCCTCGTAGCTGCTCTGACAATCGATTATACAATTTTCTGCTCCATTCGCACTACGAACAGTTATAGGCTTACCTAAGAACTCAACATCACGATTGCCATCCCCTCTATAAGTTCCATCAGCAAGAACTATATGATCCCCATTATCAGCAGAAATTATTGCAGCTTGAATTGTAGGATAGTCTCCCGTCCCATCTGGATTGATATTAATGACTGCGGCATTACAAACACCTGCAATTGCAAATAACAGAACTGCAAATAATAGATATGATTTCATGATACTCTCCTTTCAAAAAAGTCCGTTTTTACGTTCGCATAGCTCGCAAATTGCGCGCGTGACCATGCAAAGGAACAATGGAATATTAACTTCTTGAAAGGCGGCTCGGATATGAAAATAATAGTAATATGATAGCTGCGAAAAAAATAAAAAAGGTGCTGAGCCAACCTTAGCCAAATTTTCACTATGTACATTATATACCATTATACTCTCATGTCAACAACAAAAAAAGTTTTTTCTCAATTAATCATCCTCTACTATCTAATATCTATTATCTAATACCTCGGATGCGTGCATCCGCCCTCTGTGTCTTCTCTTTTTCCTCTGTGGCAAAAAATACCTTTTGATCCAGCGTAGCTGGAATATCTTGCCTTTTCCTTCTTTTCTTCATGCTGGAGCGAAGCGACAGTCCAGCACTTACACGGTTAGTGCTGGGGTGAATCTGCTTTTATCTTTTCCCTGCATCCTTAAAAACTCTTTTCTTTTCTTCATCCTGTGATCCTGTCTAAAAAATAGCTTTTATCTTTTCTTTGCGCCTTGGCGCCTTTGCGGGATTAATCTATGTTTGCTCTGCGTTCTTACCCATTTTAACTAAAAGAGACCGGGACTCGTTTCGTTACAATAGGCAATTTACAAAAGCTTTTCCTCACTATCTCTTAAATCAGCCCGGCCAACGGCCGGACTCCACAATTCGTAATTCGTAATTAACAATTAGTAATTCAGGTCTTCTGAGTCCTCTAACTTGTCTCTCTTCCAAGTCCTGAACCCCATTTACAGCCCAATAACCCACTATTAAGCATTTTTTCCTACGCAGGTTTTTTCAAAAAAGTGTCATTTGGTGCGCGTTTTTGTTCGTTTTTGCGCGTTTTTGTGTTTTTTTGTCATAAATTGCAAAAAAAGTCACGTTTTTTCATAAGTTTTTTCTGTCATTTTTCCCGCACTAAAACGACTCCTCTTTACCACTTCCAGCCCTTTTTTCGGCCCGCACAGCCGAAAAACGGCCCTTCTCCGGACCCACCGCCTCCGATCACACGCCTCGGGATGGACTTATCTTTTTTTGCGCGCATTTTTCACACTTTTTAATTCAGGAGTTTTTTATCTTTTATAAAACCAGCCCGGCCAACACCCGGCCTCCACGCCTTATGCCGATCGACTCAGTTCGGCCTAACGGCCCAGCAAAGCGACCGCAAAGCGGTAAAAATAGATAAAAATGCAATTATTGGTACTGAATGGGCGATTTTAATTGATTTACTTGAAAAATTCTCGAACAAATCGGCCGCTATGCCGATAAATGCATAGTGGAAATGGAATTTTAATTATGGAGATCTAAAAATGAAAAAACATAACTTTGCACTTTTGTCTGTTTGTCTAATGTTCATAATCCTGATCGCCGCAACCTTTGCCTCGGCTAAGCAAGAACCAAGGCCCATACCCACCACAAGGGGCAAAAAACCGGCGCCGAAGGATATACGCAGCAGAAGGATGCCTGACGATGCCAGGCAGCGCGACAGAAAACGCCTGAAAAGATACGAGCTGGGGATCGAGCAAAGGCAAAAGCAGCAGAAAAGTTTCATCGTCGAGCTTAAGGCCATTAGAGATATGGCCTTGAAGGAAAACGCAACCAAAACCGCCAAAAGACTTACTGCATTGATCAAACAGCACGAAGCTAAAGCTGTAAAAGCAACTGGCGATGCCCGTCAAAACAGGGATAGGCTCCGCGGACAAATGGCAGAAAGACACGCCCCGTCACCATCTCCGAAGGCGTCTCCGAAGGCAACGTCAAAAGAAGATGGCGAGAAAAAAGGAAAATGGTGGCAGTTCTGGAAATAGCACCCTTGCCGGGCATGTTGTCCAGCCGGTGGTTTAGGAAACAATAGAACCTTTCCAAGGTCTCTTTGCTATATGCAGAGGGGCCTTTTTTAATGGACATTTCAGCGTTTGAGATATATCATATCGTCAGGAAGAAATCACTTTGATAACTGCGGAGAGGTTATGGCCGGTAAGGGCTTTGTACATCTACATTTACATACACAATACTCGCTTTTGGACGGTGCGATCTCGTTTGATAAGCTGTTTAAGCGTTGCGGCGAGCTTGGTATGGAGTCTGTTGCGATCACCGATCATGGTAACATGTTCGGAGCAGTGGAGTTCTACACAGCGGCTAGGGACCATGGTATCAAGCCGATACTTGGGATCGAGGCGTACATCGCGCCGGGATCTCGATTCGACAGACAAAAGAGCAGTATCAAAGACGCATCGTTCCATCTGCTGCTGTTGGCAGAAACTACAAAAGGGTATCACAATCTGCTAAAGCTAACCAGCGCAGGTTTCACCGAGGGTTTCTACTATCGTCCCCGGCTTGATAAGGAGTTGCTGCGTCAGCACCGCGAAGGGCTCATCTGCACGACGGCTTGCATCGGCGGCGAGATACCTCGGCTGCTCATCAACGGGCAAAAGGAAAAAGCATACGAGGCGGCGCGGGAATACCTGGATATATTCGGGAAGGATCATTTCTTTATCGAAGTGCAGGAACACGACGACGATTCGCCGGATGTGCGGGCCGAGCTTATAGAACTGGCGGGCGAGCTTGGGATCGAAATGATCGTCACCAACGATGTTCACTTCCTGACTGAGGCCGATCATGAAGCGCACGATGCGCTGACGTGTATAAGCACGGGGAAAAAAGTAAGCGACGAAAACCGGATGAAGTATCCGCGCGACGTTTATCTAAAGAGCAGCGACGAGATGCGGGGGATGTTTAGCGATATACCTAACGCGTGCGATAACACTTTGAAGATCGCTGAGCGGTGTAATGTCGAGATCGATCTTAGCTCGCAGCACGCGCCGAAGTTCAGGCCGGCTGATGGGAGCACTCCGGAAGAGTTTTTGACGAAACTTTGCTACGAAGGGGCGAAGAAGAGGTATGGCAAAATAACCGACGAGATCAAGGAACGTATCGAGCGTGAGCTTGAGGTTATCGAGGGGAAGGGTTTCTCCAGTTACTTCCTTATCGTGTGGGACTTTTGTAATTTTGCTTATAAAAATAATATTCCCGTCGGCGCCAGGGGAAGTGCGGTAGGAACTGTCGTTGGGTACTGCCTTAGGATATGCGATATCGATCCGATCAAGTATGACCTTCTGTTCGAGCGGTTTATGGATCCGGAACGTAACGAGATGCCCGATATCGACATCGACATTTGCCAGGACGGGCGTCCGCGGACATTGGAATATGTCCGCGAGAAATACGGTCACATTGCGCAGATCATAACTTTCGGAACGATGAAGGCGCGAGCAGTGGTGCGGGACGTTTGCAGAGTATTGGATGTGCCATTATCTGAAGCCGATCGGCTTGCCAAGCTGATCCCGGCAGAGCTTAAGATGACGCTTGATAAGGCGCTTGAGATCGAGCCTGACTTAAAGGATTCTTATGAAAGCGATCCTCAGATACGTAACGTAATCGATATCGGGCGTCGGCTTGAAGGGCTTGCGCGTCATGCGTCGGTTCATGCGTGCGGCGTTGTTATCTCCGACGAGCCGCTGACGGATTATCTGCCGTTGTATAAGACGAGCGGGTCGGATGATATTATAACTCAGTTCGAAGGGCCAACGGTTGAAAAGGTCGGCTTACTTAAGATGGATTTTCTTGGCTTGCGGACGCTTAGTGTTATCGAGCGTGCGATCAGTCTTGTTAAGGAGCTTAAAGGCGTTGAGATCGATATTGAAGCGATAGACGTAACGGACCAGAAAGTGCTTGATGTATTCGGAGCAGGTAACACAACGGGCGTGTTCCAGTTTGAGTCGGGTGGGATGCAGGACTTATTGATGAAGCTAAAGCCGGACCGGTTTGAAGACCTGATCGCTGCGAACGCATTATATCGTCCCGGGCCGAGGGATCTTATCCCGGACTTTATCGAACGTAAGCACGGAGCTAAATGGGAAGTACCGCACCCGATCATGCGGGAAGTTTTGGAAGAAACTTTTGGGATCATGGTGTACCAGGAACAGGTTATGCGTATCTGTAACCGGCTTGGCGATATTCCGCTGCGTGAGGCGTATACGCTTATTAAGGCTATCGGTAAGAAGAAGCTGAAGATGATCGCCGCCGAGAAAAAGCGTTTTATTGCAGGGTGTATGGACAAAGGGCTCAGGGAAACAGATGCGTCGGATATATTCGATCTTATTAAGAAATTCGCGGGGTACGGTTTTAATAAATCTCACGCGACACGGTATTCGTTTATCGCTTTCCAGACGGCGTATCTTAAAGCGTACTATCCGGTGGAGTTCATGGCGGCGCTGCTGACTTATGAGATGGGCAACACTGACAAGGTTGTCGATTACATCGGTGAGTGCAAGCGTATGGGGATCGATGTGCTGGCTCCGGATATCAACGAGAGCTTTAGCGACTTTACGGTAGTTCACAGCGAAGGGCATCAGAAAAGGCAAGAGGCGAGCATTATTCGGTTCGGTTTGGCAGCGGTTAAGGGCGTTGGTGAAAAAGCGGTCGAGCAGATCATCGCCGCGCGTGAAAAGGCCGGGAGATTCGCGAGCTTGTTCGATTTTTGCGAGAACGTCGACCTTCGTGCGGCGAACAAGCAGGTGATGGAGTCGCTTGTAAAAGCAGGGGCGTTTGACAGGATGGGGGGAAGCAGGGCGCAGATGATGGCGGGCTTAGAAGACGCGATGAAGAACGGCTCGGAGATGCAGAGCGATCTTAACCGCGGCCAGATGAACTTTTTCGGCGCCGGCGGGTTCGATACGGAGGTCGACAGGAGCAAGGACCACGAGCAACTGCCGAATGTGCCGGCGTGGCCCGAGATGCAGATGCTGACTTATGAAAAAGATGTGCTTGGATTTTATGTGACGATGAACCCGCTTAGTAAGTATGCAGATACGATCGAGGTTTATTCGACGGCGAACACCGGCAACCTTGAAGAAAAGGGCGAGGGGAGAACCGTCACTATCGGCGGGATGGTAACGAAGATACGACATATCGTGACGAGGAAAGGCAGGAACGCGGGTGCGAAGATGGCGGTGTTCAATCTTGAGGACCTGCAGGGGACGTGCGAGGTTGTGATGTTCCCGAGGGTGCTTCAAGAGCATGGTGCAAATCTCGATGTCGATAAGATACTGTTCGTTGTCGGTAAGATCGACTGCAAACGTGAGAAGCCGAATATTCTGTGCGACGAACTTATCACAGTCGATGAGGTATGCGATAAACTGGCGGACAAAGTTTATGTGCGGCTAAGCCATGTCGACATTAATGAGCAGAACATATCGCGAATCAAGGAAATTTGTAAAAAACATAAAGGCAATCGGCAGGTGATCGTTTGTTTGAAAACCGAGAGCGGGCATACGGTGTCAGCATCGATAGCTAAGAACTTAAGCGTTCGTCCCGACGTCGAATTTTGCAGAAGCCTGGAATCGGTTGTAGGCGTAGGGAACGTGAAACTGACACGACATCAACAGGAACAAGGAGCTTCGGTTGGACGACGCTATGGAAATTATAAAAAGCAGAAGGCAGATGGCGGATAACAGATAACGGAAAAGGCTATCCACTGATTACACGGATTTCACAGATTAAAAAAAAGATAAAGATATATTTAAACCACGAATGGACACTAATAGGCACTAATATTTCCAGCCTTCGGCTGGATTAAAAAGTTTTTTGCCACAGAGGACACAGAGAAGCACAGAGAAAAGATATTATTGAGCCAGCCACCTAGGGCGTAAACTTGCGGCTGGGCCTTTTTATTATGGATCCGGAGCACCTAAGGCATCTACGACTTTAGCTGGGATGACAATGGGAATATAAATGGACGCTATACAAATTATAAAAAAACGGTTTCCTGAGGTCGCACTTATCGTCGGATTACATGCGGGGCTTATGCTCTTGGCCAGGCAGATAATGGCGGCGGCAATGCTTGCAGCCGGCGGCAGCGAAGATCAGGTTGTCGGGCAATTGCCTGCGGGGATGGAGTTTGTTTACGGGATGGGGCTTGTGATAGTCTGCATCGTTTGGCAGATCTTGCAGCTTGGTTTTTTACGAACAGCGTTTACCGACGGTGCAAACCAGCAGGAGCCGAAGACGCTGCTTATAACAGGCAGGGCGTTCTTTTGGAGAATGCTGCGGTTTCAGATCATCTTTTTGCTGGTGTACCAGCTTATAATAGCTCTTGGGACAGGAGTGATCGCTTCGACAATGTATAAAGGCGTGGCGATCGAGAGCCTGCCGGTGTGGATAGGGCCTGCGTGTGCGATGGCGGGTATGGCTGTGCTGGCGAAACCGATGCTGCTGTGCCCGGCGCTGATGATCGCAAAAGACTGCATGGTGACTAAGTCGTTTGTCAGGATGAAAGGTTTTAGGCTATCGATGCATTTGAAGATGATCAAGACGTTCGTTGTGTTTGTCGTGATGATGTTCGTTTTTGGAATTATTGAAGGGTCGATGAAAACTAAGGGGGCCGGGCAGTCCGTTATTATGGCGGTGCAGGCGATAATGGCAGGTGCTGTCGGGCTGGTGCTGTCGCTGTATGCGATACAATTTGTTGCAGGGAAAGATGTTTTGGCCGTGGAGGACGCCCCTTCGACAAGCTCAGGGCAGGCGGAGATCGGAAAGGAAGAGAATAATGAGAACATTTGATATTCTAAAAAACCGATGGAGGGAAGTTACGTTTTTGATACTGTTGCCAAGCGTGTTCTTGCTGACCCAAACTTGGTTGAGGGATAGGCATTCTTTAACTATGTCTCTTTTATCTTCGCTGTTAAGCCTCTTTATTATGATTGCATTGGTCTTTTTCAGAGCAGGTTTTTTGCGGACGGCATCTCTTTATGGAAAGCAAAAGCAAGAGATCAAAACTCTGTTTACGATCGGTAAAGATTTTTTTGTGCAGTTGTTTTTGTTTGGGATCATTTACGGCATACCGATAGGCTTGGCGACAGCGGCATTAAGTTACATTCTTCGTGTCAAGCTTGGCATTATGTCTTATTTGTCTTTTATGCTGCCATTACTGCTGCTCGGTATTATATTTATAAAGATAGCACTTTTGATCCCGGCACTTATAATCACGTGCAAGCTTAATGTAGTCAGTGCCTTCAAGGCTCTTAAGAACTACAGAATATTGGAAGCGAAAGAGATGTTAGTACTTTTTGCGATACAACAGGCATTCGGATTCGCAAAATTATTAAATAATTTTCTGGCGGACATGAAATATGTCCTTTTTTCAGTACGTTTTATCGAAACTGTTATAACCCACTTATTAACACTTGCGATAATGCTAAGTGCTGTTAAGTTTATAGCTGATAATACGAAGGATGCCTCTGAGATTGAGGGAGAGGAAGTTGAATAATTTAGTTAAAGTTATATTTAAAAACAAAGAAAGGTTTAAAGTTTGAACTCTCAAGAATTAATAGAAAAATTAAAGGGCAAATTTATTGTACTGGACGGACCTGATGGCTCAGGAAAATCCACCCAAATAGAACTTTTATCTAAATATCTCAAATCATTAGGTTTAGCCGTAGAACCCGTCTCAGACCCTGGGAGCACACCAATAGGTAAAAAAATCAGACAACTTGTTAAATATGGCTCAGAAGGAATTGATGTCAATACAGAAGTAATGCTCTTCATGGCTTCCAGAGCTCAGATGATTGCTGAAATAATAAAGCCAGCCCTGAAAAAGAAAAAAACTATCTTGTGTGATAGATACATTTCTTCTACTTGCGCATATCAAGGAGCTAGCGGATTTTCTATGGAACATACTCTTGAATTAGGAAAGTTTGCGGTTGGTGACCATTGGCCTGATCTCACTATCATCTTAGATCTACCCCCAGAAATAGGGCGTAAAAGAACAGGTGTGTCTAGAAGCAAGAAAGTCGAAAACGATTATGGACAAACACATATGTTTGACAGTCCAACGGCTGATCAATTTGATTCCAGAACTTTAAAATATCATAGAAAAGTTAGAAAGAATTTTCTGCAACTGGACAACATCTACCCTGGAATAGTTAAAGTAGTAGATGTAAGCACAGATAGCATTAAAACAATAAGCGAAAATATTAAAAAAGTAATTCAAGAAACGGATTTTTAAAAGTGTTACGTGATATATATTGTCAGAAGCGAGCGTTGGATGTTTTGCAGCGGGCGTACTTTGCCGAGCGGGTTGCGCATGCTTATATCTTTGCCGGGCCTACGGGGGTCGGTAGATTCACTACTGCCAAACAATGGGCGAAGATGCTGCTGTGCGAAAAGCCAAAAAAGACGAAAAAGTTTGTCGATAGCTGCGGGGTGTGCGCTTCGTGCAAGGTGTTCGACGGGGGAGCGCATCCGGACCTGAAAGTAATACAAAAAGAACTGGTCGAGTTTACCGAGGGCGGGAAGAATAAAACGACGCCGATCGATCTGCCGATCGATGTAATCCGGGAGTTCCTTCTCGAAAAGGCGGCAGAACGGCCGATGATGAGCAAACACTCGGTGTATGTCGTTAAAGAAGCGGAACGGCTTAACAACGCTTCACAAAACGCGTTGCTGAAATTATTGGAAGAGCCGCCAAAGCATTGCTTTATTATACTGCTGTGCAACAGGACGGAACGATTGTTGGCGACGACGCTATCGCGGTGCCAGGTGGTGCGGTTCGGGGCGGTCGATGAGGAGCGGATCGTCGAGAAGCTGACGGATCTCGGTACGCTCCAGGATGAGGCAGTATACTGGGCGCGGTTTAGTGAGGGGAGCATCGGGACGGCGATTAGCTGGGCGACTCTTAAACTGAAAGACGAGAGCTGCTATGATATTAAGCGGAAACTTGTGAATTCGCTGGCGGATCAGACGCTTGGAAATTCGCTGGAACTTGCAGAGTGGTTCTGCAAGGCATCGGCGACGATATCTAAGGGGCTGGCGGATCATCATGAAAAAACGAGCAAAAAGAGCCTTACCCGTCAGGCGCAGAAGGGATTGCTGAAAATGGCGATCTGCGCGTTTGCCGATGCTGTGAAAGTACACCTGGGCAAAGAGGATGTATTGACCAATTTCGACCAACATAAACAAATAATAAAGCTTGCGGGGAAAAATGGTATAGAACAATCGGCTGGGAAAATCGAAAAGACTTATGAGAACCTCCGCTGGGTCGATGCTAGCGTCAATGAAAAGCTTATTTTTGAGGAACTGTTGTTAAATTATGCCGTTTAGGGTATAATTTTTTGTTTGTAGGGATAAAAATGGACACCCAAGCACTTTTTTATATAAAAGGTTGATTTTATAAAATGACACAAAACGAAACGCCAAAAGGCAAAAGCCATAAACAAATAAAAAAACAAATGCTCGTGCGGTATGGACGAATGTCTCTTATGGGCTGGTTCTCGCACGAAGAGGCCCATATCCCCAAGGTCGAGGCTAAAGTGGTTATCAAAACCAGCAGGGGTATGGAGATCGGTGATGTTGTGGGCCCGTATAACTATAAGGGGGGGCACTTCCGGAGCTCCTGCGAGGATGTCGATAAGTACTATTGCAAGAAATCCAAGGAACGCCCGCTGACCGATGGGGGGACGTTCGTTCGGTTCGCGTCGAAAGAGGACCTGATCGAAGTCGAACACCTCGATGCGTCGTCGCGGGACGAGCTTAAGTGCTGTACGAAGTTCGCCAGTGAAATGGATCTCGATATGAAGATCATCGATGCCGAGCACCTTTTTGGCGGCGAACGGATCGTCATCTATTTTTCAAGCAACGGTCGGGTCGATTTTCGAGAGCTGGTAAAAAAGCTTGCGCGGGAATACCAGACTCGTATCGAAATGCGTCAGATCGGATCGCGTGACGAGGCGAAACTTATTAGCGACGTCGAGACGTGCGGACAGGAATGCTGCTGTAAGCGATTTTTGAAGATCCTTGAACCAGTTAATATGCGGATAGCGAAGCTTCAAAGGGCGACGCCCGACCCGCAGAAGATACCGGGGCACT
>SDBV01010459.1_pt1 | contig 12147 bp, 5 predicted proteins | sample 2277081 | NCBI WGS metagenome assembly SDBV01 (sample SAMN10402039, study PRJNA504765) | marine sediment metagenome | isolation source: marine sediment core GS10_PC15, 223 cmbsf | place: Arctic Ocean: Southern Knipovich Ridge | collected 2010 | reverse complement strand
AAATGTATTCAAGAGACCAGTCAAGTCAGGAACTGTAACCCACTGAATACCACTAAAGGTTGTACCAGCCGACAGACCATTGTAGTCAGCATTACACTGACGCTGATAACACCAGCAATCGGGTCTTCCGAAAGCAACCCAATCTACATAAGATACAGCACTGCTGTCAATACAGTCAGGTGGCGGTGGCGTTGTCCACAGTTCGAACGCAAGGTCCTTGGAGTACTCTGCGATACCTTCGGGATGTTCTGCGCTCGGGCCGGGTCCGTCTACGCCGTCCGGTCCGGTACAGTAAGGCAGGAAAAATTTGTAGTATTGTTCCCACCATCTGTCCGGATCCTGGAAAACGAGCGGAGCCGTAATATCCCGATTATCGACCTGAAGGTACCCATAAACAGCATCGTCCTGGAAGTGCCATACTTCAACATCCGCCCCGGAAGAGTCAGTGAAGATACCGGCAATATGCTCGCCGGGATTAACCACAGGCGGCGATGAGGCATACTGATTCCAGACAGTGTAGTCCCTGTTGTGCCATCCCCAACGAGTGATTGGCATATCGAAACCCTGATCGATCGGCAAGTTCAGGATATCACAAAGATCCAAACCCGGATTCGCGATGGCAAGAGCTTGTATCTGCTGCCATGTATTGAGATCTATATCGTACATTGCAACGATCTTGATCCAGTAAACCGTGTCCGGTTCCTGGGGGAACGGATTTTTCAATATTGCTTCGTATTCGTACAGAGCTTCATAACATGGCGCTCCGCCCGAACTGAAGGCTGTCTCAGAGAATTCGCCGGGATTTAATGGCGCAGCACCACCACCGAGATGAACTATCTCTGACTGAATTACATTACCAGGATGACTTGGTGTACCATCATCCGGATTAAAGGGCACATCATCTTCAAACGTGATCAGGAATCTTGTAACGTGTTCCTCATCTATTAACTCGTCCTCAAGATACGAACCCCACCACTTGACTTTGATAACCGGCGTGTCCGCCAGGTCGGCAAAGTCATCAGCCATGTAACAGCCGTCATATATGCCGTCGATGGGTTGTTGCTCAGGCTGATCGTCATACATGGTGTATACGCTGCTAAGCTCGTCGTGGCCCCAGTAGGTGGTTTGGTCAATGAGCAGATTGTCAAGTGGCAACTGCTGGAACTTCAATACCAGTTGTTCATCGCCATCGTTTTCGACGAAAACTTCATGGTCTTCGACTTCACCATCTGACGCCGGACCTGTTGGCGGAAGTCCGCCGTTGCTGCTGATCCGGATTCTCAGGAATGTCTGACCGGGTAATGCCGCCGCAGGTACCGGAAGATTCAATGTACCGGTACCGACAGTGAAGCATGATACGGCGCCGGTGGGGAACTTTTCGTCGGACCCGGCACTATCATCCCAAACCTGATCCTGGTTCCAATCGATCCAGGCATCAATGCAACCGGGAGCACCGGCAACGTTAAACGATATCGTTACTGAACCGCCGGCAACAATAGGAGACGGGCTTATCGTTACGCCATCCTCATCGTCGTTTACTGGAGATATGATATCGATGTCATCACCCGTTGCTGTTAGGTCAGGCTGACCGTCAGGCTCACTATCGGGAGCATCTGACAAACTGCCGTCATCAAGGTATGGCGCGCCAGCTACGATCAGATGGTTTGCACCGCTATTGATCGAAAGCGTTGGGTAGCCTGGAGCAAGAAAACTATCAGGTGCATCGCCCCAGTCAAATACATCGTCCGAAGTACTGGGATCAATATGAAACAGGTAGTCTTCCGTCTCACCGTCTTCGAACACGCCTTCACCATTCCAGTCGTTAGTGAGGACGGGTTCATTTGTTATGCTGAATCGAACCCATACAAAACCGCTGTTAGGCCCAATCATAAATCCTGGAGGAAGCGTGCCGCTCAGAGGACCGACATATGGATTAGGTATCGGATGATCTACCAGAACATGCTCAGGAACCACAGTCCCGCCACACTGAGTTGCGGTATCATTCGCCCACTTCCCATCCTGGTTCCAGTCCACCAGGACATTGACATAGCCCATAGTATCACCCGGCATAAAGTTGGTAACCTCAATATCTATATTATCAACAAGTCCAGTTCCCCACGTTGCATTATTACAAGTCTGTCCAAGAGACATGGCAGTTGCATTAGGACAGGGAGTTTCGACGCCGAGGACGATCGTGTACGGATCGGGCTTTAGCAGTCCTGCATCGCCATCCATCCAACACTCATCGTTGTCATAAGGACTAAATGATGCGCATATGCCGCCATTGCCGTCAGGCTCAAAATCAAAACCGCCCGCTGTTATCGGCCCGCCAAAAAACGCACCGAAATTATTGTGCTCTACATAACTGCTAGCCGGTCCTACAGTTTTACAGGTTGGGAACGTTCCGTTGACAAGCAGAGACGGATAGGCAATAACCGGGTTGAGCGCATCGCCTTCCGGTGCATCCCCGTACTCACGGTCTACGGCAAACTCCTCTGAAATAATCTCAAAGGCCATGTCACTATAACGCTCAGGCAAATTCGGTGGCAACGCCGGCCATACGATAGATTGCCATGTTGAAGAATCTGTTCTTTCAGCCGCAGGAGCATGGCCCAGGGGCCCTGTAGGTGCCCCGGCACGTTGTGCCTCCTGCCAACGCCATAATGCAAAATTAAACGGGTCATTAGATTGCGCCATCACGTCCAGCCAGTACCACGTGCCCGCTATCTGAGGATACGGTGTCGATAGAGTGAATTCGTACGAGTAGATCTTTTCGTTCATATTGTTAACCAGGCCGGTGTCCGTTTCGTTACACTGAGCGAACGGTGCATTCACGCTTGGGGGGACCAATTCAGGTTCCAACGGCAGATGCCATGGCAAGGCCAATACAGGACAGTCGTGTAAACTCAAGTGGAATGTTGCAATTCCTGACCCCCTGATCTCTGGGATGCCTTCATAATTGCCGTACCAGCGAATCTTGGTGATATCACCTCCGCTGCACAGGAAATCATCGGCTATCTTGACCCAAAAAATCGGGCCGCCTGGATCAATTTGGTAGTCGTGGCTGTGCAAACCTGATACAGAAGTATCAGGCAGTTGCGTCCACTTGTTGATACCTAGTGAGACAGAGGATACGCACAGCAACACTGCCAGCGCAAAAATTAATGTTAATTTCATACTTCTCATGACATGGCCTCCTAAAAAAAACTTTTGTTTTTTTCCTAAAACAGCAACGGTTTGCTGCTTTCAAATTCTGGCAAAAAAATCTCTGCGTTGCAAAACATAGAATTGATACAAAGGCACAAAAGTGGGGTGGGAGAAAACCCTAATTGGCAATATTTTACAAGAATTCTCCCATCTCTTCATCGTACCACCAACAACTAAACTATTATACAGCAGATATGCGAATTGTCAAGAAAAAAAAACGCCTACTTTACAGATTATCAAGATAGTGCTTACCTTTAAAAGTGTAGGGATAACCAGTTTTCGGGAAAATAAAGATTTCTTGAGAAAAGCGGTGGTTTCTGGTACATTCTGGGCAGTTTGGGACGAAAATCACAAAATCAGATTTGAGGGAATAACATGAACGTACTATTAGTAGGAAGCGGGGGGCGCGAACATGCCATGGCATGGAAGCTTGCCCAGTCGAAAAAACTGAAAAAATTATACATTGCACCGGGTAACCCAGGCACAGCCAGGCATGGGACAAACGTTGACATTGACGTTAACGATATCGAGGGCCTGGTCAACTTTGCAAAGGAAAAAGACATTGCCCTGGCAATAATCGGCCCGGAAGATCCGCTGGCGGCAGGTGCGGTAGATGCCTTCGAAACAGCAGGCATCAAAGCTTTCGGCCCGTCCGGAGGAGCCGCACAACTGGAAGCCGACAAAGCGTTCGCAAAACAGATCATGCACGCCAACTCCATACCGACCGCAGAGAGCAGAACGTTCGACAATTTCGCCGACGCCAAAAAATATATTGCAAGCAGGGACGAAGCGATCGTTGTAAAAGCAGCCGGGCTTGCAAAGGGAAAGGGCGTTTATGTATGTGACGAGCCGGCGGAGGCTTTGATCGCCGCCGAGAAAATAATGGTCGATAATATCTTTGGCAAAGCCGGCGAGATCATTATCGTAGAAGACAAACTGCTCGGACAGGAAGCGTCGATACTGGCGTTTGTTGACGGCAAAAATATTTACGTCATGGAAACATCGCAGGACCACAAGCCCATCGGCGAAGGGGACACCGGTCTCAACACCGGCGGGATGGGAGCATACAGCCCGGCACCTATCATCACCGAAAAGGTTATGGATCAGATCGTAAAAGAGATACTCGTCCCGACCGTTGACGGTATGAACCGTAACGGTACGGTATACAAAGGCATCCTTTATGCAGGCATCATGGTCACTCAGGGCGGCCCGCGGACGCTTGAGTTTAATGTGCGGTTTGGCGATCCGGAAACTCAGCCGGTACTGATGCGCCTAAAGAGCGACCTGCTTGAAGTGATGCTCGCCGTATGCGAGGGACGGCTCGACGAGGTAACGCTGAAATGGGACCCGCGCCCGGCTGTTTGCGTCGTCATGGCGTCCGGCGGATACCCCGAAGATTATGAAAAAGGCAAAGTCATAAACGGTCTGGACGAAGCGGGCAAGCTTAACGACGTAATGGTCTTCCATGCAGGTACCGCAAACGAAGGCAGCGATATCGTAACCGCAGGCGGAAGGGTGCTCGGAGTTACCGCTCTTGGCGATACTATCGCAGATGCGAAGAAAAAGGCCTACCAAGCCGTCGATAAAATAAGCTTCGAAGGTGCTTATTGCCGAAGAGATATAGCAGACAAAGCGATCAATGCGTAGTCAAACGGAATTGGTAACGCCGTGCGGGAATGTACGGATATTATAAAACGGATTTTAGATTCGGGTAGCCTAAAGCTTATATGTCAGCTTTACACGGCACAATTAAAAGAAACATTCGTGTGCGAAAAAAGTTTATCGTTAAACTTGCATGGACACTTCTCGTCTTCCTTGTTATATGGGGGATATACGATCAGGTTGGCAAGAGATTGCTTCGTCCGATCGCACGCGCACAATTGCAGCAGCTTACCGGGACCAACGTGACGATCGCATCGGTTGATTTCAGAGGCGGCGTTGTTGTGATGAGGGGTATGACGATTACCGACAGCCGTCAGCCCTTCGGCCAGGCCGACATACTGAGCGCAAACATAGTTGAGATCAACTTTTCATTGATATCCATGCTAAGGTTTCAGCCGAGGATAAAAAGGATAACCGTAAGAGAGCCCTTGATAAACGCGATGTTCGATACTGAGTTGGGGCATTGGAACCTTGGGCTGCTCAATATCAAAAGAGATTCCGAAGCCGTCGTCTTACCCGATGTCGAGATCATTGACGGCATAGTGAATATCTGTACTGTTTCCGGACCGGTGCTTAAAAATATTGCAGTCTGTGGGATCGGCGGAACCCTGCTGAGGGTAAAGGACAGGGTTGACACTTACAATTACTATCTTCGTGCCGACAGCAGGTTTGGCTTTGAAGGGAGTGTACTGCGAGGTATCTGGAAGAAAGGTAAGCAGGGGCGAGTTACGATAGCCGAAGGCGAAGTACGGATGTCAAAATCGCCTGTTTTCGAAAACGCATGGGACATGCGGCAGATCGGCCTTGAAATGGAATACGATGAGACCGATTTGCAGATAAAACATTTCAAATGGGAAATGGGAAAAGATACGAAGGTTCTCATGTCGGGCTCCTTAAACGATTATAAGAACAAGCCGAATTACAGCTTAAAGCTTGAGCTTAACGATTTCTTGCTGAGTCCGGACAGCCGGCCCAACGCACTTGTATACAGCGAGCCGATAGTATCCATACTGGGTAAGGGACTCAGGATATTCCTGAACAGGTACACTCCCCGCGGGACGAGCGATATGGCGATAGAGACGTCGGGGACATTCGGCCGATTCGATAAGGCGACGACAAAAGGCAGCATTACCTGCAAAGACGTTTCCATGCGGGATAATAAGTTCCCATATCTGATGGAAAACATGACAGGCGTCGTCGAGATAGACAATAAAAAGGTCACGCTAAGCGGTCTCCGCGCAAGGCACAATAAAGTCGATCTTAACCTCAGCGGTTCTATCGAGATGGTTGACGGTGAATTAATTTATGACGTTCAGGTAACAAGCGATAATATGCGGCTGGATCGGGATCTTTACAAGGCACTGTCAACGCCGCAGAAAAAACTCTGGTTCATATTCGCACCGACAGGTATCGCGAAGATAGATCAGAAATTGTCAAAAAAACCGGGCGCCAAGCCAGAAATCACGCTTGAAGTAGAACTCGTTGATGTCGAATCGATATATCAGCACTTCCCATACCCTCTAAAGAACCTGACCGGGAAGGTGTCATTCAGGCCCGGCAGGCTTGTACTGGAAAATGTCACTTCGCGTTACGATGACAAAACAATAATTCTTAACGGTAATGTTACAGATGTAGAATCCGAGAGGCCGCAGTTTAATATAATAATATCCGCAGGCAATATTCCCATCGACGATGTGTTAAAGCAGGCATTGCCAACCGCCCAAAGGGAGTTTTACGATTACTTTGATGTTGATGCGATGACGGACGTTGAGATCACTGTTTTCCCTAACCAGGTTGGCAGACGACTTGTAGACTATTATGCTTATGTCAAGATCATGGGTACATCGCTTATCTATGAAAAATTCCCGCTCCGTCTTACCGATCTTTATGTAGATGCGGTGTTAACAGCAGACAAAATAATACTAAAAGGAGCAAAAGGCAAAAGCGGAAAAGATGGCACCTTTAGCATAGATGGTGTGCTTTGGCCGGCAAACGATTATTATGCGGAGACTGCCTACTGCCTTAATGTCGAAGCTGAAAATATCGAGATCAATAACGATCTGCTAAAGGCCGTACCTGACGAAGTGTCGGAATTCATATTGCCGCTCGGGCCAAAAGGAAACATAAACGTCTCAGCCGTCATGAACTTTAAGGCCAGGGACAAAGACTGCGGGGATTATCGCATAGAGATCGAATGTATAAAGAACAGTTTTAACCTCGAACGCTTGCCTTCACCGATAGACAATGTTACAGGGGATATCATTGTAACAGCAGATACTATCGAGTTAAAGGAACTTACCGCAACGGGGATAAGCGATGAAGCGACCGAAACTGCGATCACAAAGATAGTCCTCAACGGACTTGCAAACTATCGTATGGACAGGGGCATAACTTCCGGCTATGCGGATTTTGTTGCAGATGATCTTAGGGTAAAGGATAAAAAAATAGAGACCCTTTACGGCAGACTGTTCTACGATCCCAATAGCATGACGGTAACCGGGACCGGTATCGCCGGAACCGCTTATGACGGGAAAATAATCGGCGATGTGCAGTTGAAAATACCTGTAACCCGAGACATCGAATATATATTGCAGTTCTTTTTTAATGAGATCAACGTTAAGGAACTTTTAACGTCCTCGAAACAGCCCGAAAGCAATATTCAGGGCCGAATGAAGGGTGCCCTTAGCCTCTCAGGGACGATCGGGGATATCGCCTCTAATACAGGCAGGCTCACTCTTTCGGTTAACGATATGAAGCTTGCGAAACGCTCACTGCTTAGAAAGATAATTACGGCGATGCAGATTAACGATCCCGCCGATTTCATGTTTAACGACTTGACGGTCGACGCCTACATGAGAAGAAAGACGATTTTTTTTGAAAATGTTTACATGTCCGGTAGAGGTGTCGTCCTTCAGGGCACCGGCAGTTACGATCTGGCAAGCGAGATCGTCGATCTCCGCTTCAATGCTTCTGGAAGGAAGATTACGTCTAATCCGTCAATGCTCGAATCGCTTGCCAAGGGACTCGGACCTGCGATGGTAGAGGTGAAAGTTTACGGTCCGCCGGACACAGCCGAGATCACCGTAGAAGTGCCCATGATCAAAACGCCGTTCGATCTTCTGGGAGAAAAGCGGTAGCCTTTAGCCGAGTCGCCTAGTTCACCAGTTCTATCTTACTGAACATCACAAGGCTTACGGGATTGTGCGGGTCGTCTTTTGTTTCACCGATCAGCCCGACTTTTTTCATTAAGAACTTACTAAGGTCCGTCGATGCTGCATCGCCGGTTGGTATCGCGTAGCAGATGATCTTGCCGGCGTCGTTTACAACAATGAATCGTTCATGGCTGGACTTGGTCGTATAGACGCTTGAAGGTTTCAGTTTTCCGACGACTGCGAACTTGTCAGGATCGACTATTTTCTCAAGCTCTTCGATACGTCTTTTCTCGATCTCTTCTTTTGTTTTTTTCAGTTCCTGCTGTTGTTTTTCCAGCTCACTTCCGGCATTTATTGCAAGCTCGTAACGCTGGAGTTCTTCAAGATAGAACTTTGCATAGAGCCTGGCTTTTCCTGCTTTGGGGTCTTCGACGATCTTTATTAGCTCTTCGGCGATCTTGCTGTAATCTTGCGCGTCGAGCGGTTTTTTAACTTCTTCTTTTATCAGTTTGCCCAGCTCGTGGCACCGTACAATATTGCTGGTCGGTTTAGGTTCTACTTTCTTTTTCTCGGCCTTGGGCTTAACAGCTTCCGGACCTGCCTGTTTCGTTTCAGCTTTGCCTTTTGCAACCGGCTCCTCCTGTTCCGGCAGTGCCTGCGGCTTCGGTGGCAGGACCAGGGGCTTTTTCTGCACCGGGCCTACATACTCGACGTACCCGCTGGATATCCAAAGGTGTGCGCCCGGCGGAGGTGATATCTTGTAGTAGTCGCCTTTTCCTTCTCCCGAGAATTCGATCTGGTCGCCGGTATTTAGCTTTGTCTGCAAACTATGCGAAAACATCGGTTCTATATAGTTTGAGCCTGCCCATACGCGTACGTTGTCGCCGGTAACATATCCGATCTTCGCATTCTTCTCGTCCTTATCGACAAAGTTTTTCGATATCCATGAAAAGCTTCCTTTAGGCGGGACGATCTTCGACCAGCCGTGTTTTTCCAGGACTACGATAACTTTTTCAGGAGAGCTTATTTTGCCGCAGAAATAATATGCGTTACCTGCTCCGGACCGGACGTAGACATTACTGCCGGTAACTTTGGCGACATGAGGGAACACTTTTTCAATTTCGCCGGTCGCCACGGCCGCTGGAGCTTCCTGGGCAAGGCAAACAGGTGCCAAAACGATACAACATCCGATGATTAACAGGCTTATACGTGACAGCATTTTAGTCTCTCCGTAAACTGTGTTTAAGTTTCCTAAACCAAACCTTTTGTCAATACTCAAAATCCCTGCCCTCAGGGTATCACCACTTTGCCGGGATGTCAACTTATTTTGATAGTTTTTGGAGTGGATGTTTTGTGTCGAAAAGGGCTATTTGGACAACACGCCCATAAAAGCTATTTTTCGAGCTTTGCAAGCTCTTCTTCGCACATTTTGATCTGCCCGGGGTCGGTCAGACGCGTACTTGCCGACGTCAGGTGCTCGATAGCATCGTCTTTTCGACGCAGGTATCTCGAATAAAGGATCCCCAGCATAAGCTCCACCTGCTCGAGGTATTGATAGTTTTTATAATTTGCCAGGAAGTTCTCATATGCCTGTGCCGAGCATTCCCACTGATTCATCGCCATCAATTGGTTGGCGATATCCAGTTGATAACGTTCCGGAAGTATCTGGGACCGGTCCTTTTTCGTCAGTTCCATGTACACCCTTGCCGCTGACGAGAGATTACGCTGGTTGATAAAGCTGATCGTCTCTGCCCGCAGCTTAGACGCCTTATCGTCTTTTTCCTTTTCCACTTCGGTCTTGACGTCCTTACCCTTTACGTTTTTCTTTTGCAGCCTGCCCTTGAACGGATCGTACCCTCCAGAGACTACGTCCCGATACTTCCGTCGCCGGTTCGTCTGCTTTATCATCGCCAGCAGATCCGCATAGTGCTGGGGAATAAGCCCCATTGCCAGAAGCAGTATCGTCGCGGTAATACCGTAGGCATATCCGAACAGGTGAGCGTTGTATGCGACACCCTGCGTGGACCTGGCAACGAAGTAATCGATCACGATCATTTTAAGTCCGATGAAGTAGATCGCGGGTAACTCCATTGTGCCAAAATAGATGATCATATAGTATACGATCGTGATAAGCGTCTTTGGGAACAGCACAAGGTATGCTCCGGTTACCGCTGCCACCGCTCCGCTGGCACCAAGCACAGGTGTGCTGCTTAGCATTGCATGGCCTATACCGCTAAAGACCGCCCCAGCCAGGTAGAAGCATGTGTACCCGGTGTGTCCAAGTTTATCGTTTACGTTGTTGCCGAACATGTAAAGAAAATACATATTAAAAATGATATGCCCCCAGTTGCCGTGCAGGAACGAGTACGTCACGAATTGCCACATCTGCGGCTGGGCAGGCGTAAGCTCAAACGCTTGCGCCCATGCCCGCAACGGTTCGGTGAAACTTTGGGCACCATACCGTTGAGGCGTCGGGTGGTAAGAAAGCAAAAAGATGATTATATTGGCAGCGATCAGCACGTAGTTCGTGTACGGCGTCTTTCGAGGGCTAATACTAACACGGATCGGTATCATTCGTTAATCCTGGTCAAAAGCTTCTAAAAACTCAAAAACCCATTCTAATCTTAAAACGAGGATTTAACAAACAAAAAAACAGAGCCGACATCTCCCCGATATCGACCCTGTTTTAGGTGTCCTACTTTACGAAAGAAGGAGCGGAACATTTTTGTTAGCTATAAAAAGGGTAAGAAACAAAACGCCAACAGCCAAATTAGTTGATAAAAAAACTTTATTTTACTGCAAAATCGGTGTATTACTGTATTTTATAGGACCAAAGGAGATGCAAATGAACACCGAAACACTGAAAAAACGCACTGGAAAACTGAGTAGGCTGGTCAAAAAAAGCGGTGCCGATGCGATCGTTCTGGCCGTCCCTGAGAATATCTCATTCGTTACCGGTTTTACAGGTGACGATAGCTGGGCGTTGGTCTACCGCTCCAGGGTAACGCTTATCACCGACAGCAGGTACACCGAGCAGGCGTCAAAGCAGTGCCCTAATTGCGAGGTCGTAGAACGCACAGAAGGGCTTGCGAAGACACTTGGCCGGATCGTCGCCGGCTCTTCGTCTATCAAAAAAGTCGCTCTCGAAGACACCAGTTCGGTAAAGCTTTTCGCAGCCATAAAGAAAAATATCAAAGTCAAACTGATCGCCGCTTCCGGCCTGGTTGAAAGCGTCCGCCGCCAGAAGGAACCCGAAGAGGTTCGGAACATTACCAAAGCAGCGAAAATCGCATACAAGGCGCTTGATAACGCGCTGCCGAAGCTGCATGTCGGAATCACCGAAAATCAGTGGGCAGGCATCGTTGACCTTGAAATACGAAAGCTAAACTCGACGATAGCTTTCGATACGATCGTTGCTTTCGGCCCTAACGGTTCTCGCCCGCACCATCAGCCGGGCAGAAAAAAACTCAAAAAAAATGATACCATCCTGATTGACTTCGGAGCCAGGTCTGCAGGATACTGCTCCGATATAACAAGGTGCTTCGCTGTTGGTGCGCCAAGCGAGTTTTATCGAAAAGTTTACGATACGGTTTTGTGCGCACAGCAGGAAACCATAAAAAACGTAAAGGCAGGAGTTGCCATCCCGGAACTGGATAAGATTGCCAGAAAGATAATATCCGATGAAGGCCTTCCTGTCTATGGCCACGGCACCGGCCACGGGTTAGGGTTGGAGGTTCACGAGATGCCGGTGATAGCTGCTGATGTCAAGGACAAACTAAAAGTCGGCGACGTCATAACAATAGAGCCAGGCGTATACATCCCCGGCAAGCTTGGAATAAGAATAGAAGACGATGTACTGGTGACAAGGACCGGCTGTAAAATATTGACCAAAGACAGCAAATACGGGTTCTCCGCGCCGGGCTTACAGCAATTAGTTATCTCTTGACCGCTGGCGTCGCAGTTCGTACAATACCGCTGGTTGAAGATTTGGCTATGAAAGGTCGAAAAATGATCAAGGTAATAAAGGAAAACACAGAGCGGATTTTAAAACTATGCTCTAAATACAATGTTAGAAGGCTGGAGATATTCGGTTCAGCATTAGATGAAAACCGCTTTAGTGAATCGG
>SDBV01010458.1_pt1 | contig 12147 bp, 16 predicted proteins | sample 2277081 | NCBI WGS metagenome assembly SDBV01 (sample SAMN10402039, study PRJNA504765) | marine sediment metagenome | isolation source: marine sediment core GS10_PC15, 223 cmbsf | place: Arctic Ocean: Southern Knipovich Ridge | collected 2010 | reverse complement strand
TACTTGCAGGATATCTCCAACTGCGATTGCCGTTGCATCATTGGCTACTCTCACACGGACTTTTCCGTATCTGAAAGTACCAACTTTTTCTCCGGTAAGTTTAAACTTCCCGTATAGAGCTACCAGGTCTCTAATTCTCTTATCACGAGTTCCCTGATTTGATATACCCGCAATATTTGGATCTGTGCTTGTCCAAAAGTTTAGGGTTCCTGAAACTGTAGCCTGTTCGCTCTCATCTATGCCGAGGACATCTCCGCCTGCCCATAATCCTACTGTGCAAACTCCGTAGACGAGTGGATCATTACCTAAGGTTCTGATCAAAACTTCTACATTGACATTCGCTCTTTTCATAGCTACTGCGAATGCCATTACTTTGTACCTCCTTCTACGACAACGGGAGCTGCAAGTAACTCATTGTATGGTTTCCCATACATTTCAACGCACATCGCATCTTCCTCTTTATTGTCGTCAGCAGGTTCTGCCAAAGCAATTGTTCGGGATTTCTGGGCCAGCTGAAGGTCAATTCCTTTGTTAATACCTCGGATGTAAAGATCTAATCTCTCTTCTTTTTTAGAGAGCTCAGCATCCTCGGCATATAACTGTTTGAAATCGAACTTCTCGTCTTTCGACGTGATATCCCCTTCCATCTTGTGAATGGCTGCAAGTCGCGCATCTTCGCGGACGTCGGTAAGCCCTTTCAGAGTATCTCCAAAGTCTTTGACCTGTTTCGATAACTGAGTAGTAGCTTCTCCGACAGCAGCCTTAACTATGTTCTGCAATTCGGAAGCAGATAATGTGATTCCTTTTTCTACGGTTTTATCTACAGCAGGAGTCACCGCTGGATCCGTTGGAGGATCTGCTGGGGGATCTGCTGGAGGATTACCGCTTGGGGGATCTGGCATGTTTAATTTCCTCGCTAACGCCACGGGATCAGTGACAACACCTTCAGTACCTACTGCTGGAGTGTCCGTGTAAGCTAATCCTAAGCCTGCCCACACTTTAACGTCATGTACCCCGGAAGCATCTGACTTGGATAGACCAACTCGTGCTTCCATAGATTCCTTGTAATTGCCAGACTTCACTAGAGCTTGATCTGCCTGTGGGAAGACTAAACTCTTGTAAAATATACGACCGTTGATTTCTGCTAAATGTGTAATAAACCCATTTATCTTGCCGGCTTTCAATGGTAGATCTTTCTTGAACTCAGCTTCCTTTAGATGAAACATCTTAGTGGGCTTACCCAAGAGAGTCTTGAAGTATTTGGAAAGAACTGCGTCTGACCATCTACATTTTCTGCCATCAATACCTTGATAGACTCCAGGCTTCATTAATTCGCTCTCGACTCGTAGAGCATATCCCAAGGACTCCCACTTGATGGGTGTCCCGGATAACACTACTGTCATCGACTCGAGATTGTCCTGTGATTGCACATCGGCGAATGTATCTTCACTATAATCATTAACATCAGAGTACTCTATAAGTTCATTGATGTTGGCTAATTCAGCGGTCGTTGCAATACCGTCAGCCTGAGCTGCGGCAAGCAATACTTTAAGGGCCATACGCTTAGCGTCGGCCGGAATATTCGTGTTCTTCAAGCATGATAAGCCAATCCTAAGATGAGTTCCGTCTACCTTACCCTTCTCATCCTTATAAGGGAAATGTCGGGTTTTCTTATCCTCACTCAGATACGCAAATGCTGAATCCGGTAATGAGGATACATAATCGTCAGACCAACTAGATAACTCGACTTCGGTAAATATAGTGTTCCCTGTTAAGAGGACACTAGTGAAGTCGGCATCACCATTGCCTAGGAATATTTTCTTACCTGCTTTCTGGAAGGAACTTGTTATTGCAGCAAGAGAAGCTCCTGCATCTTTAGCGGGATTGGCAGTCCTGTCTTGTTTAACTGCACTCTTAAACTCTGCTGTATGCTCTCGTGTGGCGTATTCGAGCAATTGTTCGCTTGATAACATTTTACCTTCTGAAAGTGATACACGCTTCCAACCTTATAAGCATGTAAGTAGAATAGACCAGAGAGCATTTCAGCAGATTACTCTTCTGATGGAGGAGGCGGTGGTGGCGGTGGTGGGCTTAGCATGCCTGTCACAATAGGTCTACTCATCATTAACTTTCTCTTAGTATCAAGCTCTGGTAGACCTAGCACCTGTCGTAGTTCTACCATCAGAGATACTCTTTGGCCAATGACCTCTCCAGTTGGAGAGTGTGACGGCGGAAGCACTACTGTCTTCTTGAGTGCTGATGGTTTAACAAGGTCTTCATCAAGGATACCAGAGAAGTCTGCCGAACCAGGTTTAGGTTTCTCTGGTTGCCAACTAGGTACAAAATCCTTTGGTCTCTCTAGGAAGGACTCCAGCCTACCTATGATGTTTTCCAAGTCAATGGAAAGGACTGTGGATCCACCCTTATTCCCTCCTTCCATATCAAGTTTGATTAAGTCTCTAATGTATATATGCCATGGGATACCGTGTTTCTTCTCAACCTCTTTTAGGTACCGCCATTGTGGTTTAGTTAATCTAATAAAGTCGAATCCTGGTTCCGACAAAGCTTTAATACCTCCTAAAAACCGAGTATAGCGTTAAGATCTCCTGATAACTCTTTAACTACATCTGTTACTAAGTCGTCTCCAAGACGTTTAGCACCGACGGCTCCTACAGCGAAGAAGTCAATGAGGGACTTTTGTCGGGAGTCATCAAATAATGGGGTACATTCATCCATGGTCCACGATGGTGTTTGACCATTCCAATATTCAATAGCTGCCTTATCCTTCAAGGTAGCACGGTTCAGTCGTCCATTAGCCATGTGAACGTAGTCAGGAGACAATTCTATTGCAGTGCAATTCCTACCTAATACAGTTGCTGCATGGCCAGTAGTTCCCGTTCCACAAAAAGGCTCAAGTATTCTGTCTCCGACTCTTGTACTGAGCTTAATAAGCTGCATTGGTAGTTCAACGGGCATTTGGCAGGGATGATCCAATCTATCTTTATGTGTGGTGGGCAGGGTTCTCTGATCAATAATGTTAGTGGGCATGTCAAACAACTCGATTGCATGTTCAATAGAGTAGTCTGCCATGTTTTCGAGAAACTTACGCATCCAGTTGAGGACATAGAAGTTACTTCCAACATCTTTAAATTCATTCTCATTCTTTCCATCTTTTCCATCGTGATAAAACTCCATTAATGTACTAGGGTCTTTTCCTAACGGGTGTACATACTTCCTATTAGCGTTCAGGGCGTTCTTACCATGTTTCACGAACTTCCATGAACGAACCTCATTTAAATTATAAGTGTAATTGACACGGGGCTCTCCCTTCTTTATGGATGGCCCAAAGTGTAGCCAAGCTGTTATATCACTACGAAGCTTTCCTGAACCAGGTCTGGGTACACCCGTAGTCTTCCAAGCGATCTCTTGTATGAAGCGTAGTTTATTCGCATGGTTCTCTTCGATGTACACTTTTATGTGGTGCTTAAATGTATCCCACAGTGCAATGAAGAACTGTCCATTGGGTGTAAGGGTTCTAACTACTTCATCAATCCATTGGTAACACCATTCATAATAATCTCCTGCCCTCTTCTTATCATCAATACCACTCTTATATTTCTTCCCTAGGTTATAGGGAGGATCTGTGATACAGGCATGGAAGAAGTTATCCGGGAACAGTTTCAATTGTTCAATACAATCGTTATTGTAAATGTGGTTCAACTTAACATCTTTCGGACTCATACGATCGACGTCATCTTCATCATCTTCTACCTCTATACCAAATAGCTTCGTGAAGGTCTTACGCTTTCCTCTGCGGGCTTCCTTTGACTTCCTTAACTCAACTAATCTTTCTGCTTCCATCTGTTCAACAGACTTTCTCGGAACTTCTTGGATTAATTGAGCCAAGTCGGTAGACCTACTAACAGGTGTCTCTCCCTGTTGATATGGTCTATACTTTCTAGCCCACTCCTCGGCGTTATCCTCTTTCCAGCCCTTATTCCTTTCGAATCGGGCCTTTAGATTAAACCATTCGTCAGATGCATCCTTGCATCGTAGAATGAATACTCCCTCTGGAAGCTTGCCACCGAAGGTAGTCCATTCACCATCTACATAATCCTTGTTCTGGATCGTTATATCAAATGTATCCATATTTTATATCCTCTGGATAATCAATAGGCCCAAAGCTTTATAAATGTTTTCTAGGCTGAACAGGTGAGACGGCCGAGTGATTATCGGCCTACTTACCTGCCATCAAAGTTGCTAGAATATCAGCGTCACTTTCTTCTGGAACATCTTCTGGGATATCTGCTGGAGCATCTTCATCTACCAATCGCTTGACTGGCTCCACTGGCTTTACCGGGGCAACTTTCTTCCCTGGTTTAACCCCATATTTCTGTAATACCTCATCAAGAGTTACATTCAACTCTTCTGCTTTAATTGTCTTAGCTGCGTTTATCCACGCAGAAGTATTCTTCTCCATGAAGTCATCCAACTGAACGTTCCAATATCTAATGGCTCGTTCACGAGATATTGCAATATCTTCTTGTGCATCCATTGGAAGTTTCTGAAAGTCTGGGGATGTTACGTAATCTCGTAAATCATCCTCAATAAGGCCTATCATGAAGCGCGCTGCCTCATGACTTCTCTTTACTTCAACCATCGCGGTGAAGTATGATTTTATTCTGTCCATTCTCATTATAACAGTATCTGCCATTGTACTCATTTCCTTTTCTTTTATGGTTGGTCAGGACTATCTTCTTTGCTAGCACGAGTATCTGGTGTCTCTTGCTTACGCGATACAGCACTTGCGTCATTCTTATGAGACTTCTTCTCTACGCCACCAAACATATCTTTTTCTTTGCCTTTGGCCTCTGACATCTTTCCTATTAACTCTAAATGTTTCTCGAATTGTTCTCCAGACATTGTGTCTAACCCAACGGTTTCCAGTATTTGACTTACGTCTACAATCATGCTTTGCATGAGTAGGTTTACGCCTTGAGCTATTTCTCGAACGTCTCGTGGAAGTATTAAACGAAACTTGAGTCTTAATCTATCTATGACCTTCGAGGAGAGAGTCTTAGGATAATTCATCTTCATATACTTCTTTAACCAATCCTCAAAGGGTCTAGCAATCCTGTCACCTATGAACTCTGCTCGTAGACCAGCGTAGTTACTAACCAGTAGTTCACTGGCATATGCACCGGATCCTTCTCCATACATTGCACCTCTGGGGACGCCTGACGTTGCATGGATATTCTGATCTAACTGCATTAATAGCTCATTAGGATCCGCATAACTCTGTGATCTAGCTTCAATTACATTAATCTCGGTAGTCAAGTCAGTCACGTAACCAGTATCAACTGCCTTATGGGAGATGTGTTTGATATAATTGGTTATGACTTTCATTGCTGCTGTTTGAGCTGCCAGCACTCTTGCCTCTGGAGATTCACCATCATAGAGGTCTGGCGAGAACATACTCAGATCTAACTTGTGGTGCTCTCGCGGAGGCATAGCATCTCGCCAAAGTATATCATTAATCATGGCGTTAGCTTTCCACAACATTGTCTTCTTAAGTCTTCGCATTGGTGGAACACTCCAGACGTTAAAGCACCATCTTCCTTTACTGTCCTCTACCATGCGACCGTAACCATTATACTTTATGTGGATAATGTCAGCAGCGGGGATAACTTCCTCACTCTCACTGCCCTCGTTAATGATGTAGTAATCTACATGGGTAATCAACTTCTCGCCACCATATACGTCTGAGGATATATCTGACTCTCCTAGGATGCCCTTATTGGTTTTCTTCCTAGCGTTGGAAAGACTATCAGTCCAATTACTCACGAGTTTATCATCCTTCATACTTATATATTCGCTAGGTAATGCAGTCACGATTCTGCGTGGCAGGAACTGGAAGACTAGATTCGGTAAGATTCTAATAACTACATCTCCATCCTGAAATAAATTAATTGCTGCGGATGACAATTTACCCTTGAAATCAATCTGATACAATATATCATCAGCACCCTCACGAACTAGCGAGATCTTCTTACCCATATTCTCATCATCTTTGTCCATTAGACGCGATGGTACTCTTGGTCCTCTATATGCTTTCTGCACTAATAAAGCCAAGGCATCAGCATTACCACCGACAACTGGATCTGTATTTACGAACTCCTCTGCGAGTTCGTGGTCATCTTTATCTGTTTCAAACATTTTTAAATGTTCTGAGATTACCTGAGCTATGACTGGTTTATTCTTGCTCAGATCAACATCTGCTCTCATCTTTACTTCTTTTGCAGGCGGTCCACTTCTCACCGTGATAACTGGATCTACAGGAACATCCGAGAGATCCATTATGGCATTGAAATCAGGACTAGGCCTATCTGTGTTTGTGTTCATCAAAACACCTCCGTAATTGGTACTCCAGTATGCTCGAAGAATTTAGCTAACTCCGGAGTATCTAATAACCACTGGGTTAATACAGCAGCATCATACACATCTTTGCTTCCACTACGAGGATGATCAACCTTCTTATTCTTCTTAATCAATCCTTTCATCTCACCTACTATCCATGGGTGGTTGCAAATACGTATTGTGCGATAAAATTGTCTGTCTTTGAATGCTTCACAATCTTCTAACTTGATAATGTGGCCGCCGTCGACGACGTTGACTCCACGTCTGCGTAACATCACTTGCGTCGTGGGAAAATTCCATGTGTCGAAAGCCGCGTATCTGATTTTGAAGAACTTTGCGGCCTCCCAGCAGACGAAAGATATGAATGCAGGGTCTACTTCGACTCCTGTCTCTTTCTTTGGCCTAAATCGATATAGTCCATCAATAGTTATTCTAGTATTCAATATACTTGGATCTACTTCAACGATCATTCTGGGTCTCTGACTCATTGGCAATATCTCCTTATAGGCTATAGCAAGGCCAAAAGCATCTCTAGCGATGGCAGGGTCACCACCCAATACATGTAGATGTTTATCGGGAATGAGTCTCGGCTTCATTGAAGATAGTCCAGCACTGACCTTATTCATCTCTAAAACCATGCTGTCTACTCCATCCGTGTTTTCCTCAATTCTCCTAGCAATGTCCGTCTTTGCCTTGATTCTACCCCATTTCTTCTCGCAGTATTCCACGAATATCTCTAGTTTATTAGGTATTTTCTCGTCAATGTAAATGAGGTTCCGATTACCATAAAAGTGAATACCAGCATGTTCGGGTATACAATCATAGTCCCTGGCTGCTGTAATAGGATCCCTATTCTTATGTGCTAGATAAACCTGATAATCAAAGTTCGGGTTCATCTCGATGGTAGTGAACTTCCACCCTATCATGGTTGGATTCAATTCTCTATCCAAGGTCTTGTAGTATTCAGTCATTAATGGATCATTCTCATGCAATATACTGCCTATGGAGAAAGTCAATCCTTCCATACCGAATCTAGTCGTACTCCTTGTCAATGAATCAAATACGAATTTCCCGGATCTCTTACCCTCCTCTGTCTCAAACTTTGCTTGCTCATCTATAACCGCGCATTTTACATTTCTGCCTACTGCTGATATCGCACTGGACCCCAATGTCTTCAGATGGACATGATGAGTATCGTAATAAACATCTGTCGTCAGTATGCGCGGTGCGAAGGACATGAAGAAAGCACTCTGCTTAAATAATGTATCATTAAATTCGTCCCATACCGTCTCCTTGGACTGCCCCTTGCTTGTTGCTACGTTAATTAAACGAATCCAACTACCTTTCGCCATACTCCAATGTGGTGCTGGATCGTCATAAATCAATAAGGAAAGTAACTCCATACCCAATATTCTACTGCCTAGATGCGTCTTCCCTGAGGACATACCTGCTATACAGATACCGATATTGTATAACCTCTTCCCTCTCGGCATAGGTATATCATCCTTCGTCGCATATAACTCAGACATGATCTTCGATTGTACTGGTCTTAATTTAGTTCCGCCACACATCATCTTCTCATCGGCGAACTCTAGTGGATCACTTATACACCTTCTAAGTACTTCCTGCTGTTCTCTTAGTGTAAGGTCGTGCCATGGCTCGGCTATCGTGGCCATTTCTTCTAATGATAGTAATAAATTACCCAGCGTACTTCGCCTCTGCCAACCACTTATCGAATTTCACCTGACACTCTTCGCACATATTATGCAACAGCCATCTTGTCATGGCCCTGTGCTCATCAAAGAGTTCTGATGTCTTATCAGCCAACGTCCTCTTTCTTTCTTTTCTTACCCTCGCTATTTCCTTTAATGTCTCTCTTATCTCTCTAGCTATCTGCGATATTCCATGAGCTTGCTTCGTCATCACTACTTCATTGAACTTCAACTGAAGTATATCTGACATCTCCTCCAATATCGTCAAAGAACTCGTCCCGTCCTCTATATACGGCGTAACCTTATCTATACTCTTCTCTGACCTCTCCTCCTTCTTCATTGAGACCTCCTTTAAACGTCTCTTGGTCTGCTTATCTTCCGCGGCTTTCTCTAGAGCCATTGGATGATCTTCGAAGTGTACCATTACCTCCAATATATCTGTCTCCCCTAAGAACGCTACTATGTCGTTTATCGACTTTACTCCTGATACGAACTCAGCTTCAATTTGTGCTTGCAAAGGGTGAGTACATATCAGACATTCTTCCATCGTCATCTAATTTCTCCTCTAATTTTTCTAGCAGCATCATTTCTAGCAAATCGATTAGCTTTCTCAGCTCATGTCTCAATTCGCGTATCTCTTTATCCGGCTGCTCACTCATGACTTATCAACTCTACGCGCTACAGATTGCATTAACCCCTTATATATGTTCCCATCGCTCTCATCTTATGGATGGCTTCGGATAGAGTGAGGGAATAGGCCGGAATGTTGGAACGCCTATACACATATAGGGCGGTTCCAAAAAGTTACTAGCTCATCCAGAATATGCTCCAGTTAAACTATATAGGTACGTCCGGTTGTTACTTATACTAGATACCTCCGATCCATATTTAATTGGAGTACATCCTACCGTATCAATAACAGCCAAAGGGCCATACATATATGTACTTATGTACCTTGGTATGCTGGTATGTACCATAAAGTTCTATATATACAGACTAGAATTACAATCCGAACCAGCTTATATAATTAAATAAGAATCCATTATACTAGACATACCAGATTACAATACAAAGCAGTTTAATAATAAAATAGATAAGCTTATATACTAGATTGCTTTATATATAATACGGACTTGTAAAATATGTATAAAGAACTAGAATTTAAAAATAAAGGACTAGATATATTATCTAGCCAAATAAGCTATATACGTAATTTAGTTCCTTTACTAGAAGAACCAGCTTACTTTGATACATTATTAGATTACATAAATCAAGCGGAATCTAATATAAGCAAGGGAAACTTAACGGACGCTATAATAGATATATTACCAGCTATGAAATTTACTTATACAATATTTAAGAGTTGGGTTACTAGAATAGAAAGCAATAAATATAATAAAGTACCAACTGGATTCATAATAGCTAAATATCCTTATAAGAAAGACGCTAGCATATTAAAAGACTTACTAGAAGCTTTACACACTATTAATAAAGTTTTAACCAATCTAGAGTACTGGTATATATTTAAATAGAAGTGTTAATATGAATAAAAGACCTATAAAGTACCAAAGCACTGTAAAAAGACTACAGGGCCATGTAGATAAGTATAAAACCAGATTAGCTAATAATCCAGCTAATAGTAACAATTGGGCCTTTATGAGACGCTTTAATAAGCTATCAGAAGAGCTAAATTGGGTTAAAAAGAATTGTACCATATTAGAGGATCCAATTAAATAAATAGAACTACTACCGCTCTATATTTCTCAAAAAAGAGATATAGAGCTTTTTTTATGCAATTTCTAATAAGCTCCAGACTCTAAAAGCTAATTTGTACCAGAATAGAAACATTTATATAGTATTATTTTCTTAAGTAACGCGTTCTACTGGAAGTAACTAAAAATGACTAATAGTGACTTGAAAGCTTTTATAGCAGCTAGTAAAGCTAAGGCAAGTTCTGGAAGCTCTAGAACCTCTGAAGCTTATTCTAAAGCAGTTAAGCTGTTATTAAAGCTAGCTAAAGCGCGTAAGTACGCCTTTTTCAATCTAGCAGATTTTTATGCTAGTCTAAAGAGCGCGGGACTTATAAAAGGCTCCGTACCAGATAAAGAAGAGTACGGTTATAAGAATTTTAGAATTGGATACGTGTACCCAAAGACCAAGAAGGTCATTAATGGTACAAGGACAAACGCTCTTTCTAGAGCTGGTAACTTTTACTTTTGCACTTCTGGAGACGCAGCTTTAATTGTACCTGAAACCAATTGGTCTGCTTACAGGGAAAAGCTTATGAAGATAGATACAGACTTTGTAAAGCTATTAGAAGCTAACTACAAGTTTATGTACCCTACAGATAAGCTAGCAGCGGTTAAAGCCGCTGTAGCAGCTTCTAGCTCTGAGGAACTTGACAAAGCAGAGAAAGCAGTTAAGGACGCTTTGAAGAAAGCAGAGAAATAAACTCTGCTTAGTTTCCCTCTTTTCTACAGTGATTGATTATGATAAATACAAAACTAGACCCGAGGCTCAGCAGGCTCCCCAAGAGTCCATCAACCAGATATCTGGATGAGAGGCTGGATGGTATGGCTTACACGATTGGCTCATATAAGCTGGCTTGCCAGAAGGACATTGTGGAGTTGCTGATCCAGATAAGAGAGATGGTACTCGATGAGTTGGATGGGAAGGACAACCCTAGAACCGAGCGAGTCGTGGCTGGCTTGGCTAGAAGGGTTGATAGACCCATGGATGAATGAAAATGAGAACGAATAAGAAGATGACTGGCTTAGGAGCTCAGGTACAAGAGATGGCTGGACGCTCTATGAGTAGGTCATTCTGGTTATACGTGTGTCGAATTGAGGCACACAGAAGGTTTGGTGGTATCAAACCCCGTCTCGGGTTGTACTTCCATGGCTCACACTTCACGGCCGAGAGCGCACTACACTATACTGGAGTAGATGTATAGATGGGTTTGACTAGACAAGAGTGGCCTAGCAAGTCAGAAAGAGAGCTTGCGAGAAAGTTACAAGACGAGAAGGATGAGGCCCTAGGCAGACTAATGAAGATCATTGTTGGGAAAGACAAGTCACTTATGGTGTGCGCGGATATCTTAGATGATGAGAAGGCACGTAAGGTCTTGAAGGACTTGAACGAAAAGATGTTCGAGGCACTTTGGTTAATGGGTGTGAAGAAGTCTCAGAATCAGTTGAGTGCTATGTACAAGAAAGCAATGAGTGAGTAGATCATGGATACTACCAGATACACGCAGAGAGTGGCTAAGACACCATGCCCTCGATGTAGCAAGGTTGGGAGACAGATTACAGGTGGCCCACCAAGGTGTTTCAATACGAAGTGTCCAGTAGGATACTATTACCCAGATGGGAAGATCAAGCCCAAGCTATGGGATGGATATGGTGGCTGAGATGGCTGACCACGTACATGTATGGGAGTGGGAAGACGATGGAGAGACCATCAAGCTCTGTTTGGTGTGTGGACAACGACGCACACGTGCTAGAATAGCGTTCATGCTTGCGATGGCTAATTACGTTGATAAGGAGGAGGGCGAGGAGCTGGGTGTTCTTGAAGAATCAGCAGCAGTAGTGAAGATAATGGAGGAGACGGTATAATGGGTTGGTGGATAAGGGTTAAGGACGATGAATGTAGTTGGCGCACTACCGACGCTCACGAGGAATGTGCTCACTATGACGCACAGACAGATAAGTGTAACGAGAAAGATTGTCCAATAAGAATAATAACATGGAACACAGTGATTGAAGATGAATGAAGTAATGAATAGAGAACTGGCTTATATGACTGAGTCTATTGGCAAGAATATGTCAGCTGACTTTGGAATTAGGACATGGGACAGAGTAATGAAGGTAGGAAGGAAGAACGTTAAGATACCTACTGATGTAGTGGGTTACACTAGAGATAGAGGAACGAATCCTTTATCTGTAGGAGATCTGAGAGATATAAGAAAGTTTATAGATAATGATATCATAGTGAGGTTCGCAGTTGATGAGGGCTTTGG
>SDBV01010457.1_pt1 | contig 12148 bp, 12 predicted proteins | sample 2277081 | NCBI WGS metagenome assembly SDBV01 (sample SAMN10402039, study PRJNA504765) | marine sediment metagenome | isolation source: marine sediment core GS10_PC15, 223 cmbsf | place: Arctic Ocean: Southern Knipovich Ridge | collected 2010 | reverse complement strand
CCTTTGAGGGATTTGCGTTTATATCACGAGCTTTGAAAAAATGCGTGTTTGGGTTGACATAAGATAATGGCTTGTAAAGAAAAGGAAGATGTGGTATTAACTGCTCACTTGTTACAAGATTGCGGCAATAAACTGATGAAGGGAAGATTCGATTTATGTCAGAAAAGCATCCTGAATGCCCATTGTATAACCCTTTGAATTGTAAAGAGTATTACAATCCAAAGCTTTGTGCATTCGTTAAAAAAGATAAAATCTGTTTGAAAAAGAAGAAACCAAAGCCAAAATTAAATAAAACGGCATAACTTCTGCTTTTCATAGTTGACCTGTTTGCACCATCAAACCGTCATGCATGACCGGCGGTATCTGTTATAAAGCATGGATCAATCCCCACTTCTTTCACCGCTTCTTGCCATTTGCTCTCTACAGGTGTTTTAAAAATAATCTGTTCGGTCATCGGACCGGTGAGCCACACATTCTCTTTTATTTCAGACTCTAGTTGTCCCGGACCCCAACCGGCACACCCCAGCGCCAGGAGAAACGGCTGGGGACCGGTTCCTGTAGCGATTGCGGTTAAGACGTCTTTCGTATTGCTGATGGCAAGTGACGGTGACACCTCAAGCGATCCTTCCCAACGCAGCGGTTGGCCATGAAGAATAAAGATTTCTCCCACATTAACCGGCCCGCCGATATGCACCGGCATGGAAGCCACATTTTCATTATACTCGATGTCCAATTCTTTAAATATATCTTTGCACGTAATACCCGTATGTAAGCGGTTGATGACGATACCGACCGCTCCATTTGCAGTGTGTTCGCAAATACAGGTCACTGTTTTTGAAAAATTCGGGTCCGCCATGGCCGGCATTGCCATTAAAAACTGCCGAGTTAAATAAAAATTATCCTGATTTTCCATGAACCGTTCCGATCTGTTTTATAAAAAAACCATGTGCCGTACTCGATAAAATCACTGTCAGGGGGTTGTCTCCAAAAGCTCCGTGATCCATCCCATGGCCGCCATCATGTTGGGAAACCCGGTGGTGGTCAGTGCCAGCAATACCACCTGAAGAATTTCGTCTTTTTTCGCCCCTGACGCCATTGCCTTTCGGGTATTTGACATCACTGCTCCTCTTGAATTGGTTCCGATTGCAATTCCCAATTTGATCAGATCCTGATATTTTCGATCTATCGGCCCGTTGTTTCGACAAGTGATACCCAACTGGTTAAAAGATTCCATGACTTCCGGAAACTGTTCTGAAAAAGTTTCATATATTTTCGGATAATACATTCTCCCCCCTTTTATTATCTTTAAATTATTTCCATATCCGTTAAAAAATTAATCATACAATGCCGATGTAGAAAGTCAAGACCATTAAAACGACTGATTCTGAAATCATTTGATACCGATCATCACCGATGAAATTTAACCATCGCCGGTCTTTAAGCGTTTGACAAAAACGCAGCCCAACGCTAATCAAGAAATGCGACCCGAATAAAATCGACTCACTGACAAAATAACTTTAATCGTTTTGATCGGCTTTCCATGATACCAATTACATCGACAACGATGGATTTGAAATCCGCCGGCATCGACAGTCGTAAAAGGGGGCATAAAATTGAACGCTGATCTGTCCTTTGAGCCCATCTCCCTGGAACAACAGGATCTATATTTAACTAAATTTGCTCAACTGCCCCAAAAAACTTCTGATTATAGTTTCGTTAACCTGTGGGGGTGGGCGGACGTCTATGGACTCCAGTGGGCATGGGATGAACACCTGGTATGGGTCAGACAAACAACACCGCAAATCGTGTATTGGGCCCCGGTCGGGCCATGGGAAGATATTGACTGGTCTTTATACTTTAGCCGAGCCCTAAAACCGGGCTGGGAAATGACACGGGTTCCCGAAGCGCTTTTACACCAATGGAATGACCATTTAAAACAACGATTTGAAGTGATTGAACAACGGGATCAGTGGGACTATATATACCTGGTTTCCGACCTTGTCGATCTCAAAGGGAATCGGTTTCATAAAAAAAGAAATCTGCTTAATCAATTCATTAAAAAGTACGATTTCAGATTCATCACCCTCGGACCCAAATGGATGGCTCCGGCGCTTAAAATGCAAGAAAACTGGTGCGTTTGGCGGGATTGTGAGTCTATAGAAACTCTGGGCGCTGAAAACCGGGTCATTGAAAATATTTTTAATCATTGGAATGATATAGAGGGGATTTTGGGTGGCGGTCTTTTAATCGGAGACAAGATGGTGGCCTATACAGTGGGCGAAAGAATATCCGACAGCACCTTGCTGATCCATTTTGAAAAAGGAAACCCGGACCACATCGGGGTCTACCAGGCCATAAATCAAGTGTTTATCAATCAGGTTAAAAACGGTTTGGTTTATGTCAATCGGGAGCAGGACCTGGGAGATGCGGGACTGAGGAAAGCGAAACTCTCCTATCACCCTGTCGAATTTATCCGAAAATATCGGATCCGGGCAATTTGATGGCATATGTTCGTAGGTGCCGTATAGTGCTTTGTTATTACTCCTTGACCCGATAATTGGTGCCCAAACGAAAACTCGGATTTTTTGTTCAGATCAAAACGGATTAAATTTTAACCCCGGGCTTACACTTATATTTTAAGGGTTACAATTTTATATCTCACCCGGATATGGGCTAAAAGAACTGTTTTTGTTTGGGTGTCGTCTAAAGTTTTCGGTCCCACAAAACGGGACAGAAAGGCGTACCGGTTTTACCTGCACCAGAACGCCCAGCAGATGAGAGGGGCATTTATGGATGGACACTAGATAGCAATCACTCTTGAACCGTCCATGGTCCGGCAAACATATTTTACCCAGGATAACCCGACTTTCCCATGCTTAAAAGAGATCGAAACAGCAGATTTATCCTTCCTTTTTGGGTCTATTTCTTTTGTCAGTTGTTTTTATTATCACTCGCAAATGCCGGTGGTATCACTCATAAAAGTCATTTTGACCTCAATCGGCTCATCGGAAATCGGGACGGGGTGCTGATTGCCGGTGAAGCAGACCGACCGCTTTATGCCAAAAATGAAAACAGATCCATGGTTCCGGCATCCACGCTGAAAATCCTGACCAGTCTGATCGCTCTCAAGCATCTGGGTCCTGATTATCGCTTCAAAACCGAGTTTTATCTGGATTCGGATCAAAATCTGAAGATAAAAGGGTATGGCGACCCCTTGCTCTTATCTGAAACCATCTCCAGTATCGTCCAAAAACTCAAAAGACATCTAAAACAGATCAACGGCATCCTCTTGGATGATTCCTATTTTGCCACACCGCTTAAAATTCCGGGAATCACCTCATCCTACGAGCCTTACGATGCGCCCAATGGCGCTTTGTGCGCCAACTTTAACACCGTCTCTTTTAAGCGGATCGGCAAACGATTTTTCAGTGCCGAGCCCCAAACACCGCTGTTATCCGTGACACACAATCGCATCCGCTCCTCAAACCGGACAGACGGCAGAATCAGTCTCTCCAACAACCCGCATGAAGCGACCCTTTACGTGGGTCATTTATTTAACTATTTTCTTGAAAAATCAGGAATCCCGACCAAATCCAAAGTCGGTTTGGCAAGGGTCGATAAACGGACGGATCGCCTCATATTTACCCATGTTTCACGATATTCTATGACACAGATTATTTCGAACCTCATGACATATTCCAATAATTTTATAGCCAATCAACTTTTGATTGCCAGCGGCACTGCCACGCTGGGTGGCCCCGGAACATTGGATAAAGGCGTCCGGCTGGCATTAGAATATACCCGCCAGAAACTTGGAATTAACAATATGGCGATTGTGGAGGGATCGGGAATATCACGAAAAAACCGGTTATCAGCTGCTGACATGCACCGTATTCTGGTGGCCTTTAAGCCATACCGAACCCTGATGCGACCGGGCGGAAACGAACGTTACAAAACCGGATCCCTTTCCGGGATCCGTACGCGTGCCGGGTATATCGAAACTGCCCGGGGCCGGGTCTACCCTTATGCTCTCTTTCTCAACACACCCGGGAAAAATACCGATTCGATAATGAAAATTTTACTCAGGATTTTTAATTGAAGCGTTAAGAATTTCCTATCATTTATTACTCGTGATGTGGGCATACGCGCTGTGATTATGGATGGATTCAAAATTTTCAGCGCTGACGGAAAACCAGGTGATGTTGTTGTCCGCAATCAGAGATTTTGCAATGTCCCGAACAATATCTTCCACAAATTTCGGATTGGAAAACCCCTGTTCGGTGACCTTTTTTTCATCCACACGTTTTAAGACGGAGTAGACATCGCACGATGCGGATGCTTCCACGAGTTCGATCATATCTTCAAGCCAGATGAATTTTTTAAAGCGGGTGCTGAGCTGTACTTCTCCTCGCTGATTGTGCGCACCCATGTCACTAATTTCCTTCGAACACGGGCATACCGAAGAAATAGGAACAATCACCAAAGAAACAAGATCCACCTTCCCATTCGGATCGCTGGACCCGGTGATGCGGCATGTATAATCCATAAGGCCCGGGGATTGACTCACCGGCGCCCTTTTTTCGATAAAGTAGGGGAACTCCATTTCGATGTGTGCTGAAGTCGCATTCAAATGTTTTTTCATCTCATTCAGCGTTACCGAAAAAGTCATGAGCGAAACTTCCGGACGGAGCGTGTGAAGCATCTCGACAAATCGGCTCATGTGAGTACCCCGATTTCGATGCGGAAGATCCACGTACATGTTAATGGAGGCCACTGTTGATTGAAATCCGTCCCGGCGGTCCCGAACGGTAATGGGATACCTCAGGTTTTTAATGCCGACCTTATCAATCGGTATGTGGCGGTAGTCGCGTTGATTTTGAAGATCTTTCATTGAAATGGAGCCTTAAGGATTCTCAAGCAGATCCATCTTCATCCGCTTCTTTGGGCTTTTCATCCACCTCTTTAATCGGTTCTTCAATTTCTTCGACCTTTTCTTTCACTTCTTTAGCCTTTGTTTTCACTTTTTCAGGCTTTTCTTCCACTTTTTCAGGCTTTGTTTCCGTTTCTTCAGGCTTTGTTTCCGTTTCTTCAGCCTTTGTTTCCGTTTCTTCAGCCTTTGTTTCCACTTTTTCAGGCTTTGTTTCCGTTTCTTCAGCTGTTTCTAATACTTTTTTGGTCTTTTTCTCCACCCTTTCTTTGGCCTTTTCTTCAAGGGCTTCTATTTCCGCTTTGACATCTTTTTTAAGAATTACTTTTCCGGCAGCAATTTCACGCAATGCCACAACGATATCTTCATTTTTAGGAGAACTGACCAGGTATTCGGACCCCTCCCGAATTTGTCTCACACGTTTCGCCGCCATATGCACTAACAAGAAACGATTTTCCACCCGTTTTAAGCAGTCCTCGACAGTTATTCTTGCCAAAATAATACCTCCATTTGATTATTAACGCGTATTGGATCTTATAATATTTCCACTAATTCATAGCACCGTCTGCCGCCTGGTGTCTCTACTTTTATTTCTTCTCCGGGAGTTTTCCCCAAAAGGGCCTTTCCCAAAGGTGACAGAATGGAGATACGTCCTTTTTGAATATTCGATTCGTCCGGCCCGACAAGCTGGTATTCCACACTCTCTTCTGTTAAGACATTCTCCAAAACAACGACACAACCGAAGATGGCCCGTTCTTTTGAGAGTGTGTTTGGATCGATGACATCCGCATTTCCAATTTTGTACCCCAGTTCGCCGATGCGTCCTTCGATAAACGACTGGCGCTCTTTTGCTGCTGCAAACTCCGCGTTTTCCGAAAGGTCTCCGTGAGCTCGAGCCGTTTCGATGGATCGAATATTTTGAGGACGTTCAACAGATTTCAGATGCTGCAACTCCCGTTTGAGGCTCTCGAAACCCCTTATTGTTATTGGTATCAGTTCCACATCTGCTCCTATAAGTAATCCGTTGCCAATATTTCGGCAATTTGAACCGCGTTGGTTGCGGCGCCTTTACGAATATTGTCTGCCACAACCCACATATTAATCCCGTTTGGGACCGATTCATCATTTCTAATGCGACCCACCAGAATCGAATCCCGACCGGCAGCATGAATCGCAAGCGGATATGAATTTTTATCAGGGTCATCCACCACTTCAACACCCGGGGTATTTTTTAAAAGCGCTTTGAACGCACTGGCGGTTATCGGTTTTAACGTTTCGACATTTACCGATTCCGAATGACCGTAAATTACCGGAACTCGAACCGTTGTGGCGGTTACCGCCATTTCCGGTTCTTCCAATATTTTTCGAGTTTCATGGACCATTTTCATTTCTTCTTTGGTGTATCCGTTATCTAAAAAAACATCAATGTGTGGCAGGCAATTGAATGCAATCCGGTGGGGATAAATCCGATTTTTGGTCTCTAAAAAATTCAGCATGGATCGGGTTTGGTCCAGAAGCTCGTCAATCGCCTTTTTCCCCGTACCGGAAACCGCCTGATAGGTTGAAACCACCACCCTCTTGATCCCGAAAACCTGATTTATGGTATGTAAAGGGACTACCATTTGGATAGTGGAACAGTTTGGATTTGCGATAATGCCTTTTTTAGCATATCCTGAAATCGCATGGGGGTTGACCTCCGGCACCACCAGGGGAACATCCGGGTCCATCCGCCAGGTGCTGGAATTATCCACAACAATGCAGTCGTTCTCAGCGGCAACCGGGGCAAACTTTTTGCTCGTTCCCCCACCCGCCGAGAAAAGGGCGATGTCAAACCCTTTAAAAACTTTTTCCGTCAGTTCTTGAACCTCGATATCATCCCCTTTGAATCTAATTTTTCGCCCCTTTGAGCGGGAGGAGGCCAACAGTTTGATCGACTTTACCGGAAACCGCCTTTCCTCTAGACACCGGATCATCTGATTTCCCACGACGCCTGTCGCGCCGACTACGGCTATGTTCAATCGTTTTTTCGACATTTTATATCTTGTTCTTTTAATTTTTTTAAGATGGTTTATGAATCCTTAGACGGATCCTATGATGTGTTTTCGATATACCCCTTTACCAGATCCCCGACCTGGGCGGTGGTGTATCCCATTTTACCGGCTGCCGTACCTTCTAGGTCTTTTTCAAGTGTCTGCATAATCGCCTGTTCCACGAACGCGGCGGCTGGATATTCTTTCAGGTTCTCGAGTAAAAGCTGAATCGCCGAAATAGCGGCAATGGGGTTTACCACCTGTTTGCCGGTGTATTTCGGAGCTGATCCGCCGATGGGTTCAAACATCGAAGTGCCTTCGGGATTGATATTGCCACCCGCGGCAATTCCCATCCCTCCCTGAACCATGGCCGCGAGATCCGTGATGATATCTCCAAACATATTATCCGTAACGATGACATCAAACCACTCCGGATTCTTGATCATCCACATACAAATGGCATCCACATGGGCATAATCCGTCTCAATGTCCGGATATTCGGATGCCACCTCATGAAAAGCCCGCTCCCATAAATCAAATGCGTAAGTTAACACATTTGTTTTTCCGCAAAGGGTCAATTTTTTCCTCTTGTTCCGCTTTCTGCAGTACTCAAACGCAAACCGGATACACCTTTCCACGCCCTTTCGGGTGTTAATTGATTCTTGCACGGCAATTTCATCCGGGGTGCCCCGTTTGAGCCACCCGCCGGCACCGGCATAAAGGCCCTCGGTGTTTTCTCTAATAACCACAAAATCAATATCTTCCGGTCCTTTTCCCTTGAGCGGACAATCGACCCCTTTATACAGTTTGACGGGTCTTAAGTTGATGTATTGATCGAAATGAAATCGGAGGCGCAGCAAAATTTCCTGTTCGAGCACACCCGGTTTGACATCCGGATGGCCGATTGCCCCTAAAAAAATCGTGTCAAACCGGGAAATGTCCGCCAAGGTTTCATCCGTCAATGTTTTGCCGGTTTTTAAATACTGTTCGCCCCCGAGTTCAAAATGGGTCAGTTCAATTTGAATATGACATTTTTCGGCAACCGTTTTGAGTACCTTTATCGCTTCGGCAGTGACTTCAGGTCCGGTTCCATCTCCGGGAATGACAGCTATTTGATAAGTTTTTTCCATATTGGGTTACCTTTCTATCGAGTTTTGTGATTTTTTGTGAAAACCTGGAGCGTTTAGGTATTCGGGTTGGCAGATATCGGCGTCTCCTCATGGCCATTGTTTTTCGACTTCGTCATATCTTTTGACGATGTTTTGCCATGGGTCTTTAAAAAGTTGTATAAACCAGAAAATAAATAACCAACACCGAGGAGGAATAGAGCAATAGATGGTTGTGCGGCAATAAAAATCAGAATCAAAATCGCAGCTACAAGAACGTTAAAATTCATTTTTTTAAACAATTCCGGTTTTTTGAAACTATTGTATTTCAGAGTACTGACCATTAAAAATGACAGCGAATACAGCATGATCAGAATCAACACCGGATATTGCCCAATGCCCAGCTTATGGAACAGCAGGACCGTCACAGCATTCATTCCGGCTGCTGCCGGTATGGGAAGCCCAACAAAATAGTCACTGCTCACACCACCGGTTTGTGAATTAAATCGGGCCAGACGGAGCGCGCCACAAGCCAAAAACAAAAAAGCAGCGAGCCATCCGAGCCGTCCCAGAGGTTTTAAGGCCCAAAGATATATCATGATCCCCGGCGCAACGCCAAATGTAATGAGGTCCGCCAAAGAATCATATTCAACACCGAATTTACTGGTTGTACGGGTTGCCCGGGCAATTTTTCCATCCAGCATATCGAACACGACACCGATTAGAATGGCAACTGCAGCGGCAACAAATTTTTGATTGATGGAAGCAATAATAGCGTAAAAACCAAAAAATAAATTCATGGAGGTAAACAGGTTGGGCAGTATGTAAATCCCTCGAGAAGATTGCTTCTTTCTATCACGCCTTTTTGTTTTCATGGCAAATACCCCAAAACCGTTTCTCCCGCCCGGGTCCGGTCTCCAATTGCAACACTCAGATCAACATCTTGCGGCAGATAAGTGTCGACCCGGGAACCAAAGCAGATGATTCCGAACCGCTGCCCTCGGGTAACCGGGTTTCCTTTTTCAACCCGGCAGATGATCCGCCGCGCAATCAGGCCGGCGATTTGAACCACACAATACCGATTTCCACCCTCGGTTTCAATCCAAATCGCGTTTTTTTCATTATCGCTCGACGCTTTGTCAAGATTGGCTGAAAAAAATTTTCCCGGAAAATAACGGACCTCTTTGATATTTCCATTAAACGGGATACGATTGACATGTACATTAAAAACCGTCATGAACACGCTGACCTTCTGAAGGTTTCCATTAAAAAGCGGGCTTTTTGATACCTTCTCGATGGCGATTATCTTGCCATCGGCCGGCGCCACAACCGCTCTTTTATCCGCGGGAATGTTTCGATTGGGATCCCTGAAAAAAGCACCGACAAAAATGCTGAGCACCAAACCGATCAAAGCCCAAATGGTCCACCCCAAAATAGCCAATCCGATGGTGACTATACCCAAAACGGCCAAAAAACCGTAACCCACCCGATCCATAAAAGAAATTCCTTTCGAATCACTTTTTATTATCTATAGAATGGATGGTCTCGGCATCCGGCCCATAGTTGAGATTGCGTTATTTTTTTCCACAGAAAAACATGAGCTTATCAATCAATAACCGAATACATATCAAAAAATCAAATAAAATCAAACAATTTTCATAAATTATCATTTCGACGTTCGGTTTGGGCCGGCTTTTAACTGTTTCAGCTTCGGGAAAGGTCGATTTTTGCGTTGCGCTTCATTTCATGAAGCAGCAGAGGACGTCAGCACACCTTATTTAGTGCCTCAAAAAACCAATCTTTATAGCGCATACCCGTGTTGGATATAAAATTAGAATCCGCCTTGATCTGAGCAAAAAATTCTATTTTTCGTTCAGATACTATTTAACGGAAATCGCAACACCTTGAACTATTTATTTTACCGTCTCAATTTCAACTTTTTGCGATTTTGTCAACTGTATTTCCGCATCCGGCTTTCGGATGTAAAATGGTGCAAATATATCGAGATTCTCGACCTGGCGGGCTTCAAACCGATCGACACTCAATAGTCCGACTGCAGATGCCCGGATAGTATTTTGATCCGACCGCGTGAAAATCGCCAAATCCCCTACCGTTTTATGAATCATATCATGGTATTTGACGGCCCCATCCCCCATAAACAAGCAGGGTTCGATTATCCCTTTAATCGCCCGCTCGGGTGGGCCGACCTGATCTTCACTGATTTTTTTGATTGTTTGTTTCTCATATCGATATTCGGCAAAATAGACTTCATTTTTTCGGGCATCCAGCCAGACGGCAATCAGAATTGGCGGATATCCAAACTGGAAGGCCAGTGCATCAAAAGCGGATATGCCGACAATCGGCTTTCCGGTCGCAAAGGAGAGCCCCTTTACCGTACTGATGCCGATCCGCAACCCGGTAAAACTACCCGGCCCTTTTGACACCGCAAATCCATCTAAATCCTGCATTGAACAGCCCGACAAATCCAACACGTGATCAATAATTTTCATCAGGTGCCGGGAATGGGTTTCTCCTGAACTTTCATTGATCTCCGCTAGAATGGCCCGATCTTTAATAACAGCCGCACTGCAAGTCCGGGAAGCGGTATCCACTGCTAGAATACGCATGAAAATCCCTATTTCTCCTTTTTGAAGGTATCTGTGTCATCAAACGCAATCGGCAGAACTTCATCCATGTAGCGCACCGGGATAAACTTAATTTTTCGTGTCACATTGGAAGGTATCTCACTTAAATCATTTTTATTCTTCTCCGGTATGACAATGACACGGATGCCGGCCCTCAGAGCGCCTAACGCTTTTTCTTTCAGACCGCCCACCGGCAACACACGCCCCCTGAGGGTAATCTCACCCGTCATGGCGACTGCTTTATTGATCGGTTTGTTTTGGATTACTGAGATCAGCGCAATCGTCATGGCAACCCCTGCCGATGGCCCATCTTTGGGGGTGGCTCCGGCCGGGACGTGAATGTGAGTATCAATATTTTCAAAAAAATTTTCTTCAGCACCCATTGCTTTGAGGTTCGATTTGGTGTAGCTCACGGCGGTTCGAGCCGATTCCTGCATCACCTCGCCGAGTTGTCCCGTCATAATGATATCTCCTTTACCACGCAAAAAGGAGACCTCCACATATAATACTTCACCTCCAACTTGAGTCCATGCAAGCCCAGTGGAGAGCCCGACCTGGCTTTCTTCATCCTCGAATTCCGATAGATATTTGGGCGCCCCCAGCAGTTTGACAAGGCTGTTTTGTGTAACACGAAAGGGTCCGGATTGACCTTCGGCAAGCTTTCGAGCCGTTTTGCGGCACAAGGTTCCCAGCTCCCGTTCCAGGTTCCTGAGACCCGACTCGGACGTGTACTCTCTGATGGTCCGGATGAGGGCGTTGGAACTGATCCAAAGTGTTTTAAGATCCAACCCATTTTCTTTGATCTGCCTGGGAAGGAGGTGCTTTCGGGCGATAACCGCTTTTTCATCTTCCGAATACCCGGATAAATAAATAACCTCCATGCGGTCTAAAAGAGCGGAAGGAATCGTATCGGTAATGTTGGCGGTGAGAATAAACATGACCTTGGACAGATCAAAAGGCAGATTTAAATAATGATCGCTAAAAGCCGAATTCTGTTCCGGATCCAACGCCTCCAAAAGCGCCGATGACGGGTCTCCCCGGTAGTCAGCACCCAACTTGTCAATCTCATCCATCATAAAAACAGGGTTTTTAGTTCCGGCTTGCTTCAAGCCCTGAAGAATTCGCCCGGGCAGCGCACCGATATAGGTTCGACGGTGTCCGCGAATTTCGGCTTCATCTCGTATCCCACCTAAAGAAATCCGGACAAACTTCCGCTTCATCGCACGGGCAATGGCCTGCCCCAGAGAGGTTTTGCCAACGCCCGGCGGTCCCACAAAACAGAGAATCGGGCCTTTCATTTTTGGATTTAGTTTCCGAACACTCAAGTATTCTAAAATTCGGTCTTTGATAATATCCAGTCCGAAGTGATCGTCATCGAGCACCTTTTTTGCTTTTTTGATGTCAATAATATCTTTGGACGATTTGCTCCAGGGCATATCC
>SDBV01010456.1_pt1 | contig 12149 bp, 9 predicted proteins | sample 2277081 | NCBI WGS metagenome assembly SDBV01 (sample SAMN10402039, study PRJNA504765) | marine sediment metagenome | isolation source: marine sediment core GS10_PC15, 223 cmbsf | place: Arctic Ocean: Southern Knipovich Ridge | collected 2010 | reverse complement strand
TTGCCAGAAACAGATCATTTAGTTTTAGTACTACCTAGAGATAAATCAACCGATAATATTCTGGATAAAAGAAGGTTAGAATTGCTGCCAAGTCATGCTTACATTTATAATGTTGGTAGAGGAAATGCTATTGATGAAATAGCGCTTACAAATTTATTAAAAGAAGGTAGGATAGCGGGTGCTTATTTAGATGTTTTTAAAAAAGAGCCTTTAGATGCTGATTCTCCGTTAAATAATTGCCCAAATATATTAATTACACCTCATTCTTCTGCTAGAGCTCCTCATTTCTTTGATCTATTTATTAATGAATTCGTTTCTAGATATGAAAAATGGAAAAAAAAAGAAAAAATATTTTTTTAAAATTATTGTACTTAATATAAATCTTTTATCACAAAATCTAGTCCAAGATCACTGAGTGTTTCTTTTAAAGGTAAACCATTTACTGGATTCCAACCCATTTTTTCACAATATCCTTTATAATCAGCTTTATAATCGACTATTTTACCAGTATGCGGTCCACTTTCGAACGGTGGATCACCAATTGCTCTCCCGGGTAAAACATTCTCTGCAAGAATTACGCCCTCTCTTATAGTAAATACTTGACGTAATGCCTGTATTCTTAAACCACACTTAGTTAACTCCTCAATCGACATGTCCCATCCAGTTGTAGCTTTAATTAATTCTAACATTGGATATCTTTGAAACATACCTGTAAACATGCACAATCCAAGACTGCTTGAAAATTGAAAGAGAGATGCAAGCAATTTATGCGCTTCAAACCTATCATCACCCATCCTTTTAAATCTCCTAGGAAGGATAAAACCATCTATAAGCTTATTTTTCGCAATGGGTCCCATACTTGACATATCTATACTGGCAGCAGTATGTCTTCCTGGGGTAGGGTCAAATGCATAAGAAAAACCAAGAGAGTTCAGATGTTTAGAATCGTGCATAGCAAGTTCTTGACCCTTAGATGTAATTGCGTATTTCTCACTTCCTTTACCAATTTTTTCAGAAGCTCTTTTACATCCATCTGCTAAAATATCACCAATTCCTTCTCGTTTAATTATCTTCTTTAATAGTTCTATTATTGCTCCAGAATTGCCCCATGTTAATTCTAATCCTCCCGTATCCTCCTTATTTATTAATCCATTTTCATAACACTCGATAGCAAAGGCTACTGTTCCGCCAGCAGAAATAGTGTCCAAAGACGCTCGATTACACATCTCATTTAAAGTAAATATGGACATAAGATCATCATTAAGTATTAATGGACCAAATGAAGCGCATGTTTCATATTCTGGTCGATGGGTCTCCATAATATTTAATTCTGGAATCTTCATTATAGCTCCACACCGTACAGGGCAAGAGAAGCATCCATATGCCTTTTCCTTATATTTATCTAATTCTAAAGGAGAGATCTTATTGAGCTTATCCATTGGAAAGTGCTCACTTGCGTTCCCGCCCCAATTCTTTATTGGTGTATCTCCAGAACTACCCATCATTACATTACCTGCAGTTGTTCCAAATGTTTTAAACGCTATAACTAGACCAGCTTTAGATGTATTTATAGCATCATTATATTCCTTGGTATTGTTAAGTAATGCATCTTTATCGGCGAGAGGAATTTTTTTATTTCCTTTAAGTACAACTGCCTTCAGTTTTTTTGATCCCATTACCGCACCAAATCCTGATCTTCCAGCTGCTCTACCTTTATCATTAATAATGCATGATATTAAAGATAAATTCTCACCAGCTTGGCCAATACTAGCTACTTGAACCTTACCATATTTTTCTTTTAAATTCTCTTCTGTTTCGATGGTATCCTTCCCCCAGATATCTGACGCATCTAGAATCTGCTTCTCATCGTCGATTATTGTTATATATTTTGGACTTTTTGCGATTCCTTTAAATAATAATCCATCGTATCCACATTTTTTAATTTCCGGTCCAAAATAGCCACCACTATTAGCATCCCCCCATGTTCCTGTTAGGGGTGATTTACCAGCAACCATATACCGTCCGCTGAGAGGTGCCACTGTACTGGTTAATAATCCCGGAAAAAATCCTAAAATTGCTTCAGGACCTAAGGGATCTGTTTTTGCCGGCAAATTATCATAGATTATTTTAGCAGCTAATCCGTATCCTCCAAGGTACTGACGAAATATTTCCTCTGGGATAGTCTCTTCCCTAAAAGACTCCTCGGAAAGGTCTACCCATAATACTTTTCCAAAATATCCATTTGACATATTTAATTACCTTATTTAGTAAATTGAAAATAAATTAGTTTTTTTTTAATTGCAATAAACTAATATATGAGAGTATCTGTATATATTTTTTGTTTAAAACTTCTATCTTAAAATGTCAAGTTGAAGAAAGGGTATATATCAAATAAGAATTATATTTACATAATTCACTTTTAAATTGGCGTATAGAATTACTAGACTAAAGAAATTAAAAGTATAGTGTTATCCATGTTAGCTCCTACATTTATTAAGATTAGAACTGTTATTAAACAGAATTTATCAGCATTCTTAATTGTAATTTTGTGGTTTCTTATTAATTATACTATTTTTTACTTTAATTTTAAATAGTTATCAAACTTATAATATTACATAAAAGATTAAAATTGAGGATTATGAAATCTTTAAAAAAAACAAAATATTTTTGGATATTCCTCATTTTGGTGTCATGTGTATTATTCAATATAAGGACCAACAATGATGTAAATTCATTTCATTCAAGAGAGAATGGCCCGCTTTCATCAAAAAACTTAGAAATTGCCACTATTAATCCTCCCAAAGAAATATGGAATATTACTTAGGGTGAAAAAGCGATATTTGATTCTAGTTATGATATGGATGTTGATTCGAATGATATGATATATAATGTGGGACACTTTGGATCTTTAGTCGATTTAAACAGCAACATTACAATTAGAAAAACGAATAGCAGTTCCAATGAATCTATTTGGAACAAAATTATTGATGATGAATACACTGACAGAGGATTTGGTATTACAATAGACTCAAATGACTGCGCAATTATTACCGGATCTATCAATTTTTCTTCACCATCGCCAACAGGTCAAGATATTTTCGTCGCTAAATATGATAGTTCCGGAAATCAATTATGGAATAATACATGGGGGGGGAGTGGTATAGAAGATGGTTTTGATGTTGTGGTCGATTCGGACGATAATGTGTATATTGTAGGAACTACAAACAGCTTTGGCGTATCGGATAGTGCTATTATATTATTAAAATATAATTCAACAGGGGATTTTAAATGGAACGAATCTTGGGACTCTACTTACATTGATTGGGGCTATGATATTGATGTTGATAAATCTACTGGAGCGATCTACATTGTAGGGTATACCTCGTCGCCACCAGAAGTTGATGCCGTGATATTAAAGTATAATAGTTCAGGGGATAAACAATGGGAAAAACTCTGGGACGGGGATTTAAATGTTACTACTGGTCATGGTATAAAAGTAGATTTATTTGGAAATATTTATGTTACTGGTGAATCAATAAACGCTACGAATTCAAAAAAATATTTATTTTTAGTAAAATTTGATAGTCAAAAAAATGAATTATGGAATTCAACTTTGGATATGATTAATGTAAGAGGAAATGCGATGGACATTGACTGCAACAATGATGTTTATGTTACTGGTACTAAAAACAATGGAATCTCTGAAGAAGATGTTTTCGTTGGAAAATGGCGTGCTGACGGAAATAAGATTTGGAATATGACATGGGGTACTACAGAAAGCGACTACGGAGAAGGTATTATTTTAGATTCGCAAAATTATATTTATATAACTGGAAGGTTTAACGATACGGGAGGAGGAGCTACTGGTCAACAATTCATATTAAAACTTATGGCGAACGCTACATGTGTTTTAAGACCGCCTGGAGGTGGTCCTGATGATGACAATGATGGTAATAGTACTAAAAATAATGGCTGGATAATATCTGGATATAATACATTCATAATACTTGGTATTGGTTGCTCAATATTGATATTGATCATAAAAATAAAGTTAAAAAAAAAACGGGAATAATTTTTTTTTCCTTACTTAATTTAATTTTATTAGAAAATGTATTAGAGAGAGTGTAATTATTTTGGTCTGAATTATGGAAATGGGTAGGAGAGAGCGAATTTTAACAGGTCAAAGTTAATAAATTTGATTCAAAAGTTATATCTTCATCTAAACAAACGCTAAAAATTATGATTCGAGAAGGTATATTTGACTTTTGAATTGTAAATCTATCAAATGGATAACATGTTCCATTCTAAATTTAATCCTATTTGCATTTTATAAATTAGAAATTTTTAGATCGAATAGAAGTTAAAAAATGGCGATTTGTCAAAAAAAACTGATTCTCATTTAATTTACGATTTAAATTTTGGGAACAAGCTTTTGATTAACTCCTTAGGGTTAAGTAATTCACTTACAGCGTTTTCAAAGGAGGATCTAATTACTCTTTTCACTTCCTCACTTGATGTAAAATGGCCCGTGAATTTTTCAATAAATATATTTTTAATTTGATTCAATATTTTAAACATTTTTTTATTTTTTGCGTTAACATTACATTTTAAAATAAACAAGATACCTGTTAATTTATCTTTATTAGAAATTATTTTTCCATCTCCTAATTCAATGATTTTTGTTTCTTCTTCTCCAAATTCTTTAGCAAAGGATTGTAAAGCATTAACAAAATCAGATAACAACGCATTATTAACTTCTCCTGAGCCTTGGATATGATTCTCACGGCTGAATAGTATCTTGCCCTTAGCATCTACTATTTGGATAGATTTAATTTCTTTTATCATAAAAATCTAATTTTATTGTCATTAATTAAGGATATATCAAGCTAAAGTCTTTTCAAACACCGTGTAGATGGTTGTCTTAAAGATGTTATATCTAATTTCTTTCGGCATAATGCTGTTTATCTTATTTATTAATTCTAAATTAATTTTTTTATTAATTTCTTTGAATTTCCCTTGTTTTGAAATGTTAGGATCATATTTATGTAAAAATATAGAGAATTCTAACTTAGTATCTTCCTGTTTTAATTTATAAACAATATTTTCTAAATATTTTAAAGCTAAATCATATCTTTTGATATCTTGTACATCAATTACAAAAATAATTTTATTTGTGCTTCCCAAATTCTTACTCAGGTTCTTTAAATGGCTTTTTCTATACTGTTCTTGTCCGCTAAAATCCCAGCAGCTTATTTCACTTTTATCAGTTCCAAAGGTTTGTATATCAATTCCTTTTGTAGGATGTAGTTCAACAAAATTCATTAAATTAGTATCTTCTCGTAAACTCAATAAAATAGAGGACTTTCCGCTGTTATCGATTCCCATTATTATTATTTTACTAGCATTTTTTTTAATAGTCGTATTGCTCATCTTTTTTATAATAGTTAATTGATATATAAATTAATCAATAGATTATATTTAATCTTAATATTTCACAATATAAGAGTATATAAGAGTAATCTTTTTTTGATGTTTGAATCTCTAATGAAGTAGATATTATTATAAATTCAGAATAGATTATTTATGCATAAAATCAACAAATTATAATTAATTGTTTTCTATAAACCAGCACAAAATATGATGAGTTCAGAAGAATTCTCTAAAAGTATTGAAGTTTCCCTTTTGTCTATTGATCGGATTAAAATAAATGAATTATTCGGTCAAATTATTAAATCATATAGTTCATATGAAATAATTGATGAGATTATAGTCCCTACGCTTCAACATATAGGTGAGATGTGGGAAGATGGTAGTATAGCTTTATCACAAGTATATATGAGCGCTCGTATTTGTGAAGAACTTTTAGATAAAATAATCCCCTTTGATAAGAGAAGTGTACAGAATCATGGAAAAGTTGGGCTTGCAGTTCTAGAAGATTATCATGGACTTGGGAAGAAATTGCTAAAAAAATTTCTACTGACTTCTGGAATTGAGGTTATTGATTATGATGTTGGAATAGAAGTTGATGAGCTCATTAAAAAAGTCAAAAAAGATAAGATTGAAATTATTTTCATATCTACTCTAATGTTAAGAGCAGCGTTAAGAATAAAGGATTTTAAGAAAAAATTAGAGAGTGAAGGATACCAAATAAAAATAGTTGTTGGTGGAGCTCCTTTTTTATTTGATAATCAATTATGGAAGTTTGTTGAGGCTGATGCAATGGGACGGAATGTATTTGATGCAATTAATATTATAAATAAATTTAATGGTAGTTGAAGTTGACACAAAATAAATATAATTCACTTCAAAGAGTTTTAACTACTCTTAGTCATAAGGAACCAGACAAAGTACCCTTGTTTTTATTTGTCACCATGCATGGTGCAAAAGAGTTAGGCATGTCGATTGAAGAGTATTATTCAAAGGCGGAAAATGTTGTAAAGGGGCAACTACTTATGAGGGAAAAATATAATAACGATTGTGTTATCCCATTTTTCTATAGCTCTATTGAAATGGAAGCTTGGGGAGGTAAAACAATCTTTTTTGAAGATGGTCCGCCAAATTCAGGTAAAATCATTATTCAGCAAAAGGAAGATATAAAAAAATTAGTGTCACCAAATATAAATAAAGCTGATTGCTTGAAAAAGGTCTTAAGGGCAACTTCAATGTTAAAATCTGAAGTTGATAGCGAAATTCCAGTATTGGGTGTTGTTGTATCCCCATTTTCGTTACCAATAATGCAAATGGGTTTTGATAAATATATAGAGTTAATCTATGAAGATGTCGAGTTATTCAATGATTTAATGGATATAAACCAAGAGTTTAGTATTGAATGGGCCAATGCTCAATTAGAAGCGGGAGCAACAGCTATAGCATATTATGATCCTGTATCACCTCCTACAATTGTACCTAGAGAATTATTCCTTGAAACGGGTTTCAAAATTGCTAAAAATGCAATCTCAAGAATTAATGGACCTACAGTAATTCACTTAGCATCCGGACGAGTTCTTCCTATTATTGATGATTTAGTAAAAATCGGCACTGCTGCTGTAGGAACTAGCACTTTAGAAGATTTAGCCGAACTAAAAAAAGCTTGCAAAAATAAAATGGCGATTTTGGGAAATTTAAACGGGATTGAGATGAGCCGTTGGACTCCTCAAGAAGCAGAATTAAATGTAAAAGAAGCCCTAGCTAAGGCAGGACCTGGTGGAGGGTTTATACTTTCTGACAATCATGGCGAGATTCCATGGCAAGTGCCGGAAGAGATTTTATTAGCCATTTCTAGTACTGTTCAAAAATGGGGTCAATATCCTCTTGATTGGGTGAAAAGTGAGTGAATAAGACACTTTGCTTAGTTATTTGTGAGAATCATAAAAAAGAAATAGAAAAGGTCATCGAAACCCAAGGATTAAAAAATGTAGTTGTTCTTTATATGCCACCCAATTGTTTGTTTGGGGTCAAAACTGATTGGGATTTTATAATTAATACTCTTAAAAAGAGGGAAATACAATATCATTCATTATATTTTTTAGTGGGTTCTTGTTCCAAAGAGTTAGAAGATCCACCCAGAAAATTAAAAAATCTTAATATTTATAAGAGAGAGAGTTGCTCAGAATTTTTTTTAAACAAGAAAAGTCTTGAATTTTTTTTTAATAATAAGGTTAAAGTAATTTGTCCTGGTAATTTAAATTGTTGGGGGCAAATTATAAAGAAATTTGGAATAAAAAGAGTCATAGATGAGAGTTTATCAGAAGATCTAATAAATAAAATTTTATTAATAGATACTGGAGTAAATAATGATTTAAAAGAAAAAATACAAGTAATATCGGATTATAGCAAAATTCCTTATGAAATTCTTCCTGTAGGATTAAATTTTTTTGGATTGATCATAAAAAATATTTTTCTTTCATGGATCTTAGATTATGAAAGACAAATTAAATTAAAAGGTATAGCCAAAGCAAGCCAGCAATCAGCCCAGTTTGCAATGGCGTTTGATATGATTGGAAATTTAACCGGGTTTTTGTCTGAAAAAAAAGTAATTGAAAATATTTTTGAACTTTTCACAATGCTATTTGCTCCAAGCAAATTGGCATTTTTATCTATCAGAGATAATAAAAGAGAGGTTTTCAGCTTCCCTAGTACTATCATCGAAGATAATGAATTTAGCGAAGAAAAAATTGAAGATTTAAAACAAGAGTTTAATTGGAATTTCAGTAAAAATATTTTTAATTTAAAAATAAGTTATAGTGATGAAATTTTAGGATTTCTAAAAATGAGAGGTTTATCTTTTCCTGAATACTTCGATCGGTATTTAAACACAGCCTTGGTTATATCCAAGGTCTGTGGGCTAGCTATACATAATGCTCGTACTTATAATGAACTTGATAATACTTTAAACCAATTAAAGGATTCTTACAAGAAATTAGGTAAAATTAATGAACAGCTTCAACTTGAAATTACAAAAAGAGAACAAGCTGAGGAAAACTTAAAGCAATTTATATCTACAGTTACACATGAATTACGTACTCCTATTACAGTATTATTACAGTCAATTAGCAACTTAAAAGAATATAACGACATGCTAACTGTTATTCAAAAAGAAAAATTAAATGATGCAATCTCAAGAAACACTACTCTATTGTCAGAACTAGTTGAAGATCTTTTAGTTATTTCTCGAATTGATGAAAAAGGAATTATTTTGAAATGGGAAGAATATAAACCCCTAGAAATAATTCGAGAGATTTTAGAACTAATGGAACCTCGCCGTAAAGCAAAAGAAATAATCATAGAAGTAGATATTGATAAAAATATTCTATTATTTGGAGATACTCGAAAAATTAGTCAGATTTTTAGAATTTTTATTGATAATGCTTTGAAATATTCAAATGAGAATTCAAAAATTCTGATCAAAGCATCGGATCAGCATAAAGAAAAAATCCGATCAGAAGGATTTTTTATTCAATTCATAGATAACGGAATCGGTATTAGTAAAGAAAATATACCACATTTATCGCAGCGCTTTTTTAGGAGTGATAATGTTAAAGATATCTCTGGAACAGGTTTAGGATTAGCAATTGCAAAGGAATTGATACAACTTCATAAAGGAGAATTATATATTGAAAGTGTATATGGAAAAGGATCAACATTTTCGGTTTTTCTTCCAAGAATAGAGGAGAGTGAACTGAATAAGTATATTAAGGATTAAAAGAAAATATAAGATAACGGAAAATCTTACTCAAGATGAAGAGTCAAGCATTTTAATATCAAATACATTAAATTTTCCATTAAATATGATTAAAATATAAAAATATGGAAGGAAAAGATAAAATCTTAATTGTTGATGATGATAAGGTTCTTTTAAAATCATTATCACAAATTTTGGAAAAAAATGGTTATGAAGTAGAAATTGCCACAACAGGGCAAGAAACTATTAAAAAAACTCAAGAAAGTTGGTTTAACTTAGTGCTTTTGGACATTGGCCTACCTGATAAGGACGGTCTTGAGTTAATAAAACTCTTAAATAAGATTTCTCAAGCAACAGAAGTGATAATAATTACTGCCAATGCAAACATTGAGTTCGCAATGAGGGCATTAAACATGGGAGCAACTGCTTACATTCTTAAACCTTTAAAAATTGATCATCTGTTAGAAATTATCAAGAATACACTGGATAAACAACGATTAATTTTAGAAAAGCACCAAACGGAAAAAAAATTAAAAGAATCTGAAGCTAAATTTAGAACAATAACTGAACAATTATTAATGGGAATCCTTATTTTTCAAAATCGATTCGTAAAATATGCCAATAAGGTTTCCTCTATAATTTTTGAGTATTCACTACAAGAAATAAATGAATGGTCAATAGATGATATTTTCAAAATAATAATTAAGGAAGATCGCCCTTTTATTAGAAAATTAATTGAAGAAAGACAAAAAGCAAACATGGAGACTACCAATCAATATGTTTGTAGAATCTTAACAAAATCTGGAAAAATAAAATGGATAAAAGTTTATTCTAAACCTATATTAATTGAAGAACATTTTTCAGTTTTAGTGTCTATGATAGATATTAGCGAGACCATAGAAACAGAGCAAAAATTAAAAGAATCCGAAGAGAAATATCGTTCTCTATTTGAAAACATGACTGCTGGATTTGCATACCATGAGGTAATTGTAGACAAAAATAACAAACCAATCGACTATAAATATATTGAAGCAAATCCTGCTTTTGAGAAACTCACTGGCATAGGGATAGATGAATTAATAGGAAAGACCGTTACTGAAGTCTTACCTGGAACCGAAACTGATCCTGCTGATTGGATAGGAAATTTTGGCAATGTGGGTCTTACTGGAATTCCTTTTACCGTTGAAGATTATTCAGAACAATTAGATCGGTGGTATTACGTTTCAGGTTATTCTCCTAAGAAAGGATATTTTGCTGTGACTTTTACAGATATCACCGATCGCAAGAAAGCTGAAGAAAAGTTAAAAGAGTCTGAAGAAAAATATCGTTTAATAGTCGAAAATGCCCATGAAGGAATATGGGCTATTGATGGGGATGCCTACACTACATTTGTAAATAATAGAATGGCAGAGATTTTAGGATATTCTATTGATGAAATGCTTGGAAAGCATCTATATAGTTTTATGGACGATAATGGCGTAAAGATTGCTGAGATTAATTTAAAACGTCGTCAAATGGGTATAAAAGAACACCATGACTTTGAATTCCTTCGAAAAGATGGGACAAAAATTTTTACGCGCTTAGAGACATCTCCTATTTTAGATGAAAAAGGAGAGTATCGCGGAGCTATGGCATTTATTACCGATATTACAGAGAGGAGGATAGCTGAGAAGAAGATTGCTCAACTAGCGAGATTTCCATCTGAGAATCCCTACCCTGTTTTAAGAGTAAATCAAAATATCGTAATATATACTAATCATTCTGGTCAAAAATTATTTAATATAAAAGATGGAAGTAATGTCCCAAAAATTTTAAAAGTAAATGTTAATGAAGTTTTAGAATCAAAAATTCTCAAGGAATTAGAATTAGAAATCAATAACAGGATATATTCATTAATTATAACACCAGTTGAGGATGAAATTTATGTTAATATCTACGGAATTGACATAACCGAGCGTAAAAGAGCTGAGAAAAGTTTGCATAGCTTCGTGACTACGCTTTCTCATGAATTACGTACACCTTTAACGGTACTATCTATGTCAGAAAGTTATTTAGACCAACATAAAGGAAAACTCTCTACAGATGTGGAGGAAAAACTAAGGCAAGGAATTTCACGAAATATAGCCTTACTGAGTGATTTAGTAGAAGATATTTTAACCCTCTCGAAAGTTGATGAAAGGAAAATAAAACTAGATTTGATTGAATATCGACCATCAGATATTATTGATGAAATCCAAATACTTATGGAACCTATGGGAAGGACAAAAAATATAACATTCGAAGTAGATGTAAGTAATGATATTTTATTAATTGGTGACGTTAAGAGAATTGACCAAATATTTCGAATTTTAATTGACAACTGTATAAAATATTCGACGAATAATAATAAAATTGAGATTAAAGCAATAGATAATTATATAGGAAATAATAGTTCAAAATCTGGTGTTCTTTTTCAATTTAAGGATTATGGAATTGGAATCTCTGAAGATGATCTTCCCCACTTATTTGAGCGTTTTTTCCGTTCTGAACAAGTAAGTAATATTTCTGGAACAGGTTTAGGATTGGCCATTGCAAAAGAATTAGTAGAATTTCATGAAGGTGAGATTTATGTCGAAAGCGAGCTTGGAAAAGGATCTATATTTGCGGTTTTCCTTCCAAGAATTAAGACCCAACTATAAACTATAAACTATAAAAAAATATATATATTTATCAAATAGATATTAAATAAAACTCAAGACTTTCAAATAAAGAGAAGTTGAAATCCCTAATATTAGTAGTTGAGGATAATTCAGACATTTTGTTTAATATCAAATTAATGCTTGAGGCAAATAATTTTCAAGTTATGACTGCAACTCATGGGAAAAATGCGCTTAAAGTCCTTAAGTCCTTAAGTGATATCCCAGATTTAATAATAAGTGATATTATGATGCCAATTATGGACGGGTATGACTTCTTTAAAGCAGTTTCT
>SDBV01010455.1_pt1 | contig 12151 bp, 18 predicted proteins | sample 2277081 | NCBI WGS metagenome assembly SDBV01 (sample SAMN10402039, study PRJNA504765) | marine sediment metagenome | isolation source: marine sediment core GS10_PC15, 223 cmbsf | place: Arctic Ocean: Southern Knipovich Ridge | collected 2010 | reverse complement strand
GCCGGTAACAAGGAACTTGTTGACAAACTAAACGTACTGGTTGGTCCCAAGGCTCAATACAACCTTGATAGTAACCATTACATGAACGTAATCGACACCCAAGGTAACATTGGTGTGCTCAAGATTCGTCACCGCGCCAAGCTAGCCCTTGACGCTGCGATCAAGAAGCTCCGCGAACAGGGTATCGACCCTCTGAGCATTGACGATGGACGTTACTTCACTTTCTCTCGTTCCGGCAATGCCCGCGACACGATTTATCAAGTGAGCGTGATGAAAGAAAACATCACGGTTCAAGGCATGGGTGTTGTTCAACGTGATGTGGTTCATAAGCTCAACGAAGAAACCATTCTTCGTCTCAGCAAAGAAGCCGCTGAACTGGACAAAATCTTCAAGAAGCTCACTTCGGATGAAGTAGCTCGCATCGTGAATAGCACGGACCTTCTCACTGGTAAGTCGCCAGTTGTGGACGAACTCTTTACTGCTCAGTCGGCCCAGAATGACGCGCCGGATGCGGAAGACGAGGAAGAGCCAGCTTCCGGTACTTCTACCGGGCCTACGGCTCAGCCAGCGGCTCAGTCGGCACCAGCGCAAACGTTGACGCAACAGACGGCTACTACGGCCCAACCTCTTACCCAGCAAACTGCGGCTCCCGCAAACGCTGGCCTTAAGACTACGGCCCAGAAGCTCGAAGAGCAAAGTGAGCAAGACTTCCTTAAGTCCCTTGGCATCGGGTAAGGAGTAGGCAGTGAGCAACCAGCCTCAAGAAACGCTGGTGGTCCCTGGTTTTAAGGGATCACCAGCCATCAAGCTAGAGCTAGACAGGACTAGAGAAGGCGAAGCGAGGCTAATCGAAGCTAAAGACGTTAGCCCCGTTACCTTTGCAGACCTGTCTCATACTTTCAACGAAGCCTATCGAGAACTTAAACGCCATCATGCCAATATTGGCTTTCAGATCAACATGGCAGATAAGACGCTTGAGCAGGCCAAGGCGGAAGCTCTGATTGACAAGTATCCTAGCTTCATGGAGGGCAAGCCTAAGACGCAGGATAATGCTGATATGCGCAAGGCTTTCCTGATGCGAGACGCGGATTATATCGAGGCGCTAGATCGCCTCAATCAACTGAAAGCTCTGGAAGCCTTCGTTGAGGGGAAAATAAAGGTGTTTGAGAACGTGTGTCAGTACATGAGAAAGCGCATGGACCTAATTATCCGTAGCGGCCTTTCTGCTGACAGCCTATACATTACGAGTGGGAGTAAGAAAAATGGCTAAAAACAAGTGGTTTAAACAGCTTACAGAATTTGATGGGGCTGTAGATTACGATTACGATTCGTTTGCCGCAGAGAACTGCCTATATACGCCAAGTCCATACATGAACTGGATTTTCGCTAACAAGAGCATGGGGGTTCCTAAGAATGCTTCCATTCTCATGTCTTCGGAACCAAAGGCTGGTAAGTCTCTGGCAATCTACGCCATGATTATGGAGATGCAACAGCGCGATCCAGATGGCATTGGTCTGGTATTCAATACGGAAATCCGTGGCCAGCTACAGCACGATGTTTTCAAGGGCATCGACAAAGAGCGCATGGTGATCTACGATACCAACAACCCTGTAGAGATTTTCGACCGGGTTGAAAAGGATATCCGCGCGATGGTGCAGGACGGTATGCCCCTTCGCATTCTGGCCCTGGACTCGATCACGAACATCCAAGGTATCAAGCGTGAAGACGCAGACACCGTAGCACAGCACCTTATGGGCGACCACGCTCTTACGGTACAGATCGGCCTTAGCAAGTTAGTTCCCTTCTGTAAGCGCAATGGCATTCTTCTGATTGGTACGGAACAACTCCGCGCCAATATGGATGGCGGCTACGGCGGTCCAAAAGAGAAGTCGGCGGCTACATGGGCAACTCGCCATGCCTTCGAGTACCACATCAACTTCAAGAAGGCTAACGCGGCAGACGATAAGAAAGATATCGAAGGCAAGACCTTTGAAGACGAAACTATCAAGGATGCCCGCGACAATAAGCTGGTAAACGGACATAAAGTTTACGTGAAGATGGAAGGCTCTTCCATCGGTCAATCTGGCCGCGCCGGGGTATTTACGCTGTCCTACGACAACGGTATCATCAACCAGCACGAGGAAATCTTCTGGCTGGGCAAGAATACCAACGTCATTACGACTCCCAACAACCGAACCTACAACTTCGGTGGCGAGTCGTGGAATGGTAAGAAGGAATGCGCTCTTGCAATTAGGGACAATCCAGAGCTTGCTAAAGCGATTTTGGAACAAGTAAGAAAACTAGACGAGTAATTTCGGAGGCGGCGTCCTTAAGGATACCTGTGTAATCGAGAACGCAGTGGGGGTCCGGTGCTCGAAAGAGAAGGCGCGGATCGGGGGAGCTTACCACACTTGCCGCCCATTTTAGGATACTATGTACGAACACGTAAATCGTCCCAAGGCTGCAAAGGGCAAAATTAGCAGTAAGGAAGAGTTTGAGCTTTGTTATCTAAGGCACCAATATCTGCGCCGTTCTGAAATCAATCCAGATGCGCAGGCCATGAAGCCTTATGCAAAAATCATTCGGTATATCAGTCAGAATACCTACTACACGTACCAATTCCTTCTCAGCGCCGTTGGCTTTGAGCTAGACGATATCGTGAACGTGAACATGACCCATCTAGTCAGTTTTTTGGGACTGTTCGCAATCGAACAAATGCCTGATAAGTTTGATGAATTCATCATCATACATCGCAAAAAACATGGCAAAAATCCTACCCAATTAGATATCCTGAACAAGAACAAGGCCAATTTCACCCTCTTCCTTAAGCAGCGCATGGAAGATATGGTTCGCATCTGCCGCCAAAAAGCCCGCAACGTCAAGGGCCATCTCACAGAAGAATTCAACGTATACTATGGGCCGAAGAAGCCGCCAAAAATCCTCCGCACGCTCTTGAAAAGCCATGAGAAGCTGGGCTTCCGTAAGCTAGATATCGCCGTCTTCAAATCCATTCGCAAAAAAGCAAAATGTCCGAATGAAAGACTCTTCAAATTTGGTCGCAACTGGTACGTATGCGTGCCAATCGAACAGAAGTCCTTGGGCCTGGTAGATTTTACTGGTGCCGACATGGACCCCTATGATAACATCCATAACATGGACCCTGAGCAAATTTACTTTGACAAGAGGGACCAACAGTATTGGGAAGAGAAAAAAGAGGAATTCAACAGCTTTACTCCTGAACGAAAAGTGCGAAAGATCAAGGCTTTCATTAGGAAGTACAAGGATGATCCAGCCTACAAAGAAGAGGTTAGGACCGCACGTAAGCTGTTAAAGTCGGAGCTATAGTGTCTGATAAGGAATTGAAAAATTGGGAAGAGATTGCTTTTCCGTGGCTTGATAGCTACGATAAGCACGAGATTCCAATTGGACAGCAAAAAGAAGCCTTCGAGCAATTGGTTGGCCTTTTTGTCAAGTATGGCTATACCCAAGAAGACCTGACCGCCAGCGTTCAGGGCAAAATCGTTGACCTTACAGTTCGCAACACTCCTAAGCGACGCGAATGGGAAGCAGTCAATCGCAAGTTCCTTAAAGCTGCCATCTACAGCTACTTCGCTCCACCAGATTTCTTTGAGAACATTCCAGAACCCACCTACTCGGAAGAGTCCGAGCGCTACCTTGCCGCGCAAGAAGCTAAACGTGCCGAATACCGGCGCACAGAAGATGATCCAGAAGTTCCTATCAAAGCCGCTGACATGTCCTTGGTGAAGGAAGATCAGGTAGGCTATTCCAATTGGGTTTCCGATGAGGAATTGGACAAAGAGCTAGGGGTTAGCAAATGAGCGACAAAGTGCAAGACGCTATCAAAGCCCTAGAGCAAACAGGGGAAGCTGAGAAGCGCCGCAGAGAACTTCAAGAGAAGAAAGTAATCATTGACAGTTATCGCGCTGATGCCGACATGAAGCGCATCGAACAAGAAAAGCGCGACATGCAGGCAATGAAGTCGGCAGACTTTAGCCAGATGGGTGACGCTGCCATTCAACGTATTCGTGACGATAACCAGGAATATGTTGAGGGAGCCAAGAACTCTAGGACTTTTATTAACGATTCGTTCAAAGGTCACGTTCCTTTCTGGCCCGGTAACTATATCGTGGTAGGCGCTCGCTCTGGCGAGGGTAAGTCTACTGCCGTAGCAAACATCGCCTATTCCACAATTAAGAACAAGAACCCCGCTACCGGCGCGTTGGGCAAGGCTTTGGTAATTACGAACGAGGAAGAGCCATCTTCTGTGTATAACCGCGTAACGTGCATCCATAAGGGATGGAACTACATCGGTCACGAGAATTTCTCCGAAGAGCAAGTAAAGACTATGGACGAGATGATTCATCTCTGGGCCAAAGATCGCAAGCTCGTTGTAATCAATGACAATTTCATCGACCAAAACGGTGTGCAGCATAGGGGCGCGACTACTTCCCTAGAAGGCATCCAGATGATTTTCGATCACATCGTTGACAATAAAATTCATTGCGATGTGATTATTATTGACTATTCTCAGAAAATCTCTACCTCTAAGAAGAACCCTTGGAAGAAGAACTATGAAGTTCAGTACGAACTTGCCTATCTCATTGATAACTATAAGAAAAAGTTGCCTTGCCCTATTGTGGTTATGACGCAGCTTATGGCTCCAGATAAGCAAAATCTTCAAGACTTTCAAGAGCGTATTCGTGGTAGCAAGGAAATCTATTTCCCCTGCACCGTAGCTTTGGAAATGATCCCTGATCGCAATAACTTACGCACGAAATGGACCCTCCACAAAAATCGCTGGAATACCTCCGTCCAAGGTGTTACAATAGTAACTGGATACGATAATGGGAAGTTTGTACCAGACGATGCAGACTTCGCGGCCAAGGCTACAGCCCGCATTCTCGAACGAGAGAATAAGGCTATGTCGCAAAGCCGACTAAGTGGAGTTTTTGAGAAGGAAAGTAAGTAATGGGTTTTCAGGTTTGTCCAATTTGCATGGGAACGGGCTTAAGCGTAATTGATATGCCCTGTGACGTTTGCAAAGGCAAGAAAATTATCGACTCCTCCACTGGCTCACCACCAAAAGACGAGGGCTGCGGCCCTAGCTACTGCGAGAATTGCGGTTGCGGAAAGAAGGAGAAAGCTCTTGCAAACAAACTACCAGACGTGGCCGGATTACGAAAAGCTCAAGAACATTTTAAGAAAGCATACGGAAAAGAGCCATCCCAAGCCCTCGTTGATATCATCGCTTCCCTTGGGAACCCAAATCTCGTTGCTGATGGAAGGGGCGGTGTGGTATACGGCGGCGGGGGCGCTAGCCCTAGCTCGCAAGTCGCTCTATACAAAGGGCCACTATTCAAAGAGGGAACGGAAATTCGGTTTACGGCACAGAACGCGGAGATCGGGGAGATCGCAGAAGCTAAGGCAGTCCTTACGGTAGGCAATACCTATTTTGTCAAGAAATGCCATCCCAACGGATGGTTCAATGATGTGGAACTTGTGGGGTTTGACTTCCTCATGTTCAACTCAGCAATGTTTGAAGAGGTACCAAAATGAGTGAACTAGTAATCAAAGAAGCCGAAGTGCGCAAACTTGACCTTGGCCCGAACGATGTTCTGGCCGTGACTGTGAAGGGCGACGACTTCGATCACGCCGAAACGATGTACAGTCTGAAACAGGCGTTCCAGAACTATTTTCCCAACAACCGTGTCATGGTGTTCTCTATGGGGAAAGACCATGACATTAAGATCGAAGTAATCAAAGAAGGAGAGAAGAAAGATGAACCTGCCGACCAAAGTACGTGAGGAACTCGAAGAACTGTCTAAAGAAGTGTTTGGAGCTAGCTCCCGATATCAAAAACTTCTGAGGGATGGTCTTCCTGAGCCTGTCACCGAAGACGTAACCGAGTACGTTCCCGCCGAAGGTGACAAGCCCGAGGAAACGAAGACGGTCAAAGTTCCTGTCTATTATGCCAACGTGAAGAAGGGCAAACAGACACAGATTCCTCTCATCCGTGTGCGTCATTTTGACGTTGATTCGGTCAAGACGTACATGCTAGAGTTGAAGGCTCAGCTTGATGAAGTCAAGGCCAAAATCAAGGCTGTACAAGAAGAACAGAAGAAGAAACGTGAGGAGGAAGCGCTCCGCAGTAAGGTACATGAGCACGCAGGCGGCAGCGCATTGTAATGCGCGATTCAGGTATTAAGCTCTTAAAACTGATGTTCAAAGAGGGGGAATACGTGTGTGTAAGCCATAACAAGTATGGCTACATGAGTATTCCCCTAGAGCTTGCTATGTCCAATAATGTCCCGATCATTCCTCCGGTTTCGGGGCGGGATATTGAGTTTGTCACGTCCGATGAGTTAAAGCTGGTAGCTCTCAATCCATTCCACAAAGATAGTCCTAGACAGGATGCCGGATGCTGCGCATTCCGCAACTTCCTGGTGGAGATTGACGTTGGCACCCCAAAAGAGCAGCTAGAGTACGTCAAGCGTACTGCCTTGCCCTATTCTGCCGCCGTGTTCTCGGGCAACAAAAGTATTCACTTCCTGATTAGTTTGGAAGAGGATTTGCCAAACGAGAAAATCTATCGGATGTTTGCCGAGTGGATTTTGGCTGTAATCACTTTGGCTGACCAAAACTGTAAGAACCCTTCGCGCAGTATTCGTATCCCTGGCAACTGGCGCGAACCCGGCAAGATGCAAGTCCTTGTGGAATACCACGGCAAGGTCAAAACAAAAGACTTGGCCGATTGGCTAATGAAGTATCCCGACCTAAAGCCAAAGGAGCGGGAGCGAAGAAAGGCCAGCGATAACCCGGATATTTCCAAGGTGGCATCGTGGGCTGCGTACAGGCTCAAAGAGGGAGTAAACTCCAACAGGAATAAGACCTGGTTTGCCATAGCCTGCGAATTTTGCTTGGCAGGGTATTCGGAAGATGATACCATAGACATACTGACGAACTATTTTGTCGAGTCCCACGATTTCAAGGAGAAAGAATGGTTGACCTCCCTCAATAGCGCGTTTAAGTATATTCAGAGCAGGGGTTAGAATGCCGCGTTATAATCGAGACGACATTGATAAGTTTCACGATTATGGAATTTTCATTCCACAGCGCATCATTTATATGGGGTCCGAGGGTTCGGACAATAGCGAAAATGAGAACGGTGTGGACTACCTGATGGCAGAACGCGCAATCAAAAATCTGCACATACTTGATACTCAATCAGATCAGCCTATTACCGTCATTATGAACAACCCCGGAGGCGACACGTACCACGGGATGGCTATTTACGATGCCATAAAAGGGTGCCGCTCTCACGTAACCGTCAAGGTTTTTGGCCATGCCATGAGCATGGGGTCTATTATCCTACAGGCAGCCGATGAGCGCCTTATTGCGCCTAATGCTAAGTTTATGATGCACTACGGCTACCTAGCACTTGATGGGCACGCCAAGAATGCCGAGAAGTGGATTGAAGATTCTAAACGTGACGACAAATGGATGGAGAAGATGTACCTGGAGAAGATTCAGGAGAAACAGCCCCATTTCACTATTGCGCGACTCAAAAGGATGCTAGAATTTGACACTATTTTAACGGCTGAACAGACTGTGGCGCTGGGCCTGGCCGATCAAGTATTGAAGGGAGCAAGCGATGTTTAGCATTCTATTAGGCGTTTTCTTAGGGTTTGTAGGAACAGTTGTGTTGGGTAATTACCTGACGTTCCGCGACCGATATAAAATCAAGAAGTCCCTCACCTTGTGGAAGGTGGACGAAAAAAAGTTGTGCAAGACCCCTCATGCCTGGATGGACGCCGCCATGAATACGCCCAAAGGTATGAGCCAGGTGAAAGTCTGTCGCGTCTGCGGCTTCGTGTCTGGCACTGACCTAATGGCTTCCCAGGAAATGATTGACCGAGTAGAGGACCAAAACAAGCTCTACGAGATCGAAAAGCGCCTAGAAAAAGAATTTCTTGACCAAGAAGACGAGGAAATCAAGAAATTCTTTTCAGAAGAGTTGAAAGGTGGACTAAGTTTTGATAAACTCGTCAAGTTGCATTCCGCAGGTACTACCTTGTCCGAGCGGTTCTCTATCTACAAGCTGCACAAGGCAAAGGACATTGAAAAGGAAATACAGAGGGGTGACGCATGAGCGAAGAGTCTAAATTAGACCATATTGAATTTGAGTCTAAGTACCGGGTAGAAACTAACATTTTGATGCCTATGAAGCTGGTCGTGGAGGCCATGCCTACTTTTAAGGAATTCGTCTACGCCGAAGGCCCAGACGACTATTTCACCAAGGGTGACAGCTTCGTGCGCTACCGCAAAGAGGCCCATAAAGGCCCCAATGGTCGTGCCGAACTTACCATGAAGATCAAGCCCGAAGGGGCCAAGAACAACATTATCCGCGAAGAATTCAACGTGCGCGTAGACGGTACTCCCAAGGAGACTATCACCAAGTTCCTCAACGCTCTTGGTTACAAGCATAACTTCTCTGTAATGAAAAGCTGTTTCATTTACCGCATGGAAGACGCGACTCTGGTGTACTATACCGTGGCCGATATTACCAATGGCGACTTGCGCGATATGCAGCACTTCGTTGAAATCGAAGTCTCAGAAGAGAAGATCGGCAATATGACTGCTACCGAAGCCTGGGAAATTCTCGTTAAGTACGAGAAGGCCCTGGCTCCTATTGGCCTGAGTCCACAAAAGCGCCTCAAAAAGTCCTTGTTTGAAATGTACCACAGGGAGTAGTATGCAGTTCCCACTAGACGCCGATACAATCCGGCTTTACATCGCACGGTTGGTGGCCCATGAAAATGCGCAGCAGGCCAAGATCAAAAAGTTGATCGGAATGCTTCAAGATGTTCAAGACATTACGGACGAAGATTTCGACATGCACTACGAAATTGATGCTGTCTTGCGCCAGGATCATCAGCTAAAGATGGACCATGAGACTCGTGCTTTCAATGAAGCAAACCTTCTGCGGGCACAGGGCATTGATCCCAAGAAAGATGAGCCTAAAGTCAACATTCCGGTGGCGACCACTCTTGAGGAAGTTATTCCTACCCTCCAGATCAAACCAGGACAAAAGATCGGCGTAGTGGATGAGCAGAAGCTCAACCGCTTTGAGGCCGAATCTGGCGGCGGCGAATGGACGAATCTGAGTTGGCCGAATACTTCAATGAAGAGCGTCCCAAGCGCAAGAAGAAAGACAAGCCCATCAGCAAGATGAGCCTGGAAGAGATCGAGGAATGGGAAGCCAAACAGGACAACTCGAACGAAATCTACAAGATCGCTGCTCGCGTTAAGAACCTTGCTCGCGGCGGTTCGCTCAATCTTACGCCCGCTGGCGAAGCCCTGTGCAACACCTTCGTCCATGTGGCCAAGGAATTGTACGACTTTGCCGAAAAGATTGAAGACAAAGATTTGAAGATCAAACTGACTGAACTGATCCGCAAACACGAGAACATGCCAGCCACTCTGATTGCTGCTATGGGAGCCGGAAGAAAATGAAGCACGATTTTGCCTTTGGGGATACCCGAGGCATCCGAAAAATCATGGTTGCCAAGGCCGAGAAAATCCTCGAACAAGGCCATCAATACGAAATGTGCGGCTATCCTCCACATGAGGGGGATGAAGAGCTTCTTGTGCGCGTTCGAGCGCTCATTCATAGCCTTACGGGAAAGTGGTACAAACACGTAATCATCACGAATGGCGCTACCCACGCCATTAACGCATACATTTATGCCGTCAAATTGGAAGATGAAACCGAAGCCCTAGTAACTAGCAAACTCTATTTCTCATTTTATCGTGGCATTGCTCGAATTAATGGCCTACGACATGAACCTTCTGATCTAGTTAGAAGCGCTGAAGCTCTAAGCGAAGCTCTCCATTCTATTGGTATCGTAGATTCTCCAAGCAATCCTTTGGGCCACCTTACCCCTTGGTATTACAACGGAGATTACACGCTTTGGGATGCGGCCTATTACAGCCCAACCTATTGCGGAGTAATTCAGAACGATAAGTTGGTAAATCCGCCTATACAGCCACATCACAATGCTATGGCTGGAAGCCTGAATAAGCTCACAGGATTGAACGGATTGCGCGTTGGCTGGCTTGCTACTGACGATGATAACGTGTATTATAGCGCCGCCAGCTACGTTACAAACACACTTTGCGGGGTTTCCTACCCCAGCCAGTGGATCGCCAAAGAAATCCTCCATAAAGTCGATCTGGACGCCTTTTACAAGGAGTCCAAGGCGCTTCTGGACTCCAATAGGACCGAAATGCAGCGACTTGACCGCCTGTTTGGAGGACAAGCTATTCCGCCAAACGGCATGTTTGCCCTGTATGAAGTAGACGATAAGTTAGCTAAGCTATTAGAAAAGGCCGAAGTGCTCACGATGCCTGGACAGTCTCTAGGCGATAGCCGTAACAGCGTGCGCTTCAACTTGGCCAATGACAGCGCGGCTACCAAGCTGATGGTTGACGCCGTGCTTAAAGCAGATAGGAAAAAATGAAACAAGTATATGTAATCCAGAGCCGTAAAACACACGACCACAGCTTTCATGGATCAATAGTTTGCATCTTTGAAACTCTCGCAAAAGCTGACGAACATCTGGAAAAAATGGCAAAAGAGCTAAGGTCTATAGACAGATATTATGTTAAAATAGGCGTTGGGCATTATAAAAGTAACGATGAAGAACTGATTACCGTTGCCTATGGAGTACATTAATGATTATCCTAAGCCCAGAAGAGGCGCTACTCCATTACAAAGAGAAGTGCGAGAAGCTAGAATTGGACCTCAAGGTTGCGGAACAGGATATGCGAGACTTTGAAGTGCTCGCCCTTGAGTGGAAAAAGAAATACGCGGAACTTGAACACAAATCCCGCGTTAAAATCATTGAATTAGAACAGACTATCCAAGAACTAGAGCAGGAAAAGGACGATTTCGAGGAATTCGTCCGTAGAAACTATTCGAGAAACTAATGCAAAGACATGATATATTGAGGCAAAAGGGGATTGTTATGTCTAAAAAAGAACTTCAAGTCAGAACCGAAACACACCTTCCAGTAGAGTTCTCTGCCCTAAAAGAGAATAAAAGCCTTAATGAGCTAATGGTAGTAATGCCAGAGCATAAAGGTATGTTAACGGAAATTAAGAAAAATCTTCCAGAAATCCAGCGTGCAACTTCTCTTTTCGGCAAAACACAGTCTCAATTCATGGATAACATGATGACCGTGAGTGCCAACACACCAATTCGCAATCTGCGCCAAATTTTGGCCCAAATGACCCAGACTCGTGAGGCTATCAAAGAGGCTAACTTCAAACTCAAGAAGAAAGAGATTGAGGCAAAGATCAAAGAGCGTGATCTTGAAAACGAACCTGATGAGTTAAAAAGAGCACTTCTTCAAGTGGAAGTAGATGAACTCAACGCGGGCTTGGAATCTACCAAGATTTACTTGTCTGGCGCAGTTCGCACTTTGGCAAACTATACCGCTCAATACAATTCGGTTATGGAAGAATATGGCCTAAAAGATTTCAATGAGGAAGATTTTGAAAAAGAAGAAGAACGATATCACATTATGAAGGCTTTTGAGCAAGCTCTTTGTGCTGCTCGTTCCCATCAAGGATGGATTGATGAAGGCAACCACATTTATTTGGCTCAAATCGGAATTAATGGGGCGCACGCTCAGTTTCGAGTACATGAATTCCTTCAAGAAGAACAAAAATTAATGGCAGAAGGAAAAGCTCCTACTCATAAAGCCTACACCGATTTTCTTCATAGAATGGCCGATGAATTCCAAGGTTGTTCGGAGGACTATGCTGTGCGCAAAGGCATGAAAACTAGAACCGAATCTGCTTTAATTCAAGAAGGAGATACGCGACTTTTAGGCCCCAACGTTCCTCCCAAACTATTGAGCAAGATCAAAAAGCTCTACAATATGTCCAAGAGTGCCAATGAGAACGAGGCTAGTAGGGCTTCGGAAAAGCTCACAAAATTATTGGACAAAAATAGTCTGAACTTAAAGTCTCTTGAAAAATATCTAAAGTAAATAAAAGGGACAACATTCCTTGTTGTCCCAGACATAGCTGCGCTTTTCAGGATTACCTTGCGAGTGAAATCCCT
>SDBV01010454.1_pt1 | contig 12153 bp, 10 predicted proteins | sample 2277081 | NCBI WGS metagenome assembly SDBV01 (sample SAMN10402039, study PRJNA504765) | marine sediment metagenome | isolation source: marine sediment core GS10_PC15, 223 cmbsf | place: Arctic Ocean: Southern Knipovich Ridge | collected 2010 | reverse complement strand
CTAATCTGTGTTAACATCATTGACGATAAATTAACCGGTTATGCGGATAAACACAAGTTTTTTAAGGGAAATGTGTTGTCAGAGGCGAAAAAGAGCAATTTTAAGAAGCATATTAGTGCTGCGGTTCGGATATGTGTTGCAGTCGTGGCCGTTGCCTATGTTTTACATGACAAGGACCTCGGTCAGATCGGTAAAACTTTTCTTGAAATGAATTGGTTTGTGTTCGCTGGTGCATGTTTGCTGCATATGTTTTGTCATTGCATTTTTGTGTTTCGCTGGCGGTTATTGCTGAGTACCCAGGAGATCAGCATACCCTACTTTGCGGTACTAAAATTGCACCTTTTAGGTCTGTTTTACAATATTTTCCTTCCCGGCGCCGTTGGCGGCGATCTTTTGCGTGCGTGGTACGTTACGCATCATACTGAAAAGAAGGTTGCTGCGGCACTTAGTGTTTTTGTCGATCGTGCGATCGGTTTGGGCTGTACTGTGGTTATGGCGGTATTTTGCTATTGGCTGATCATCCGTCAGGGCGGAGAGGGTTTTGAGGCGACTCGTAACGTCAGTGATAGCAATATCTTAGGTGTGGCATTATTGGTTTTTGGGGTTCTTTTTACCATAGCTGTGGTTTTTGTTGTTGTGCTTTTATTAAGTGAAAAGGGGCGGGGGCTTTTAGGTAGAGTGTGGGGCTTTGTTTGTGAAAAAGGCCTTAAACTGATCAAAAAGCTGGTGACAGCGGCAAAATTGTATTGCAGCAAGCCTTTTACCCTTCTTTTGGCCGTGCTTTTGACGTTTTTCCTGCAATTATTGTCTATTGGGGCTATTTGGCTTGTGTGCAGAAACCTCGGTATCGCCGTGCATATTAAATATTTCTTTATGTTTTTCCCTATCTCATGGATAATTGGTACAATTCCTATAAGCGTAGGGGGTGCCGGAGTTATGGAAGGTGTTCTTGAGGTGCTTTTTAGGACGGTTCCTGGTGTTGTTAAGAAGCAGCAAGTGCTTCCAGGCCTTGTTCAGCGTGCGATTTGGCTTGTTACGAGCATTCCCGGGCTTATAATCCAGATCAAAGGTGCTCATTTACCGGTTGATAAAGAAGAGTTTTTAGTTGACTCTGAGGCAGAACCGGATTAGACTGCAGTTATTGAGATTTGAAATTAATATCACACGTAAGTTTTGACGGATGTGATAATTACGATATTTGCCGCAAGGCACAAAGGACTGTGAAGTCATTATGCGGGCATTGAGAAATTTTAGAACATATTTTTTCCGGGGGATGGCGGCACTGCTGCCTACACTCCTTACTATCTGGATTTTTGTCCAGTGTTATGTTTTCGTTCAGGACAAGGTAAGTGTGTATATCAATCGCGGCGTCGTTTGGTTGATATCACATGTTACAGATAAGTATACGCCGGGCTTTTTGCATGAGTTCTGGGTTGAGGGTCCCGGCAAAGTTACCGGCATTTTTGTTGCGATAATCGGTGTTTGTTTTATCGGTGCGTTCCTTGCGAGCTTTGTCGGCAAGCGTCTTTGGCGTTTGATCGAAAGGATGTTCTACAAGATCCCTCTGGTTAAAAAAGTTTATCCTTACATCAAACAGATCACCGATTTTGTTCTTGCCAAGAAGAAGCTTTCTTTCAATAAGGTTGTTGCTCTTCAGTATCCTCGTAAGGGTGTTTGGTCGGTTGGTTTGGTTACGGGTAACGGAATCAAGAAGATACGCGACTCTTTTGAGCGGGAGTTTTTGACGGTTTTCGTTCCATCTTCACCGACGCCGGTTACGGGGTATGTAATCATGACTCCTAAGGACGAGACAATCGAGCTTGACATGAGTATCGAAGAGGCTCTTCGGTTTACGATAAGCGGGGGAGTTATTACACCATCGGAAGAAGCGTTTCAGTCACATGCGAACATGGATTTTGAGGATAACGTATAAATTACGATATAGAACACATTTGTTAATGGGTAATTTTAGTTAAGGAGTTTCCAATGTTGTTTACGATTAGTGGGAAACACATCGAAATAACCGATGCGATCAGGGAGCATGCCCAGGATAAGACCGCGAAGCTGCCGCGGTACTATAATAGTATCAATCAGATCGAGGTGATAGTGGACGGCAACGATGGCGGGATGCCGAGTGTTGAGGTTATCGCCCGCGCCGAACACGGCAATGTTTTTGTTGCCAAGGAAACCGGTGAGGACACTTATGCGTGCATAGATGTGGCGGTTCACAAGGTCGAGCGTCAGATCCGTCGTAAGAAAGAGAAAGAACGTAATAACAAACATATCGGTTCGCCTGATGAATACGGGATTAGCATTGGCGAAGAAGACGAATGATATTTTAGCTCGCTTCTTATATTTAGTGAGTGTGTTTTTTAGGAGTAAATATGAAGTTGTCGGATGTTGTATGTGTTGAAGCTGTTGTCCCGGAACTTGTTGCGACGGAAAGGGATCAGGTTATCAAGGAGCTTGTTGGTGCTCTTGAGAAGGCAGGTAAACTCGGGACTGTCAGTGGCGACGCGGTTGCCAGGGCTGTTATCAAGCGTGAGAACGAGGCGAGTACCGGTATCGGTAAAGGTGTGGCTGTTCCGCATGTCAAGCATAAGTCGATAGGCGGAGTTGTCGCAGCGATCGGGTGTTCGTCTGACGGGATGGATTTTTCGTCTCTTGATAAGCAGCTTGTTTACTCTGTGATCCTTTTGCTGAGTCCTTCCGATAATCCTGACAAGCATCTTCAGGCGATGGAAAGTATTTTTAAGAATTTGCAGAAGGATGATTTCAGGCGATTTTTAAGACAGGCACAAACTGTCGATCAGATCGTGGAAGTTCTGCACGATGCCGAAGATGTTTGATGCAGCGATGCGGCGGCGTTTTGTTTGTCGTTTAGCAGCGTGTCTTATTTAGCGGAGAATATATCGATTGGTTGAGCCGATTTTTGAAATAGAAGTAGAGATCAAAAACGCCGATGGACTTCATATGCGTCCTGCGATGCAGTTTGTCGATGTTGCGAGTAAGTTTGACAGTGAGATCAAAGTCAGCAATGCCGATACGGTTGTCGATGCCAAGAGCATAATGCAGATGACGATGCTTGCGGCGACTTTCGGTACGAAGCTGACAGTTCGTGCGGAGGGCCTGGATGCCGAGAAAGCGGCAGAGGCGATCCGCGAGCTTGTTGAGGTGAAGCTATTCGACGAGCCGGCTGGTAGGGATTGATTAGATAATAGATAATAGATAATAGATAATAGATATTAGATTTTAGATAATAAATGGAAATACGAAAAGGCATAGCAGTATCACCTGGAATTGCGATAGCAAAGCCGATAGTCTTTGACTCAAAAGACTTCCGGATCCCGCGTCGTTCTATCCTTGCATCCGAGCGAATGGGTCAGGTCAAGCGTGTTCGCAATGCTTTTTCCGAAGCGATCAACGAACTGAGCGATCTTGAAAAAGCTCAGAGCATGGACGAAGGTAAGATCAAGGATATCTTTGCGGTTCACCTTCGCTTTCTTCGCGACAAAAGTTTTCGAAAGCGTATTACGGATTTTGTTTGCGAGGAACTGACGACGGCTGAGTATGCGGTATCGACTATCCTTCGCGAAATCGCCTCTCATTTTGAGGGGATCGCAGATAGCTATATCAGCGAGCGTGCGGCTGACATCTATGATATCGAAAGCCGTCTGCTTACGATCCTTCTCGGTGAGGTAAAACAGGACGTGGAACATCTTACCGAAGAAGTAGTTGTCATAGCTCACGATCTTACTCCGACTCAGACTGCTGGTTTTAATAAAACTTTCGTAAAAGGATTTGCTACCGAGGCGGGCGGACGAACGAGCCATACGGCCATTGTCGCAAGGTCGCTTGGTATTCCTGCGGTGGTTGCACTTGAGGATGTGACGACAAATGTCACAACCGACAGCACCGTTATTATCGACGGTAACCGGGGTGTTGTGATCGTCGACCCTGACGACGATACTCTGGAACAGTATCGTAAGTATGCCCTTGAGTTCCTTCGTCTCGAACACGAGCTAAATACCCTTCGCGATAAGCCTGCGATCACTCGTGACGGGGTTGAGATAACGCTGCTTGCGAATATAGAATTTCCCGATGAAGCTACGATAGCGTTGGAAAAAGGCGCGATGGGTATAGGCCTTTATCGAACGGAGTTTTTATATCTTCAGAGCGGAACCGAGCCGACGGAAGAAGATCATTACGAAGCTTATGTAGAGACGATAAAAGTTTTCCAGGGTAAGCCTGTTGTTATCCGCACGATGGACCTTGGCGCCGATAAGCTTCCTCATATAAACAGGCATCACGATGAGCCGAACCCTGTGCTTGGCTTGCGTTCGATCAGGTATTGCCTGCAGAATCTGACGATGTTTAAGGCGCAGCTTAAGGCCCTGCTTCGTGTGTCGGTTCTTGGAGATGTTCGGATAATGCTTCCTCTTGTTAATAACCTTCACGAGCTTCGTCAGACGAAGATGATAATCCGTGATATAATGGAGGACCTCGACGAGTACGCGATACCTTATAACCCGATGGTTCCGATAGGTATCATGGTCGAGACGCCGAGTGCCGCTCTTATGGCTTCTTTGCTTGCGAGGGACTGTGATTTTTTCAGCATAGGGAGCAACGACCTTACGCAGTATACTCTTGCGGTCGATCGTGCCAACGAGCACGTTGCGACTTTGTATTCAACGGCTGACCCTGCGGTATTGCGATTGATGCGCAGCGTTCTTCACGATGCTAACAAGGCTCGAATCGATGTTAGTGTTTGCGGCGAGATCGCATCGGAACCTGAGTTTGTCATATTGCTTCTTGGTATGGGTGTTAGAAAGCTTTCTTTGGCGCCGCCGATGATCCCTGAGATCAAGCAGATCATCCGTTCTGTTACAATAGAGCATTGTAATCGCCTTGCCCGTAAGGTTGCGGGTATGGACTCTCAAAGGCAGATCAAGAACTATCTTCGCGATGCAGCGATGAAGATACTTCCTGAAGCTTTTTAACTGCCTTTAGGCAGATAACTATGTGGCCCGTTAGCATGTTGAGTAAACACATGCTTCGATAAAGTACGCTTTTTGTGCTTTCGTTGAAATGGCAGGTTTGAAATTATACAGTGGGGCGCCGATGCCCGGCTGATAGAACGAAATATATTACAAAAGAGACGATGCTTCAAGAGAAGGAAACCTTATTGTTGAAGTTTAAGGTCATGGGGAAGCTTAGATACCTTTCTCACAGGGAAACCATGTCCGTATTTGAGCGTGCGTTGATACGCGCCGGGCTGAGCCTTTATTTTTCACAGGGCTTTAATCCTCGCCCGAAAATATCCCTTCCTTTGCCTCGCAGCGTCGGTCTGGCTTGTTCCGAGGATATGCTTTGTGCAGAACTTATTGCAGGCGGCGACAGCGTAGAGAGTATAAAGGGGAAGATGCACGAGCAACTGCCTGACGGGATCGAAGTGACCGATGTCAAGCTTGTCGCCGGTAGAGTCCGGCCACAGGCTTCGAAGGCGGCTTATGGTTTTAGGTTCGCATGTACCGACGATGCGTTAAAGAAAAAGGTCGAAGAGGTCAAAAGCAAGATCGCTTCCGGCCAAGAGCTGCTCGTTACGCGAACAGGCGGTAAGCATAAAATGCCCAGGCAGATCAATGTTCTGCCTTATATAGATTCGGTTGATTATGATGGGCAAGAGGTTTGTGTGTGGTGTAATATAAGCGGCGGCGGGACGGTGCGCGTCGAAGAGCTTGTCGAGATTTTGCAAATAGATAAACCAATGCTCGCACAGCCGATAACAAGAAAACAAGTTGTCTATAGTGTATAGTAGTTAGTTCATAGTTAATGATGCCGGGGTTGCCGGCGAGTATTTAAAATAGAAAGTTGAAAAAATGTCAAGAGAGATGCTGATCAATGTTTCGCAGGGCGAAGAATGCCGAGTGGCAGTAGTCGAAGAGGGGAAGCTCGATGAGCTTTATATAGAGCGGTCGAGCCTTGTCAGCCATGTCGGTAACATATACAAGGGCAAAGTTGTCAATATCGAGCCGGGTATACAGGCGGCGTTTGTCGATTTCGGGTTGGGTAAGAACGGCTTCCTGCATATAAGCGATATTCACCCGCGGTACTTTAGCAAGGGCAATACCAGCGAGAAGATCGGTAAACGAAAATCGCTTAGCCAGCGTCCGCTGATACAGAAGTGCCTTAGGAAGGGCACCGAGATCGTGGTGCAGGTTACCAAAGAAGGGATAAGCACCAAGGGTCCGACGCTGAGTACGTATCTTTCGCTGCCGGGTAAGTATGTTGTGCTGATGCCGTGGATGCACCGGACGGGCGTTTCGCAAAAGATCGAAAACGATGACGAGCGCAAACGATTACGCAAGATCATGGACGAATTTAAACTTCCGAAAGGGGCCGGCGTTATAATACGAACTGCGGCACAGGGTGCGAGTAAGCGCGAGCTGCATAACGATATTTCTTATCTTGGCAGGCTCTGGAACGCGATCAGTAAAAGGATCGATGCCGAAACCGCACCTTCGGAGATATATCAGGAATCGGATCTTGTGATACGGACTGTGCGGGATATATTCAGCACCAAGATACGCAAGATCATCTGCGACAGCGATCCGGTTTCTAAACGGATCAGAGATTTTATCGGTATCGTTCAGCCGCGTTTGAAAAAGCGTGTTACATACTACGATGGTAAGACGCCGCTGTTCCATAAGTACGGTATCGAAAAAGAGATCAGCGATATTCAGTCGAGCAGGGTGGAGCTTAAAAGCGGTGGGTCGCTGGTTATCGAGCAGACGGAGGCCCTGGTCTCTATTGACATTAACAGCGGTAAGTACAGGAAGCAGAATAATGCCGAGCAGACGGCGTTTAAGATCAACTCTGAGGCGGCAAGGGAGGTTGTCAGGCAGTTGAAACTTCGCGATATGGGCGGGCTTATTGTGTGCGATTTTATCGATATGCGTGAGAACAAGAACCGCAAGGCTGTCGAGAAGGTGTTCCGTGAAGAGATGAAGAAGGACAGGGCACGGTCGCGTGTGCTTCGTATGAATGCGTTCGGGCTTATAGAACTGACCCGCCAGCGTATGCGTCCTTCGCTGCAGTCTAGTACTTTTCTTGAGTGTTCGTATTGCAGCGGGTCGGGAGTTATTAAGAGCTATGAGTCTCAGTCGATAGAGCTTATGCGGCTTATTTTTCTTGCCGCGGCACGAAAAGATGTTGCAAAGATCGAGCTTGGTGTTTCCGGCGAAGTGGCGTCTTTCCTGCAAAACCAGAAACGTGAAGCGATCGCCAGGCTCGAGAGCGATTCTGATAAACAGGTTGTAATAAACGCCGATCCGAAGTGTCAGGGGCAGAGCCATAATGTTACTTGCTATAACAGCAGGGGTAGTAAGGTGAGGTTCTAGCGGTAAGCGGTATAGAAGGAGTTTTAAGTGGAATTTGATTTTGATTATGCCAGGAGTGTTATCGAGACCGAGGCCGATGCGATACGTTCGCTGGTCGATGTTGTCGATGAGTCGTTCGCCGAAGTTGTTAAGCTGATCTTTAATACGGCTGGCTCGGTTATCATAACGGGAATGGGCAAAGCCGGTATTATCGGTGAGAAAATAAGCGCTACCCTGGCGTCGACGGGGACGCCGAGCCATTTTCTTCATCCGGTAGAGGCGGTTCACGGGGACCTTGGCAGGGTTCAGGCCAATGATTTGATAATTGCGCTTAGCCATAGCGGCGAAAGCGAAGAGATAATTCGTCTGATAGAGCCGATCAAACAGCGCGGAATTAAACTTGTATCCATAACGGGCAACAAAGAGTCGCGGCTTGGCAAACACAGCGATGTTGTTATTTGCATGGGCAAGCAGATAGAAGCATGTCCTCTTGGGGTTGCTCCGAGCGTCTCTACTACATGTATGCTTGCGCTTGGTGACGCGATCGCTTTTGCAGTTATGAAGGCCAGAAATTTTGGCGTTGAGGACTATGCGAGATTTCATCCGGGCGGTGAGCTTGGCAGGCAGTTGATGACTGTGGGGCAGTCGATGATGTTCAAGCATGGCGAAGAGCTTCCGCTTACAGATGCCGACGATACTGTCGGTGAGATGATCGCAAAAACCGAACACATGAAACGACGCGGTGCTGTGATGGTCGTCGATAGCAAAGGCAAGCTTGCCGGTATCATAACCGACGCCGATCTTCGCAGGGCGATCGCAAAAGACACAGCCGGATTTCTTAAACAAAAGACTGCCGAACTTATGACCGCCGATTGTAAGCGGGTTAGGGAAGATACGTTGGCAGCGGAGGCTATGGCGATCTTTCATAAGTATCGTATCGACGAGCTTCCGGTGGTAGATGGTAAGGATCGGCCTGTGGGGCTTATCGATGTTCAGGACATCGTTACGATCAAGATCGTAGGATAATATCAATGGTACAAGGTGTAATATATGACAGAGCATAAAATAGATTTAGCGAAGATCAAAATGCTTATAACGGATGTTGACGGTGTTTTGACCGACGGTACGGTTATTATCAATGGCGACGGTTCTGAAGGCAAGAGCTTTAGCCTGCTTGACGGGCATGGTATCAAACTGTGGCGTAGAGTTGGATTTACTGTCGGGTTTATAAGCGGCAGGGCGTCGAAAGCTACCACGGTACGAGCCGAGCAGTTGAAGATCGACTATGTAGAGCAGGGTGCCAAACAGAAGGTTCCTGTTTTTGAGTCGATGCTGGCTAAGGCCGGGGTCAGCGCCGATGAAGTTGTTTACATCGGCGACGATCTACTGGACCTTCCGCTGGTTAAGCGTGCAGGCTTTGGTGTGGCAGTTGCCAATGCGGTCGGTGAGCTTAAGGAAGCTGCCGATTATGTCACATCTGTTGGAGGGGGCAGCGGAGCGGTGCGTGAGGTTATCGAGCATATCCTTAAAAATACCGGTAAGTGGCAGGGTTTGATGGAGCGATATTTAGTTTAGATTTATTGAAGGATCAATGGACAAAAAAAGGAAGTTTAGAATATGGCTGACCGCATTCGGTTCGGTTCTTTTGGTGTTTCTGGCTTATAATTTTTTGATAGACACTCCGGAGATACGTATCGATGGTTACGATGAATCAGGGGACGATATAGTTGTTCCCGATTTCCCAGATCAGGAGGGTGATACGCGGGTCGGTTCGGTCAATACTGCAAGGTTCAGGATTCTTGACGAGGTGACCAAGGAACTGCGGAGGGTCTACGGTTTTGAGAAGCTTCTTAACCCGGGTCAGACTGGGGGACAGTGGCAGATGCTCAAGCCCTATATGTATATCTTTGACGATAAATTTAACTGCGAGATAACTTCAGATATGGGTGATGTCATAATCGAGGAAGTGGCTGGTAAGTCCAGCCCAACCGAGGCGAAACTCTACGAGAATGTTGTCATTCGTGTTATTCCCAAGCAGCAGGGGCAGTCGGCCAGTACGATCTATCTTGACGATCTTTTTTATAACAGCGAGCGTTCCGAGTATTCCACGGAAGGGCCGATCAAGGTTATCTCGCAGGATGGGGTTCTGGAAGGTAAGGGTATGCTGCTGATATACAACAACGCGCTTACCCGCGTCGAATTTCTCAGGATCGTCGAACTGGATTATATTCGTCTTACCGATGCAAGCAAGCTGAATCTTGAAGGCAGAACCGATGCAGGCGAAGAGGAACCTACTGTTGAAAGCGAAGTTGCGGGGACGTCTGCTAAGGTGGTTTCCGATGCCCCGTCTGAACAGACACCTTCTGCCAAAGTTTCTGAAACAGCCGATGAAGAGAAAACGCTGCCCAGCAAGTGTTATAAATGTAGTTTTAACAAGGATGTTGCGATCCGGTATGGTAACGAATTGATAGTTACCAGCCAGAAAGAGATCGTGATAAACAATATTCTATGGGGTAAGTCTGAGAAAAGCGGGACGGGTGACTCTTCTGCTGCGATGGAACCGGCTGAGCCAGGGGCTATCGAACCGGTTGCTGTTGAGCAAGAGGTTGCTGTCGTTGCCGTCGATCTTTCATTGGAAGATGAAGCAGCAGTTGCGGAAGAGTCTGGATCGGAAACCAAGGCTGGGGTTGAGGTTTTAGTTAAATGCAGCGGCGGGCTCGTGTTTAGGCCGATGGACTCTTTTATTACGCCGGAGCGGTCGGACAACCTGCTTACAAGCGGTACATTCGGTGCTAATCTGCGCGATATACTGGACAAATATGAAGATGTTGATTGGGGGATCGATAATATCAAAGATCCTCCTGCATTGTTCGGTGCCAGGACAGTCGAGTATGATAGGCAAACGGGCGGTGCCGTAGCCAAAGCTCCGGTGGAGCTTACACTTTATACGGATCCCAATAAATTGTCGGATGACAACGATCTGATCCCATCGGTTATCACGGCAAGCGAGAAAACGGAATTTTTTGCAGATGAAAATCGCAGGATAAATAAAATAGTCTTCAGCGGCGACGTTGTCGGTTCACAGGAAGTCTCGACGCCGTTGTATATGCAGACGAGCAGTTTCTACGGGCAAAAGCTGATCGTCGATCTTTATGGGCAGGGCGGTTCCGGCATCAGGCATGTCAGCGTTGACGAGGGTAAAGTTAAACTGGAGATGCAGCGTTTTGTAGGCGATAAGGTCATCAACTACGTTCAGCTAAAGTGTAAGCGTATAGATTATGACATGATCAATGAGATAATAACTTCCGTAGGTCCCGGTAAGATCGAGATTAATAACGAGAACGCTCCTTACGTCAAGGAAGTTAAGAGCAGCAAGAAAGATAAGAGCGGTAAGAAAAAAGTGGTCGGCAGTCTGAGTCTTAAGAAACCTTGCTATGCTTATATCGATGGGTTCGACAGGCTTAAGTGGATGCCTCTGGAGAATCGCATAACTGCTGACGGTAAGGACAAGTCGGTGTATATGTCATACCTTCCGAGAGTTGACGGTAAAATAGGTCAGGTGGTTCGTTCTTCGGTGACTCATATGCAGGCTGATTTTGTAGAGACGGTGGCTGGTCGCAGCGAACTTGCTTCGCTTAATGCGTGGGGCGGAGTTTACTACAAGGAACAGGCCGGTAACGTGTTTTCCGGTGACGAGTTGACATATGATGTTGGTGAGTCAATGATGGTTATCACCTGTGCTGAGGGTCGAGATTGCCTTGCGAACGGGGCATTGGTTCCACGGATCGAATATAACCTTGAAAGCGGAAAGATAAGGACAAAACTATCACCAAGTCCGGGTGTTATATCTATGCCTAAGAGGAAAAAGTCATTAAAAAAGCCCGAAGCATTTTAAGGCTCCGGGCTTTCGTTTTGTGTGTTGTTTTTACTATTCCACTTTTGCCTTTGCATACTGTGCCACTACCTGCTGCTGAACATTTGGCGGAACGGGTTCATAGTGGCTAAGCTCCATTGAATAGCTTCCCTGTCCACCGGTCACACTTTTAAGCTGGCTATTGTATTGCGTTACTTCTACAAGCGGAACCTGTGCCTTGATGACAATCATGTTTCCTGCGAGCATTTCCTGGCCGGACACTCTGCCTCGTTTTGAAGCGAGATCGCCTGTGATGTCCCCCATGTTCTCGGCGGGGATGGTGATCTCGATGTTTACGATAGGCTCAAGCAGCGAAGGTTTGGCCTTTAAGACGGCATCTTTGAACGCCCCTTTTCCAGCAGCTCTGAAAGCGACTTCTTTCGAGTCAACCGCGTGGTGCTTTCCATCATAGATCGAAACTTTAATGTCCTGCATCGGGAAGCCTGCTACTATGCCGTTACTCATGACGTCTTTGATCCCCTTTACGACCGGAGCCTCGTACTGGCCCGGTATAGAACCGCCGAAGATGTCCCATGTGTATTGTAGTGACGGATCAGCGTCACGTTCTGCCGGTTCAACACGCAGGTAAACTTCACCGAACTGTCCGGCACCGCCCGATTGTTTTTTATGACGGTAATGCCCGTCGGCTTTTGCTGTGATGGTTTCACGATATGGTATCTTCGGTTGTTTTGTGTTTACTTTTACTTTGTAGCGATTTTCCATTTTTGAAAGCATAACTCTCAGGTGCAGGTCGCCGAGACCGCTGATAACACGTTCTTTTGTCTGTGTGTCCATTGTGACTTTAAAGCAGCAGTCCTCTTCGCAGAGTTTGTCCAGTGCGCCGCTGATCTTTCCCTCGTC
>SDBV01010453.1_pt1 | contig 12153 bp, 5 predicted proteins | sample 2277081 | NCBI WGS metagenome assembly SDBV01 (sample SAMN10402039, study PRJNA504765) | marine sediment metagenome | isolation source: marine sediment core GS10_PC15, 223 cmbsf | place: Arctic Ocean: Southern Knipovich Ridge | collected 2010 | reverse complement strand
CGCTCTCGGCCGAAGACCTCGTACGGATGGCATTGGAGCGTGCCCACTTCGAGCCCCTGGCCGTATTCGCCCCGGATCACGCCTCGCGGTTGGCCACCGGCAAAGAGGCCGCGGTTGCGTTGCAGCAGACGCAAGAACCGACAGCGTGACAAGAGGTTTCCCCGTCTCACATAAAGCCTCCACCGTTGGTCGCGATCTTACTGGACGGGGCTGAGCGCGCCTGTTTTCCTTGCGCGACCAACGGTCGCGGCTTTATGAGACGCGGCGGCTCACCTACTGATTCTCCGCCGGCGGCTTCTCCGGCTGGCTCGGCCCTACCGAGAGTGCCACTCCGCCGCCGTGCTTCTGGATCAGGTTCAACAGCTTCATCCGCTGGGGATGATCGGGCTCCAGGTCGAGTACCATCTGCCACTGGTGGACCGCCCGATCGTGCTCTTGGGCCTCCCCGTGTGCGTCACCGAGTTTCAGGTGCAGCGAGGCGGTCTGGGGGCTTTCGGCCACCGCCGCGGCCAGAAACTGGATGTACTTTTCCAGCCGGCCCGCCTGGTTGTGTTGATCGGCCACCTGAACATAGGCGTCGACCAGCGTGGCCTTGTACGACTCCGGATCGAGCTTGATCGCCTGACCGAGCAACTCCAGATAGCGGTCGTAGCTGCCGGTGCCGAAGGCGGCCTGGGCATAGTAGTAATGGAACAGGGCCTTGTCTTCATTCGGCACCGTAGGACCGATCTTGGTGAACATCTTGTAGGCCTGCGCGTAACGGCGGGCGTTCAGATAGATGGTTGCCCGCAACACGTGGATATCGGGCCGGTCCTCGATCCCGTCGGCCAGGGCCTTGGCCACCTGGTAGACTGCCGAGGCCTCCGGGGCGCAGCGGAAGGAATCCTTGCGGCCCGGCAACGGTTCGATCAGGTACCATGAGCCGTTGATCGTGCCGGCCTTACCCGAGCGGATAGTCCGCACCGCGATCTTGCCGAAGTAGTTCCGCAGATTGAAGTAGGCCGAGCCCAGCTTGTAGCGCAACACGGGGCCGTCCAGTCCCAGCTGCAAGGCCGACTGGTACGACTCGGCGGCCAGGGCGAAGAAGTTGCCCGACAGATAGATATTGCCCAACTGGTAATGGTCAGTCGCGCTCTGGGGATTGAGCTTGACGGCCTCTTCGTACGATTTTCTGGCCTTTTCGGGCTGATCGAGGTTGTACTGGGCCTCGGCCAGCATGTGATAGGTGGGATAGTCGTGGCGGTATTTCAACAGCGGCTCGAGCACCCGCACCACGTCCTTCCAGCGTTTGGCGGCCGAGTAGATTCGCGAGAGCGCCTGGCCGGCCTCGACGTGGTCGGGCGAGGTCTTCAGTATCTCTTCCAGGTGTTTGGCGGCCTGGTCGCCCTTCTGCGCGTAGCGATACGCCCGGGCAAGGTGCAGCCGGTAGCTGGTCTTGGTCTTGTCGGCCGCCACGGCCTTTCCCAACAGTTCGACGGCCTTGTCGTACTGGCCCTTGAACAGGGCGTCGCGCCCCTGCTTGAAAAGTTCTTCGGCGGTGGGCTTTTCCGCCTTGGGCTCCCCGGGTTCGGGCTTGGGTTCGGCGGTATCGGCGTCTGCTTCCGCCGTGGCGGAGGTGGAATCTGCCGTCGGGGGTTGGGGGTCGGCAGCCGTCAGGACCGGCCACGCTGCCAGCGCCAGTCCGATCGTCACGAGCCGGACGGTGGTTGATATCCGCATGGTGGGGTCTCCTTGTGGGGTAATGGTCGTTCTGTTTGTGCTGTTCGCTAAACGGCCAAGCCGCCAGCGGCCCATGGCCCGCCCTACAGGCGATAGGTCTTGATCCAGTTGATTTGTTCCTTGGCCTTGGACCCCAGCGGACCTTGGGGGAAGTTGTTGGCGTAGTTGGTGTAGGAGTCCATGGCGCTGACCCACTGGTTGAGCTGTTCGTAGTTTTCGGCGATGGCGAACTGGGCCTGGCCGGCCTTGGGGCTGCGGCGGTAGTTCCGCAGGAACGACTTGTAGGCCTCGATCGCCTCGGCGTACTTGCCCTCACGCTCGTAGTACTGGGCAATTCGCCAACTGGCGTCTTCGGCCACGGCCGTGCCGCTGAACTGGCGGACGATCTCCAGCCAGGTTCCCATGGCCGCCTCGGCGTCGTGCAGCCGCTGGTCGTAGATGGTTGCCATCTGCAGCAGGGCATCGCCGGCCTTGTCGGCCTCGGCCACCTCCGAGGCGGCCGTATAGGCATCCACGGCCTTGCGCAACGCCGCGTTGATCTTGTCCTGGCGATCGGCCAGTTGCGTGGCCGTCAGGGTCTCGACCTCCTGCAGGGCCTTCTGCGCAAACAGCCGCACGTTGGCGTCGTTGAACTGGCCGTAGTTGGCGGCGTAGGCCGCCTCTTCAGCGGCGGCCGATTTACCCTTGCCCGCCGACTTCAAATCGGCGATCCGCTTGGACCTCACCTCCTGCTGACGGACGCGGTTGTCCTGGGCCATCTGGTATGCTCTCCGCTGGGCCACTTCCTTGTTCCGGGCCAGCGTCTGATCGCGGGTCACGGTGGCCAGCTTTCCAGCCTCGTCTTCGTGGCTCTTGCCGACCATGAACAGGGCGTCGTCGGCCAGGGGGCTGGTCGGGTACTTCTCGGCCACCGCCAGCAGGGCCTCGCGGGCCTTCTCGGTCTCCTGGAGCGAAAGGTACGTGGTGCCCACCGCGTATAGCGCGTCGTCGGCCAGGTGGCTGGTGGACCAGTTGGTCACCACCTTGCGATACTCGATAATCGCTTTGACCGGGTTGGCCAGATGGCCACCCACGATCGCGGCGATCTGGAACTGCGCGTCGAATGCCTTCCTTTGGCCTTTTTCGTCGACCAGTCCCTGATACCGCGCCAGGTCCTTCAGGACCTCGATCCGCCGATTGGCCTCGGCCAGCTTGGCGTCCTTGGGATACGCCTTGACGTACTCGCGATAGGCGCGGCCCGCCTCGCGCCACTGGCTGAGGTTGATCGTACATTCGGCGATGGCCCACTTGGCCTCCTGAACGAACTGCCCGTTCTCGAACTCGTCGATCACCCTCCGATAGGCGGCGATGGCGTCTTTCCAGGCCTCGTTGGTCTGGTGGATCTGGCCCGTCATGGCCAGCGCCTGGCCGGCCTGGGGGTGCTTGGGGAAACTGTCGACGAAGGTCTCCAGCACGTGCAGGGCCTCCACGTAACGCTTCTGGCTCTTCAGCTCGGAGCCGATCTGGAAGATCGTGTCCAGCAGACTCGAAGGCAGCCGTCCGGAGGTGAAGAACAATTCCTGGTAGGCTTCGGCGGCAAGCAACGGGCGTTTGAGCTTCTGGTGGTACGTCTGGGCGATCTTCATCGCCGCCTGCTGTGAGAGCGCGTGCATCGGATCGTGGATCGAAAGCTCGTTCCAGACCACGATCGCTTCCTCGTTGTAGCCGCGGCCCTCCAGCTCGGTCGAGATCGTCCACAGCACCTGCGGGATGTTGCCGATCTGTGGATGGTCGGGATATTTGGCGGCCACCTGGCGGAGTTCCTTGCTCGCCCGCACGTATTGTCCCCGGGCCAGCGTGGGGCTCAGCGCGGCCACCACCCGGGCCTGCGTCAGAAAACTGTTGGCCACGTCCCACTGAGCCTGCTGCTGGTAGCTTCGCTCTGCGGGGAAGTCGGTCACGACCTTGGCCAGCTCCGCCCGGGCCGCCTCGAAACGCTTGGCCACTTCCGCCAGCATCAACTGCTTGGCGGTCTTTCGCTCGATCGGCTTGGTGGCCCAGGCCAGTCGATCCCGGGCAACCTCGAGCCGAAGCTTCGGCAACTGCTGGTCGGTCGGATTGTCGGCAAGAAAGCGCATGGCCAGCGCGGCCGACCGCTCCCACTGGCTCAGGCCCCGCCAGTGGCCGACCATCACCAGGATCTCGCCTCGGGCCTGTGGGGCGGTTGGCGTGTGAGGGTGGTCTTTGAGGATGCCCTGGAAGACATCGTAGGCGCCGTCGATCGCCGCTTGCTGTCGCTTAAGCTCGGCTTCGGAGAGCACCGGCGCGGGGGGCGCCTGGCGGCGGCCCTGCCGGACCGCTTGCTGTTGCTGCTCTGCCTGCTGCACGTTTTGATTCTGCGAAAGCGCGTTGTCGAACACCAGCACGTCTTCGCGAAGTTGAGCAATCTGTTTCGCCCGATTGGCCTCTTGCTGGCGGATCATCGCCAAGAGTTGCGAATCGCGCTGGGCCTCGTCACTGGCCGATTCCTGGCCGGCACCCCTCGGCTGCGCCGGCGCCGCCGTTACCGGTGCGGGCCGCGAGGCCGCCGCTCCCGGGGTCTCGGCATCGAGGACCGGAAGGTATGCCGCACCGCCAAAACCTCCGCCTCCTATGCCCCCACCTCCCGGAGCCGTCAGCGTACCCGTCGCCAGCATCTCCGGCCCCGACCCGCCGCGGGGGCCCCGTAGACCGGCGCTGGTCATCGCGGAGAGGATCTCTCTGGCATGCTCCGGCATGGCACGGCCCAACTGGCAAAGGCCCCGGGCGAATTTCAGCCGTTCCGGCCGGCGGATGGTCAGCTCCGATCCCAGCAAGTCGCCGTACACCGAATCGGCCACCTCCCAGGCGTCGATCTTGGCGTACTCGTAGGCCACCGCCATGATCTTGTTCAGGGCGTCACCTACCAGCGGACCATCGGGATGGGCCCCCGCGAACGCCTTGTAGGCTCCAATTGCCGTGGCATATTCCTCGCTCAACTCCGCCGGCGGCGGATCGTCGCTCTTGCGGTCGGCCGTCTGCTTGGCCAAGGCCTTTTGGGCCTTCGCGTCCAGCGCGCCGGCCACGGCGTAGGCCGCCCGCTCGGCGGTGCTCGAGCCGGCCGGGGGTGATTCGGCGAGCACTGGAATTCCGGCGGCAAACTTGGCAAACTCCCTGTATACACCGGCCGCCACGTCGTTGGCTCCGTGCTGCTGGAAGAGTTGGCCGATCCCGAGGATCCGCTGGACCGCTTGCGATACCAGCGGGCTGGTGGGACGGTCGGCAATGAACTTTGTGAAGCCGTCGACTGCCTCTTTGAATTCCGGCCCCAAAGCCAGTTTCTCCGCTGCCCCATATTGCTTCAACAGGCGTGCCAACTCCCGGCGTGCGTTCTCGTCCTTCAGCCCTACAAGCCCCAGGGCGGCATACTCGTCGGCCGCTTCGACCGCCTGGTCCGCCTTGACCCGCAGCGCCGCTTCGGCCACGTCGTAGTACTCCAACCTCTTGTAATGCCCGACTACCGCGTCCCACACGCCGCGGGCCGCCGCCAGATGCGCACTCTGGGGTGGAAGCCCCGCCTGCAACCGGTAGGAGCGGACCAGGGCCTTCTGGAACGTGGGATCGAGTTGGCGGGGGACCGTCAACCCGGCTGCGGTCAGCCGCTGGTGCTCGCGCGTGACCTGCTGGATCCAGAGGTTGACCACCGCCAGGTCGGCCTGGCGGCGTTCCTTTTCCGGCAGGGAGTCGGCCACCGCGGCGTATACCTCCTCGGCCACGGCCCAGTGGCCGTGCTGGACCCACGGCTTGACGTGTTCTGCCATTTGCACCAGGGCGTGGGGTGCATGCCCGGCCGCGAGCGAGACGTGATTCTTCAAGGTGGCCAGATACGCCTTCTGCAACTCGGAGAGTTTCGCGTTCTGCTCGCCGCGTCCGGCCTTGATGTTCTCCTGGAAAACGTACGACGTGTAGTTCTGCACGACCGTGTAGTACGACAAGATCACGGCCGCCCAACTGGGATGGTCGGCCGGGACGGCCTGAAGCACCTCCATGCTGAGCTCCACGGCAAGTTTGCGCGAGCCCGGTTGGTTGATTTTCGCAGGTTCCTGGGCGATTCCCAGCACGGTCTCCGTGGCCGACTTCACGGCCGCCGCGTCCGTCTTGGCCTTGATCACCGGCAGGGCGATGTCCAGGGCCCAGGCGTCGGGTCCCTTGAGTCCCTTGAACTCGGCCGAAGGGAGGACGCGCGAGGAAGACAGGCGCACCCGCTTGGCCAGGTTCGCCTGGTCGATCCAGAACGGCTCCGCCGGGTACTCCTTGCGGATCGTCCCGAAGGTGTCCATCACGTCGGCCAGCTTCTGGGGCAACTCTCCCCGCGGGACGCCGACGGGGAGCTTCCCGGGGCGGGCCTGCTCGTCCAGCCACTTTGTAGCGATCAGGTACTTCGACGACGCCAAGGCCCTCAGCACCGATAGACGGCTGCTGCGGGGCAACGGTGCCCCCAGCAGGGCCTCCATCGCCCGGACGGCGGCCGCATGGGCCCCTTGCTTGACGTAATGCGCCTTGAGGTGATCCAACAACTGCTTGGTCAGCGCGTCCGCCTTGCCGATCGGCATGCCCTTGCCAAGGATCTCGGCGGCCAGGGCCAGTGCCTTCACGTCGCTCGGGCTCAGGTCGGACTCGGCGGCCGGTTTCGTACCCTGGCGGGCCAGCGCCAAGTAGGCCCCCAACAACCTGCGTCGCGCCCGATCGCTCACGTAGTGATCCGCGTTGGCGACCAGCCAGTCGGCTATCACTTTCGCTCGGGCCGCGGTGGCACCGGTGCGCAGATCGAACTCGGCCAACTCGTAGCGGGCGGTTGCCGCGGCCGTGGTGTCGGCATGGTCGGTGACTACCTTCCTCAACAGCGCCAACGCCTCGATCACCGCCTTGTCGTCGCCGGCCAGCTTGGCCTGGCCCAGCAACAGCGTCGTCTGTGCCGCATCCACCTGCTGAGGAAACACGGCCAACAGCTCCTGCAGGACCTCGTGGGCATTGGTCTGCTTGCCCATCCTGATCAACCCGTCCGCCTGCAGCGTCATTACTTTGACCCGTTGCCGATCCGTCAGGGCCTTCTCCTCCAGGAGTTCCCTCCAGAGCCTCATGGCCGGGGGAAACAACCGCTCCCGGATCATGGCCTCGATCAACCCCATTCGAGCGTCCACGTCGGCCGTCTCGCCGCGCAGGGCGGCCAGCATCTTGGCGGCGAAGGGTTCCTCCGGGGCCAGCTTGAGCGTCTGCTGCCAGGCGGCGATCGCCTCGTCCAGCTCGCCGAGCTGAAAGTGGGCCCTGCCCAACAGCAGGAAGACTTCGGGGTTCTTGGGGTCGGTCTGGGAAGCCGTCCGGGCCAGGTCCCGGGCCTCGGAGAAATTGCCGGCCTGGTAGGCGGCCCGGGCCTTCTGGTAGGCTTGTTGGGCGTCGGCCTGGGCGTCGGCCCGGCCTACAGCGATCGCCACAAGTGCCAGGCACAAGATCGCCGATATGAGACGTTGCATCTGGTTGCTCCTTCTGATTATTGTCGGGTGGGGCTGCCTGCGCAGCGCAACGATGGACATAGCCTTACCTTCATAAGACTCATCTGCGGTCAAGAAGTTCCCAAAGTCCGTGCCCAGGAAAAAAACCGCCATTTCGCGCGGTTTTTTTACTCCGCAGAAACGGGCACAATCATTGTAACTCTAGCTCGGCCAGCACCATGTAACCGGTTTGTAACAACCGGGCCGCAGCCAGAGACCTCAGCAGCGAGAGGGTTGGGCAGCGTGCTCCAAACGCCCCCCCGACTGCGTTCCGGGAGGGAATGCGGGCCATCATCGGCGTCGCCATCTCCAGCAGCTCACCCCCCGCCGATGGCCGGAAAAACGCCCAGGGTCTCACCGCCCTGGAGGACCTTAGACAGCCCCGCGGCCCGGTTGTTCACAAAGATGATCCGGGTCCGACCGGTCGGCACGCCCAGCCGCTCCAACACCTGCTCGACCGTCTGCCCGGGCTCGATCTCCAACTCGATCGACGGGGCACCGCCGATGTGCTCTCGCAGCGTGGCGTAGAGGTTTATTTTGACCTGCGGCATTGTCGTGTGGTGGTAGGCGACACTAATCGGCGGCTGGAGTCGCCTCCTACAATGTTGTCGCACAATGTTGTCACTCGGGAGACGTGGCCAGATAGGCGCTCAGTATTCCCACGTTCCGGATAAACGTACGGCAATCGATCACCCGCCGGGTCGGATCCTCCGAGCCGTGGTATTTCAACCGTCCCTCTTCCACCCAGCGGCCCTTGTCGTCCAAGCTGGAGATCACCTGCTTGACCTGCTCGATCTGGCCGCTGGACGGTTTGCCGGGCGACTTTGGGGGTGGCGGCTGTAACTGCTTAGGGTCGAGTCTTAGCAGTTGTTGGTACGCCCGCTCGATACCGTCCATACCGTTGCCCGACTTGAACGAGTAGTGGGTGGGCATGTCGGCGTCGCTGTAGGTCAGTTGATACTTGATGGTGAAGTAGAGCGGCCTGTTGGTCTTCAACTCGTAGAAGCGTGCCAACTGTCCGTCGGGCAACAGCGACCGGCGGAAGTAGGCAATCGCCCGGGGAAGGGGCTCGAGGTACTTCTTGTCGCCCGTCTCGCGGTAGATTCGCAACAGGGTCCGCATCACACCTTGCGACTCGCCGCCGGTGACCGAGGCCGGCTCGAACTTTCGGGCCCACGTGGGGTGCATGTCGGCATCGTACTGTTGTGCCCAGGCCGGCTGGGGCTCGGGCATTTGGGCCAGGAGGATAAAGTCGCCGCAGCGCTCGGCCGCCGCCCGGTACTTCTTGTCGCCGTAGGTCCGCCAGGCCTCGAACATCACGTCGATCACGTCGCCCATGGCGTTGTCGTTGAACGTATAGTCGCCCGAATAACCACGGCCCGGAAACTCCCGCGGCCACGACTCCGGATAGCTGGCCTTCTTGACGGGGAATTTGGGAGCATCAGGCGGCCGCTGGAACCGCTGCGGCCAGGCGCCGTTGGGATACTGGACCTCGAGCAGGCTGGACAATCCGAACTGGGCCGCCTCGTGGATCTTGGCGTCGTCGAAGTTCAAGGTCTTGTCCAGCCGCATCAACAGCCGCAAGGCGGCCTGGGTGGTGTTGTCGTCCAGCGTGCTGGTGTTGCGCCGGCTGCCCCCTTCAGCCGCAGCGTCCACGCGGTAGGCGTATCGCTGCCGGCGCTTTGGGTCGAACTCGATGCGGTACTCCCAGCCGCCTGAGCGTAACTGGCCGCGCACCAGGCAATTGCCGGCCTGCCGGGCCGCCTGGAGGTAATACGCCTCGCCGGTGGCGTGATAGGCGTCCAGCAGCGCCATGCCCACCGAGGGTGTTCCGGGCGGCTGGACCCAGACGGTGCTGTCTGAGGCCCGGCCCTCGCCCTCACGAGTGGCCAGGTCCTCGCTGTATCGCCAGAGGTAGCCCCCCTCGGTGGCAACCTCGCTGCGGAAAAAATCGGTGGCCTTCCGCAGGGCAGCGGCGGCCCGTGGGCGTAGTGCGGGTTCGGCGGACCTTGCGCCGGACGGTAAACAGATGCATAGCAGGGCCAGCAGTGGGGCGGATATGCGCACGTTGACTTCTCCCTCGGTGTAACGTAACTCCACTGTCCCCGCCGGGCACTTGGCCGCCAATGTAACGTGCGGCCGTGATGTCACGTCTCATAAAGCCGCGACCGGTGGTCGCGCCGAAGCGCCGAAGGACCGTAGAAATCGCCAGCCCGGTTTATTCATGAGGTGCCACGGCCGTGTCGGCCGTGTTGGTGGTGGGTCAATTGGCCGTCCGCAACACGGCTGACACAGCCGTGGCACAGAAAACTCGCTACACGGTGCTCCTTATGAACAGTCCAGGCCAGCCGTTGCTCCCGGCGCGACCACCGGTCGCGGCTTTGTGCAGAACGGGCGGAGACAAAACTAACGGTACTGGTGCCAAACGCGACTCTTCCCGGGTCACCAAACGTTGCCTACTTGACGAAGTCGTAAACCCTGTCCAACTCCTCGTCGGGAACGTCGAAGATGGCGTCGTGGGGAGCCAGTTTTTCGGTCTTGAAGAAATCGGGCAGGCGGTCGTCGGCGGCCGTGAAGCCGGCCGCGGCATTGAACTTCCGCTCGACGGCCAGGGTGTTCTTGCCCAGATCCAGATAGTCGTCGACGGTAAATGCACGGCCGTAAAGCCCGGTGAGCATGTCGCAAATCGCATCCAATGCGGCGGAGTCGTCCAGCACGGCAAAGGCCACGAACAGGCACAGACCCGCGGAGTCGATCGACGCCGTGGCGATCTGGAGGTTGCGGCTGAGCTCGATTTGGCCTTCGGGCTTCAACGGATCGACGTTGCCGCCGACCCCCAGCACGTTGGCCGTGATGGCATAGCCGGCCGTGTGATCGGCCCCCATCGTCGAGGTGGCATAGGTCACGCCGATTCCTTTTGCCGCGCGGGGATCGTAGGCGGGCATCGCCTGGCCCTTGACAGTGGGGATCCGCGACACCCCGTAGACCTTGCCCAGCACGTCGGCCCCCGAGGCGACCAGGCGTCCCAGCGGGCTCCCTTTGCCCACTTCTTCGAGCAGCCCGATGGCGCCCTGGACGTCGCCGAAGGAGACGATCCCGGCTTCCATGGCCACCCCGATGGTCGCACCGGTCTCGATCGTATCCAGGCCCAGGTCGTCGTCCATGCGGTCCATCCGGGCGATGGCGTCCAGGTCGTCGATGCCGCAGTTGGCCCCGTGGGCCCAGATGGTCTCGTACTCGGGTCCCTTGGTCACGAACTCGCCTTTTTCATCGACGTAGGTTCGAGAGCACTTGATCGTGCAACCGCGATGGCAGGCATGGGCGATCTCGCCGCCGCGCTCCACGATCAGGTCGTGCTGCCGCTCGCCGCTGATGGCCTCGGTTCCCTCGAACTGCCCTGCGCTGAAGTTGCGGGTAGGATAGTCGCCGGCCTCGTTGATCACGCTGGCCAGGACGTTGGTGCCGTATTTGGGCAAGGTCTCGCCGGTCAGCGGATGATCCTTGAGGATCTGGTTGAATTTCTGGGCACCCTTCTTGAAAGTCTCGGGGTCGGCCGGTTTGGGCCGCTCGCCGCCGGCCGGATCAACCACGATCACCTTCACGCCCTTGCTGCCCATCACGGCCCCCAGCCCGCCGCGGCCGCAGTGCCGGGTGGGGCGTCCCTCGACGTCGGTCACCGCGATGCTGGCCGAGGCCGACTTCATCTCGCCCGCCTGGCCGATGCTGATGCAGGAGACCTTGTCGCCGAACTCGTCGAACTGCTTGGCGACCGTATCGTAGTTGCCCAAGCCGGCCAGGGCGTCGGCGGAGTCGATCTTCACGCCCTCGGTGCTCACCACCAGCCGATACAGCTTGCCAGCGCCTATGGAAGCGCCGGCCGGCTTTCCCTCCAGCACGATCGCCTTGACCCCCAGGTTGGCCAGGGCCATGGCGCCGGTCCCCCCGGAGTTGCTCTCCTTGATCGTGCCGGTCAACGGGCTCTTGGCCCCCACCGAGAGCCTCCCCGAGCACGGCGCGCCCGTGCCGGTCAGGATTCCCGGGGCGATCACCAGCTTGTTTTCCGCAGATAAGGGATGGCAGGCGGCGGGTACTTCTCCGGCCACCAGTGCGGAGGTCAGGCCACGGCCACCGGTTTGCAGATACTCGGGGCTGGGGGTCTCGGCACGAACCGAAAGGTCCGACATGTTGACTCGGTAAATCACGGACATGGTCTTGCACCTTCTGGCGGGGACGCAGTATACGAACGGGCACGGCACCTATTGGTAGCGTAGGGGCTCGGGCGGCTCTCTGTCAAGGCAGCCTGAGACTTTTCACACCCCCGACAGAAGCGCTTTATCGCCGGCGGCCGTCCCCGGCGGGTGGATCAGGCCCCGGCGAGCGGATATACTGTCGGCGGGCATGCCGCCCGGCAGAGGCGCGCGGGTGGCTGGGGCAAAGCGAAGCGGTGCCCCAGTGGGTTTGGTCTGGGGCTTCGCTTCGCTCAGCCGCCAGCCACCCTTCAATTCAGCTTTGAAGATCCACTACGACTTGACACGCAATTGCGTCAATCTGGAATCTACGGCCATGGATTACATCAAACCGGCCCTAGTGCTGCTGACCGGCATTGCCGTAGGCGGCGGCTTCGTATGGCTGCTGCTGCGGGCAAAGATCCAGCACGCCTCCCAGCGGGCCAAGAGCCAGGGGGAGCAGGAACGGGTCGTACTGATCGAGCGCTTGGACGCCCGCCAGAAAACCATCGATGACCTGGACGCCAAGGCACGCCAACTGGAATCTAACGTCCGAGAACTCCAGGTCGCGGAAACCAGCCTGAGGGAAAGGGCCGTCAAGCTGGAAACCACCCTCCAGCAGGAGCGAAAGCAGGCCGAAGAGAAGCTGGCCGTGCTCGACG
>SDBV01010452.1_pt1 | contig 12154 bp, 10 predicted proteins | sample 2277081 | NCBI WGS metagenome assembly SDBV01 (sample SAMN10402039, study PRJNA504765) | marine sediment metagenome | isolation source: marine sediment core GS10_PC15, 223 cmbsf | place: Arctic Ocean: Southern Knipovich Ridge | collected 2010 | reverse complement strand
GCAGAAGTCCCGCTTTTTATAGCCTCTGACCTTGAACAGGGTCTTGGCCAGCAAATTGAAGGAGGCACCCTCTTCCCTCATTTTATGGCAATCAGTCATGCAGTTAATCAGAAAAATAAAAACGATGTAAAGCTTTTAAGGAAAGCCATAGGCATTATCGCAAAAGAAGCAAAAGCTGCAGGCATTAATCTTATTTTTTCTCCTGTTCTTGATGTTAATACAAACCCTAAAAATCCCATAATCTGCACCAGGGCGTTCTCTGATAATCCCCGAAAAGTTGCATGGTTCGGACAGGAGTTTATAAAAGGCTTTCAAAAACACGGACTAATTGCATGCGGAAAACATTTTCCCGGTCATGGAGATACAATAAAAGACTCTCACCTTAGTTTACCGGTTGTAAAAGCCGGTATAAGCAGGCTTCAGAGCGTTGAGCTTTATCCGTTTTCTAAAGCAATAAAAGCCGGAGTTAAAATGGTTATGATGGGCCATTTAAAAGTACCTGCTATTGATTCAAGATATGCTTCAAGCCTTTCAAAAAAAACTGTTCAGGGCCTTTTAAAGGGGAAAATGAGATTTAAAGGGCTTGTGATTACTGATGCAATGAATATGCAGGCTGTGAAGGAGTCAGTCGCCTCAGGCAACCCGCTGAAGCGGGAAGGAAAGGCATGTTTGAGGGCATTAAATGCCGGAGCAGACATACTGCTTCATCCCGGTAAGCCTGAAAAAATAATAAATTATCTTAATTCTCAAAGGGATATGGTGATGCCAGCAGTTGAAAAATCTTTTCAGAGAGTTATAAAGGTAAAAAAAGAACTCAGTAAAATTGACAGCCTGCGACGAGCTCAGTCGAATCGTTCACGGCTAACAGTTAACAGTATTGGGACAAAATCTCACTGGAAAACAGCAGAGGAACTGACTCAAAAGTCAATTAATGCAATCCCCCCCTTTCCCACTTTATTAAAGGGGCCTGCCTGTCCGGTAGGCAGGGGTAAGAGGGGATTAGAAGAACCTGTTGTTTTAATTCTAGATGATGATAATTCCAAATCAGGAGGAATTTTTATCAAAGAAATCAGAAAGCACCATCCGAAAGCAAAAAATGTTTATGTAGATAATAATTATCGAGGCAATGTAAAAACACTTCTAACTTCTGTCTCAGGTAAAACCCTTATAGCCGCTGTTTTTTCAAAGACTTCGGCGTGGAAAGGAAGCAGCTGGCTGAGCAGAAAATTAGAAGATATACTTAAAAAGACTTTAAAAGCTTCGGAATATTCTGTAATAGTGAGTTTTTGCTGTCCTTATATGCCAGGTAGTTTAAAAGCAGATACTGTAATTAACGCTTATTCCGGTTCCGGGCTTTCTGAGAAGGCTGCAGCAAAGATTTTGTGCGACCCGTAATATAACTGTTGATTGCCCGCGCTGCACGTTTTCCAACTCCCATTGCGCTTATCACAGTAGCTGCACCGGTTGTAATGTCACCGCCGGCAAAAATCCCTTTTAAATTAGTCCTGCCTTCCCTGTCTGCAGTAATGTAGCCGTCACCCCAGAGTTTGAGTCCCTTAATGGAACGTACCAGTATTGGATTTGAACGCTGGCCAATAGCAACTATCACTTGGTCAGCTTTAATGAAAAATTCTTTTCCTGTTGGCACAGGCTTTCTTCTTCCGGATGCATCAGGCTCGCCTAACTTCATTTTTTCACATTTAATCGTTTGTGCCCAGCCGTTTTTATCACTGAGTATCTCCCTCGGGTCAGAAAGGAAATAAAACTTTATTCCTTCTTCTTTTGCATTTTCAATCTCTTCCTGCCTTGTCGGCAGTTCCCTTTCAGTCCTTCTATAAATTATATAAACTTTTTCTGCACCGAGCCTTAAGGCTATCCTGGCAGAATCCATTGCAACATTTCCTCCGCCGATAACAGCAACCCTGCGGGCTTTTTTAACTGGAGTATCGTATTCCGGGAACCGATATGCTTTCATCAAGTTAACTCTTGTCAAAAACTCAGATGCAAAATAAACATTGTTTAAATTCTCTCCGGGAATACCGAGGTATCTTGGTGAACCGGCGCCGACACCTATAAATACTGCCTTAAAACCTTCTTTGAAAAGCTCGTCAACTGTCTGTGTTCTTCCAATTACCCAGTTAACAATAATTTTCACACCAAGTCTTTTTACATAATCAATTTCTCTCTGGACTATCTTTTTGGGTAACCTGAACTCCGGGATTCCGTAAACAAGCACCCCGCCCGGTTCGTGAAGTGCTTCAAAAACAGTAATATCATATCCTGATTTTGCCAGGTCTGCTGCAACTGTCAGCCCTGCAGGACCTGAGCCTATAACAGCAACCCTGTAGCCATTGAGCGGTTTTGCTTCAGGGGGGGGCTCTGTCTCTCCAAGTAATATTTCATAGTCAGCAACAAAACGCTCAAGCGCACCTATTGAAACAGGCCTGGTTTTTTTCTTTTTTATACATTTACTCTGACACTGGTTTTCCTGCGGACAGACCCTGCCGCATATTGAGGGAAGGTTGTTGTATTCTCTTATTTTTTTCAATCCGGCAAGATAGTCTTTTTCTTTTATAAAGGAAATGAATTTTGGAATATCAATTTCAATAGGACAGCCGTCAACGCACCTTGGCTTTTTACACTGAAGACAGAGTTCAGCCTCTTTCAGCGCCTGTCTTTCAGTTAGCCCCAGCGCAACCTCTTTAAAATCCTTTTTTCTTTTCTCTGGATTTCTATGTCGCATATTGAACAACAGGATTCTAGGTCGAAGCGACTCTAAGCGAAGACTCGCATCGAGATTCGAGCCTGCCTGCCGGCAGGCAGGGGTTCAAGAGGCCGAGTAAAAAATAGAAAAAAATAATTCCATCACTTGACCCTTGGGCTCCTGGACCCCTTGCACCCTTTCTCTGATTTTTTAAGAAATAATTTATATGCCTTTTCTTCTTCTTCTCTGTAAAAGCTTAAACGGGTTTCCAGTTCCTGAAAATCCACTGTGTGTCCGTCAAACTCAGGACCATGAATACATGCAAATCTTGTTTTGCCTGTAATAGTTACCCTGCACGCACCGCACATCCCTGTGCCTTCGACCATAAGGGGATTTAAGCTTACTATAGTCTTAATGCCATAAGGCTTTGTCAGCTCTGAAACTGCCTTCATCATCCTTACAGGTCCGACCGTAATTACAAGATTGATTGACTTGTTTTTAATAACTTCCTTCAATATGTCGGTAACAAAACCTTTTCTGCCTGTGCTTCCGTCGTCTGTTGTTAAATGGAACTCATTAGCATGTTTTTTAAACTCATCCTTCCATATAAGGAGGTCTTTAGTCCTTGCGCCGAGAATTGCAGTAATGTTATTTTTTGCCTCCTTCAATGCTTTTATTATTGGATAGAGAGTTGCAGTACCTATGCCTCCACCGACTAAAACGCAATTTCCGTATTTTTTTATCGTGGTAGGATGACCGAGTGGCCCTGCGATATCCCGGATATAGTCCCCTTTGTTTAATGTGCCGAGGGCTTCTGTTGTTTTGCCGACTTTTTGAAAAAGCAATGTTATGGTACCTCTTTTTTTATCTGAGTCCGCAATGGTAAGGGGGATTCGTTCGCCTTTTTCGTCCATGCGTAAAATAACAAAATTGCCGACTTTTACATGTTTTGCAATATAAGGAGCATGGATTACCATCATATCAGCGTTAGGCGCAAGTGTTTGTTTCTGTAAGATTTTAAACATAGCCTATAGTATAAAAGTAGATGGTAGAGAGTAGCAAGTAGAGAGTTGAAAAAAATCCTGAAAAGCAGTTTTTTGTCATTCCCGTGAAAACGGGAATCCAGTCTTTTCAGGTTGTTACATGTTTCATGGATACCCGCTTTCGCGGGTATGACGACTTTTAACGAATGTATTAAAACTTACAATCAAAAATCTTGCTACTCTCTACTTGCTACTTTTCTTTCCTAATCTCCTGAGCTGTGAGCGAGGGTGACTACATGAATACCTCCGGCCCCTGCTCTTTTTAGTAATTTAGAACACTCCCTGACTGTTGCACCGGTTGTAAATACATCGTCTACAAGCATAATATTCTTTTTTTGAATGAGTTTCTTATTACTTACTCCAAAGGCGTTTCTTATATTTTTTTTCCTTTCTTTTGCGCTTAATTTAACTTGCGGCAAGGTGTTTCTTACCTTTAGAAGACAGTCGATTACCAGCGTAATCCCGGTATAATTTGCAAGGTGTTTTGCAAGAAGCGCTGACTGGTTAAATTCCCTCTGCCTTAGTTTTCTCTCAAAGAGGGGGACGGGGATAATGACATCGGCATTCGGTATCCCTGTCTTAAACATTAACTCAGATAAAGGCTTTGAAAGTCTTTTTATCCTGAAATACTTCAATAGATTAATAGCTTCTTTTAATGTGCTGTCGTAAATCCCGAAACCCCGTACCCCTTCAAATGCAGGGGTGTCCTCAATACAGACTCTGCATGTTATCGACACTTCTGATGAAAGTGGTTTACTGCATTTCCGGCACTTTGGCCCTTTGTACAAAGAGATAGCCTGCCAGCAGTCAGAGCATATTGGAGCAGTTCTATGGTCTGTTGACGGTTTTTTGCAAACAGGGCAGGATTCAGGGAACAGAGTTTTCAGGAATTTATTTATCATATTACGCAGATGATTACTGACTAATTACAGATGCTCACGCAAAAACTAAACACAGATGAGGCTCTTGCAAAAGTCCCGAGAGAATCGCTATTGTTGTCATACCCGCGAAAGCGGGTATCCAGACGCCGTCCCTGCAGGCAGTAAGCAGGGAACTATTTAATAAAGAATACTGGATTCCCGATAAGGACCTCGAGAATGACGAATAAAGACTTTTACAAGAGGCTCAGATGATCACAGATTTTTTATCTGTGCTAATCTGCGCTCTTTTTTTCAGCGATTATCTGTGTTTTTTTTCGTCTGTGCTAATCAGTGTTTAGTATAAGGCTTTTCCCTGTCATCTCTTCAGACTTTTTTATTCCCATCAGTTCAAGAACTGTTGGAGCAACATCTGCGAGTATACCTTCATCCCTTAATTTCAAGTCCTTTTTCACCAGGATAAAGGGCACAAGATTTGTCGTGTGGGCTGTGAAAGGGCTGTTGCCTTTCATCATTTCTTCACAATTTCCATGATCAGCAGTTATTATGCTGATACCGCCCATGCCTTGAATTTTTGATACAATTTTTTCAAGGCACCTGTCAATGGCCTCACAGGCTTTTATTGCTGCTTTCATGACTCCTGTATGCCCGACCATGTCGGGATTGGCAAAATTTAATAATATAAAATCATATCTGCCGTTATCTATTTTTTTTAAAACTTCCTCAGTTACTGCATAGGCACTCATCTCAGGCTTTAAATCATAAGTTGGAACATCCCTTGGAGATTGAATAAGGCACCTGTCTTCCCCTGAGAAAGAAGTCTCCTCTCCGCCGTTAAAAAAATATGTGACATGTGCATATTTTTCTGTCTCGGCAATTCTAAGCTGTTTTAATCCATTACGGCTTATAACCTCACCGAGGATATTAGTTAATTTTACAGGTGGGAACACAACAGGTAATGTAAAGGTCTCATCATAAAGAGTCATGGTTATATAATTACGCAGTTCCGGGACTTTTCCCCTGTCAAAAAAAGTGAAATTCTTGTCTGTTATGGCCATTGTCATTTCCCTTGCTCTGTCAGCCCTGAAATTAAAGAATATTACTGAATCGCCGTCCTGTATTTTTCCAACAGGCCTGCCTTGTCCGCCTGCCTGCCGGTAGGCAGGGTAAGCAGACTCTACCCCGTCAAATATAACCGTAGGCTTTATAAATTCATCAGTTTCATTAATCTTGTAGCTCTGTCTAACAGCATCTTCTGCTGAATGGGCTTTTGTTGTTACTCCCTCTCCTGATACCAGTGTTCTGTAAGCCAGCTTTATCCTATCCCAGCGCTTGTCTCTGTCCATTGCCCAATATCTTCCTGACACCGTGGCAATTTTTACTGTCGGTTTATCTTTTATAAAAGATTCAAGCTGTCTTATAAAGCCAATGCCGGAAGTGGGTAGAGTGTCCCGTCCATCCATAAATGCATGGACAAATATTTTTTTGACTCCTCTGGCTAAAGCCATATCAATAAGGGCAAAGAGATGATTTATATGACTGTGCACCCCTCCATCTGAAACAAGACCAAGAAAATGCAGGGCACTTTTATCAGCATGATTCATAGCCTCAGCAAGAATCGGATTTTTTACAAGAGCGCCGTTTCTTATGGCTTTATTTATTCGGGCATAGTCCTGATAAACTATTCTGCCAGCCCCCAGATTAAGGTGCCCTACCTCAGAATTGCCCATCTGGCCTTCGGGTAAGCCGACAGCTTCTCCTGAGGCATCAAGGGTTGAAGGAGGGTATTTTTTCAAAAGACCTCTGTAGAAAGGAATATTTGCTTTTTCTGTGGCATCAACTGCAGAGTTTTTCCCTATTCCCCAGCCATCGAGAACTACAAGAATAATAGGTTTCATTGAATAGATTTTAGAAATTCCAGGTATTCGGGAGGTATATTTGTAAGTTCGATACCCATTCCGTTTTTTATGTCTTGAAATTGGGTTTTAATTGTTCTTTTTACCAAACCGCTCAAGTTTAATATTTTATCGGAAGGGAGATGAAGCTGAAGTTTAAGTAATGTTCCAGGGGTAAGCCCTTTTTTGGTTCTTATAAATAAACCGTGTTCTGAAAAGTTGCTTGTGATTCCTGTGTAGCACACATTATCCAAGCAAAATTTTACCTCTAAACGTTTGATTACCCTGATGGAGCGTCTTTTCGGTCTTGTCTTCATGAAAAATTTTACCAGCATTACAGGGCTTTGTCAAAAGCTTTGCTAGGAGAATCGCAGTTCTCTATTCAATAAGCATTTCAAACAAAGCCTTTTGTGTATACAGTCTGTTTTCAGCTTGATCAAATATAACACTGTGAGGGGAGTCTATCACCTCATCTGTTATTTCTTTGCCCCTCTGCGCAGGCAAACTGTGCATTATTATTACATCAGGCTTTGCAGTCTTTAATAAAGGGGCGTTTATCTGGTAACTGATATTATGTGCTGTTTTTGCAGGAGATGTATAGATTACGTCGGCATCTCTAACAGCAACAAGAGGATCGTCCACGGCTTCTATCTTGCTCCTCCCTTCTTTCTTTGCTTCCTGAATAATTTCATAATATGGCTCATATCCCTCAGGACAGGCAAAGACTATATCTGTTCCGAATCTCGAGGCGCTCTCAATAAGCGAATGGGTGATATTATTACCTTCGCCGATATATGCGAGTTTAATTGATAACCGGCCCTTTTTTTCAAAAATTGTAAGGAAGTCAGCCAGCGCCTGGCAGGGATGATGGATATCTGAAGATGAATTAATTACAGGGATAGAGGCATGTTTTGCAAATTCTTTCAGGGTATTGTGCATTAAAGTGCCCATGACAATGCCATTTAAATATTTCGAGAATACGCCAGCTGTTTCGGAAATAGATTCATTAACCTGAAAAACAGAGTAAGGATTTATGTGTACAGGTCTTCCCCATAATTGATGTATTGCTATCTCAAATGAAAAAGAGGTTTTTGTAATGGGTTTTTCAAAAAACAGACCTATACTTTTTCCTATCAGGGGGCTGTAGCCGGGGTCAAAAGAAGATTTTAATTCAGAGCCCCTTTGTAAAAGAGACTCCAGATCATCAATAGAAAAATCAAAAATGCTTAGAAAATCCCGCTTCATGGATAGTAAGATATTATCATAAACAGAGAAGCCTTACAATATTATTGTTGTCTGAAAATAAGAGAGGAGAATAGGCAATTATTAGCCCTGATAGTTTATAAGACGTTTGAGAATATAACAGGGGAGCGTCTTCTCCTCTCATTGTCGGTCGAATCGATAAACCGTTCAAAGACAATCTCCGGTTATATTATAGACATATGCTTATATGATTTATGAATTATTAATAGTCTCATAATAATGACGACATTAATTATAAAATCCCTCCTAACCTCCCTTTGCCAAAGGGAGGAATTTCCCCCTCTTTGAAAAAGAAGGGCAAAGGTCCCCCTTCTTTGTTTTCACAAAGAAAACAGGGGGACAGGGGAGATTTTCAGATTAAATGTAAATACAATTTTGAGACCCTTAATAACTGGCGGGAAATACCATATATTTTGTAAATATGCTAATATTTTTACTATGCCGCATTACCCTGCAGATGACCACATTAAGGAGCTTCTTTCTGAAAATCCGGCACTTAGTATTTTCCTTAATGCCGTAAGAGAGTTCGGAGGAATAATTGAGACTCAAAGTCTCTTTAAAAACGTGCTTAATGTTTGCATAAAGATTTTCAAGGCAGAAGGTGGTTCTGTAATGCTTTTTACAGGAGATAACAAGGAGCTCGTGATTAAAAGCTCGGAAGGACTTAAAGCAGAAATAGTTGACAAGGCAAAGGTTTGTTATGGCGAGGGTATTGCAGGCTGGGTTGCAAAGGAACTTGAGCCGATTTTGATAATTGGCGATAATAAGGACCCCCGGTTTACTTCTATGAAGAATAAAACACGGGCAATAAAAGATTCAATTATTGCTCCAATATGCGTAGGTAAAAGAGTTCTTGGTGTTATTAGCCTTAACAACCGCATAGACGGATTTTTTACGGAAAAAGACAAGGAACTTTTCACAGGAGTTGCCGCAATAGCAGCTTTAGCTATTGAAAGGATGGAGTTGATGAGCAAACAGCAGGAAAATATCGAGCAAGTAGAGATAATTACCAATGTCTCTAACACCCTTGGCAGATCTCTTGATGAGAAAGAAGTTTATAGAACTATTAGTGATTTCCTTAAGCAGTATATGGATTTTTCAGTTTTTGCCATTTTTTTTATGGACAAAAAAACCATGAGGTATACTCCCATTGAGCCGATTGCTGATTCCGTAGTTGATGATATGAAAAAACATTTTGCTAATTTTTTTAACTCACATACTGGCCAAAGTATTTCTCCAGAGGAGATTACAGCTTCGTTAGAAACTGACTTACCGCTCTTAAAATCACATGAAGAGTTACATATAGGTTCTTTTCTCGATATGCCTCTAAGCATCGGTGATAACGTCTTTGGGGATATTTATATAGCAAGTATCAGGATGGATGCCTTTAAAGAAACAGACATGCAGATTTTTTTTATTGTTTCAGAACAGTCTGCAATTGCCATTAGAAATGCCTCCCTTTATACTGCACTGCAAAATAAATATCAAGAGGCAAATGAAAAATTACAAAAACTTAAAAAGGTCATTGGCGAGTCAGGGGATTAAACGGGCTTTTCTACGAGCCATTGGCCTAACCTTAACTCCTCTTAACTATTTTGATATTTGTTCCGAACTGACCGGGATGATATATAAAAGAGGCTTATTACTTCACTATCCTGTTTTTATCGTCAAGTTTAACGATTTTCGGGCAGAAATTTTTCACTTCATCTTCCGTATAATATTCATAACAGAAAACTATAATTCTGTCTCCTATCGTGCCTTTTCTTGCAGTAGGGCCATTGAGACAGATAACTCCTGATTCTTTCTTTCCTGGAATTATGTATGTCTCAAAACGCTCTCCGTTGTTGAGATTGCTGACCATGATCTGTTCATAGGGTTTGATACCTGCGGCATCAAGTATTACCTCATCAACAGTTAAGCTCCCCTCATAAGAGATGTTGGAATCTGTGACTGTAGCCATGTGAATTTTTGACCTGAGCATGCACCTTAACATAATACTTCCCGTAAGTGAAAAATTAAGAATGAAAAGTTAAGAATGAAAAACCCTAAAAGACTTTTATCTTCCAACTTATAACTTTTAACTTTAAACCCTAAACTCTTAATTTCTGTCATTCTATTATTTTCGGAACCGTATAAAAATCGTCAGTCTTGTTCGGGGCATTCTGGAGAGATTTGTCTTTAGACAGAGATGGTTTTAACACATCATCTCTGAACACATTTTTCATGGGAAGGACATGTGTTGTGGGTTCGACATTAGCCGTATTCAATTTGTTCAATTTATCCATGTATTCTATGATGCGGCCTATCTGTTTAGAAAAAAGTTCTTTATCTTCATTTGTAAGCGCAAGCCTTGCAAGTATTGCAACGTGCTCAATCTTCATTTTAGAGTTTCTCCAGGTCAGCAAATTTCAACGAAAGCCTTTTTACGCCCACAGTTGAAAAATTTACCATAACTTTTAAGTCATCGGTTTCGCCGTAACAGTCTCTTACAACTCCCATCCCCCATTTGGGATGTTTTACCCTCACGCCAGTAACAAAAGGAGTAGAATCAAGAAATGTCATTGGCATTTCAACTGAAGCAGTAAGCACCTCTCTTTTTGGCCTTTTTTCAATACAGTGGTAATATTCAGAAGGTATTTCACTAAGGAACCTTGAAGACTCCTGTTTTTGCACTGAAGCATAAAGCTTTCTCTTCCTGGCTGTTGAAAGGATAAGTAAATCTTGCGCCCTTGTCATTCCCACATAAAAAAGCCTGCGCTCTTCCTGAAGTTCTTCAGGGTTTTTGAGGGCATGAAAGTGAGGCAGGAGTCCGTCTTCGATTCCTGCAATAAAGACTACCGGAAATTCAAGTCCCTTTGCACTGTGAAGAGTCATAAGGGAAACAGAATCGTCCCCGTGCTCTACGTCTGTTGAGCTGGAAAGTGATGAGGTGTCAATAAAACTTTGAAGGTTTTTACCTTTGGCAGAATTAATGAGCTCCATGAGGTTAGCGGTCCTTTCTTCTTCAATCCATTTCAGGTACCCGGTTTTTTCAAAAATCTGCCATAGAACTTTAGAAGCATCGTCATCATTATGGTGGCTTATCAGTTCTGTCAAGATTTTAACAAAGTCGCTGACTTTTTCCCTCAGAGCTGTAGCCGCTCCGTTGCCGCTTGCTATCTGTTTCATTGTCTCAAAAAGGGTCCTGTCTTTTTTCTTAGCTTCATTTTCTATTCGGGTAACGGTGGTTGCGCCAATTCCTCTTGGCGGACAGTTAATTATTCTTTTCAGGTTTATAGAATCACTGGGATTGGCAATAACCTTTAAATATGAAATAATGTCTTTTATTTCCTTCCTTTTGTAGAAACTGACTCCACCGATTACGTGATAAGGCAGGCCGTGCTCTCTCATTGCATCTTCCAGGACTCTTACCTGAAGGTTTATTCTGTAAAGAACCGCGAAATCTCCGTAAGAGTGCTTTCCTTTAAGATAGAGTTCTCTTATGGACCTTGCGATATATCGCGCCTCTTCGTTTTCATTATTGGTGATGCAATAAAATATTTTTTCTCCTTTGCCTCTATCACTCCAAAGTTTTTTGGGTTTTCTTGTAGGGTTATTGGCGATAATTCCATTTGCGGCATTAAGTATATTTTGCGTGGACCTGTAATTCTGCTCAAGCCTTATTACCTTTGTCTTTGGGAAGTCTTTTTCAAAAGCAAGGATATTGTTGACGTCAGCGCCTCTAAATCTGTAAATGCTTTGGCCAACTGACGTCGCCGCAATCTCGGCTCAGAGGCTAGATACCTCAACCCCCGTTCTAGGTCCGTGAAAGTCGGTAACATCTGTCCCGATTTATCAGGTACTCCCGCATATTTAATAAAGTGTTCGATTATGTCTCCTGAGATCTCCTGCTGTAAAATTTCATGAATCCCGGCTGCCTTTACCTCTCTCATGAGATCAGGCGAAGATGAATCAAAAGTATTGATTATCTTTTCTAAATCTTCGCCTTTACAAAAATCATTCTCCGTAAGGGTAAAATACATATTTGCTCTTAAATTGCCACATTGATGACCGTCAATATATGCATCATAAAAAGGAACAATCCAGTTATATTGGACTGGTTTGAGATTCCTTTTATCAAAAGGAAAATAATCTTCAAGTGTATAAACTTCTTCTCCTATTTGCATACCTAAAAAATAAGGAAGGAAATATTTTATATAGAAAGAATTCTCTAGTTTAATATCCTCTTTTTTAAAATTTATCTCAGCTAAATATTTTTCTGCAGCTTCAAATGTATCAAATGTAGACTTATCAAGATCACGATCAAGTTCTTGAAATGAAAACTTTCCATTAATTTTCTTTACGTCGTTTATCATTTGATAATCATTAAAT
>SDBV01010451.1_pt1 | contig 12154 bp, 11 predicted proteins | sample 2277081 | NCBI WGS metagenome assembly SDBV01 (sample SAMN10402039, study PRJNA504765) | marine sediment metagenome | isolation source: marine sediment core GS10_PC15, 223 cmbsf | place: Arctic Ocean: Southern Knipovich Ridge | collected 2010 | reverse complement strand
CCCAGGCCGAGAGCAGGGACATGGGAATCCTCGCCCTGCGAATCATCATAGTCGAAAAAGCCGGTTGCTTTTACCTCGATGCCGGGCAAAGAAGCCGTTATCTCCGCGCCCGCCTGGAGATCTCCAAAATCAGTCCCCCCGGTGAGCCCTTCGGTCCTGTATATTCCGGCCAGTTTCAAAGTAAAAACATTTCCCATATAAAACTGAGCGGTGAGGGCGTCAACTCCCCTGAGCTCCTGATCGGGATCGTATGGATTCTTCACCGGATCAAAAAAATCTATTGGGTTCCAGCCGTATCCGTAGCCTGTCAGCATGCTTTGGCGCCCAATCCTCAGAACGAGAAAGTCCGATATGAACCAGCCGATATTCGCTCTGAGTATATCAAGTGTGTTAATTCTGAACCCGAGAAGGGGCAGACTCTCACCCACCGCCGCAGTCTGTGCAAGAGCAACCAGGTCTGTGCCGCTAGATGCGGCCAACAGAGCCTGTCCCAGGTAGTAGGGCTTGACAGCTAACCAGACTGAAAAGTCGGTTATGTCATCCTCGCCGGAGAGCTTTGCCAGAATATCGGTTACCGGCATCAGATCCTGAATTCCATGATAATTAGACGGGTTAAGGGGTGTGTTGAATCGGCCTTGGTTGTATGGAAATGACGGCGCAGCCGTCAAACCTATCTCCACTTTGCCGGACAATGAAACCTCAGCAAACATCAGCTGTGCGACAAAGTTCAGAAACAGCAGGCAAAGGAAAAAACGTTTCATACGGTACACCTATTTCACCTTTGCCAGATAGGCGCTTGTAAAAAAGCGGTCCTGGACCCTGGCGCTGTCGAACTCTATGTGGCTGGTAACCACTTCTGTCCTGGAAGGTTTGGCATGGCTGACCATCACCATCCGGCAGGGATACTCCTTTTCCCCAGATTTTCTGTAGTCTGAAAAGCTAAGAGTCTTGATGTTGGCTTTATCCTCATAATAGTCAATTTTCAGATAGTGATACTCCGCATGGGTAATAAATGCCACCAGTTTTTCGTAGACACCTTCCGTTCCGACTTTCGGGTAAAAGAAAATTTCATAGCACTTTTTCCCATCGATCACTGCATTGCTGTTTTCCATGCTCACATTGTATTTGGCTGAAATACCCCGGCTGCTTTCGCCCATGTCGGCGTAGGAGAAATCCGTGCCGCCTGCGGAATTCTTTTTGGCGGATGAGCTCAGCTTTCGGGTCCTTCCCGTGGATCCGAATTTCACCCAGAGATCATCTCCAATCATGAGATAGGCGGTTCCGCGCATCCTGGCCGGTTCTTTATAAACTGTCAGAGAATGATCTTTGTCGTTCTTCAACATCGAATATGTCTCTACTTTCATTGTGGGTCGTGCTTTGCCCGAACGAAAGACCGTCATCTCACTAACACCGTACATCTTCTCGCCGACCAGGAGGCCGTCTGCCTTTTTGACGATGGATAACGCCTCTTCTGCTTGAAGGGTCTGTGAAAGCCATAGAAGAGATGCAATAAGTAATAATAGCTTCATGCAGCCTGTCATTCGATTCTTTTTCATGATTTCCTCTTTGAAAAATTCCATGATCTGATATTTAAACCCAGCTTCTCCGCGATAATGATCAACACCGCCGGGTGAAGCAGGATAGAGAAAAGAAATGCCAGCGCCATGGCAACCGATAGAACAATGCCCGTGCTCCGCATGGCCCGCATGATCGAGGGGATAAAGGAGGCAAAGGCGATTATGGTTGTCACGGTGGTCATGAGCACCGCAGCTCCGGTTTTCGCCACAACCTTCTCCATACTTCCACTTCCTTCCAGCAGGTACCTGTGATTGAAGTGGACCGCATCATCGATGCCGATACCGATCAAAAGGGGTATGGCAATAAAATTGACGACGTCAAACTTGATGCCGCAAAGCGCCATGATGCCGAAAAGAGAGACATAGGAGAACAGCAGGGGTATGATTGTTACCAGGGCGAGTTTCAAATTTCGAAAATCAAGCAGAAGGAGGATAAAAATAGCGATCAGAGCAGCTATGGCCGCCCTGACGCCGTCGACCTCCACCATTTCTGTCATCTGATCCGCCGCCAGGATTACGCCGGTGCTTTTATCGGTAATGGTTTCGAGCTGGGTCATATGCAGCTTTCTGAAGTCCTCTTCCCAGGGATTCTGAGTGGGAATAATGCTCATCAGGTAATCCTCACCGTCCCTGGATCTATAAGAGTCGCTGATAAACGGCGGGATCATTTCTGGTGTTATCCGCTGGGGATTGGCCATCTGAAGCAGCTTCTGCTTCAAGAGCGGGACAAAGAGGGCCTGAAGATCTATAAGCCCCTCCACCGCTGCCGGGTCAGCTTCAAGAGCTCCGATCAACCTGTCGAAACCTGAGTTGCCGATCTTCTGGCCCTCTTCATTCAACCCGGTAAGGGAGGCCAGCTTGTTCACCATCTTGTCCATGCCTCCCATAAAGGCCATATCGGCCATCTCCATGAGATTCGCTTCGAGACGATAGATCTCCTGCACAAAGAGCCCTTGATCCAGATAATCCTGCGGCTGGTTCAGAGCGATCTCTGCCTCGAACTTCTGGGCCAGAGCTCTTCTTTGCACGTCCTCCTCCCGCGAAGGATAGTAAGCTGCCAGGGATTCTACACTCTTGACGGATGCCAGCTTCTTGATCCGCTTGCCCAGTTCTCTCATCTCATCGAGATCGGCCATCGTGATGAACAGTCCGTCCGGGGCCATGCCAAACTCTTCTACCATCCGGTCCTGAAGCTCGACGGATTCAAGGCCCCTGGCCTCCATGTTCATCAGGTTTCCCTCAATTTCTACTTTACCGGCCTGGGTCCCAAGTAGAATGGCTGCTGCCAGCATGGCAAGTGCGAAATAGACAGGATAGCGTTTGATCGCAGCTCCCAAAGAGGGCATAAGCTCTGATTTGAAGCTCAGCTTCTCAAGCAGCTTCGACCCAGGTTTCCCTTTCCCGGTGGTCAGTCTGTGGTTTCGCAGTCCCAGAAGAGCCGGTACTAAGATAAACATAGCCGCCAGCTCGCACAGGATGCCGACCCCGGCCACAAAGCCGAGCTCCTTGATAAAGCCGGTTTTCGATATCATCAGCATCAAGAAAGCCACCGCGGCGGTGAGGGCGCCGAGCAAAATGCCCGAGCCGCTCTTGCGCATGCTGCCGCTGACAGCCTGGATGAATCCCTGCCCGTCATCCCTCTCCTGCACAAAGGTGGTCAAGAGGTGGATGGCATAGTCGATGCCCAGGCCCATAAGCGCGATCATGTACATGGCCGTCATTATGTTCAGCCGGCCGACAATAAACCCCGTCATGCCCAGGGTCCACAGAAGGCCGACAACCAGGGGGATCCCTGAGATAAAGGGAACGGAATACATACGGAACGTAAGGATCATCAGGAGCAGGATCAGGGTAACCGCAATGACCATGGAAAGGACCAGCCCCTTTTCAGAGGTGACCCCCTCATCCTTGAAGACTACCGTAGCTCCCGTCAATCCCACAGTTACACCCAGAGCAGCGGCCCTATCTCTTGCCCCTCTGTCGATAAGCGGGACACCGCTCATCAGCATTTCCAGATCATTCATTGTAAAGGTAGGCTGCACAAAGAGCAGAGCCATTGTGCTGTCCCTGTTCATAAAATAGGAGCTGCCGAACAGAAAACGGTCCAGGTCGACAGAGGCTTCCTCTCTGCCGATCTTCTCCCCGGAGGCGGCTCTTTGCATCAGGGTCAGTATTTTCTGGAGCCCTTCAAACCGGGCCACCGCCATATCCTCATCCTCTGATAGCTTGTCCTCATCCCCGGAGTACTCCCGCTCGAAGTCATCGTTGAGATGGGAAAACAGCGGAACAAGGTTAACATCGGAATAGATCCGCCTTATCCGCTCGATGTCCTCCTCCTTGGTCAGCATAACGCCGTGACTCCTAAAAAAATCCATATCCATCTTGCCCTGTACCCGGGCGACATATTCAGAATACGCGGGGCTGGAAAGTTCGTCCGTCAGGACGTCAATCGCTCTTTTTACCGTTTCCTCAGCCTTTTCCTTGTTCTCCTTATCGAGAGCCTCAACAACTACTATTATGCCCGATGCAGCGGGAAATTTTTCTGTTATCGTCTTCAAGTCCCGCACCTGCCGGCTGCCTTCGGGCATCATGGCATAAAAGGTCAATTCCATCTGAACCATAGACATACCGATTCCCATGACCAGCGTAATGCCCAGGGCGATCAACAGGGCCTTGCCCCAATGGGCTGAAGCCCAGGCGCCCCACCTTGCCAGCATTCTCAATCTGAAGTTATCTTCATTTTTCTCCATTTCAACTCCCTCTTTTGGTGCGAGTGTTGTTCCTGCGGGCATCTTTCTTGTGGTTTTCTTACTCGTGATTGACTTTCTTCCGATCGGTCAGAATATTCTCAAGAAACTGTAGATATTCTACAAAAAGCTGCTTGCCGGATTTCGTCAGTGTGTAGACCGTTTGAACACTATTGCCTGCAATCTCTTTTTTCCCGGCTACATATCCGGCGCCAAGCAGCTTTTGGACGTGGCTGTAAACAGCTCCGTCTGTGCCGCCTATGATTTTTTTCAAACGATTAAAGGAGACCATTCCTTCCCTATAAAGAATGGTCATCATAGAGAGACGTGTCTTCTCAAAAAAGACAGCATCAAACCGTGTATATAGCTCTTTAGCGCTCATTTTTCCTTTTTTTCCATCCTGCCGGCATTGAAACCAGCTACGATGAGTGAAATCGCAAACACGCAGCCCACTATCAGGGAGAGGGCATGGTGCTCGATTTTAAACAGATATAGAACAATGGCCACAACGACCATCAGAAAACCATGGGCGAACAGGTACACATAGGCTGACTGCTGGGCCCAGACAAAATAAAGAATGGCGCCTACTAAAAGAAAGACAACCGGCAGATCTTGGATTGCATCCAGCTCTATAAAGAGCAGGACAATAAAGATGAGAGCGGCCAGAACGCCGGTCAAGCTTATGTAGAGCTTCACTATACCTTTTGAGAAGAGGGAGAGTGAGTGCCTGGCCAGATTCTTGATAAGGGCGAAGACCTCAAAAAATCCTGCGAGCAGAATAATGGGCAGCCAGACTTTCAGGAAAATTTCACCGATAGGAAGATGAAAACGGCTTTCAACCAGGAAATGAATTAAGCTGCCGATAGCTACGAGCCCGCCCCATGCGTAGAAGACCCAGGGCTCATACAGAGGTCTCTTGTCGACTTCTGCCAGCAGATCTTTGATTGTTTTTATATCGTTCAGATACTTCTCCAGGTTCTGGTTTTTATGATTCTCAGTCATAGATCGTATCCTCCTCCCGTTGTTCGGGTTGCCTATTACAGCCCCTGCGGCTTACAACAGTTTACTGCAGCTTAGTTCTGTACATCCTTTCAGCTTTGAATTACATAGTGACTTTGCGTAGAAAAGTATCTTTACTTTGCAAAGTTACTTTTTATCACAAAGTAATATACTTTATTATCTCTGTCATGGGAATCCATGGAAAAGTTTAATGCCATCGGCAGACAAAGCCGAGCATAGCAATGTGTGCTATCGGTGACAAGAATTAGAAATGAGTTATCGATCGTGAGAGTGAACAAAAGCGCTTCCATGTCTCCTCGAGAGCCGCTGCCGGGCGGAGAAAAAGTCGATGTCGGGCGGTGCGCCGATGCGACGCGCAGCCCGGGCGGCACTCCGTTCTGGCGAGCAGCCCAATTGGCTGGATCCGGAGACCGGGGAATTTTTTTGTTCTAGTTGACCTATTCTCTGTGGTGATTAACAATACCGCATAACACTGGGGGGGAATATGAATAAATTCTCACACAAGATACTCATTGCCGAAGATGAGGATGTGATTCGAAGGCTTTTCACTTTTCTACTCGAGAGACACGGCTTCAATGTGGTGACAGCAAGGGATGGGAGAGAGGCACTTCAGGAATACCATAAGGAAAAGCCCGATCTGCTTCTCAGCGATGTCGACATGCCGAACATGAATGGTTACGAGCTTCTGCACAAAATTCGGCAAAAGGATAAAGATCTTCCGACAATTTTCGTAACTGGTAATTGGGAAGAGGAAGAAGAGTTTACACGAGATCCTTATGTGGAATTCATGTGTAAACCTGTAGATTCCCAGATGCTCTGTAGTCGAATCGAGAGGGTTCTAGCGAGTTAATCGTCCTACTACCGCATCATCCATTAATTCTACCACCATGGATAAGCTCTGTACCAGCCAGGCTGAGCTCAAGCATCTGAGGTACTGATCGTGTTTCGTATTGGTCTGCGGCGGCGTGAATCACGGCGGACACGTTGCCTGCGTCCATGCGCTTGTTAGCGGTTGCCAGGCCATTCATCAGGTCGGCCAGGCCTTCGGACATGCAAATTGTATCTTTTCTTTCTCCCAGACAGCTGTCTCACCGATATAACCCGGCTCAATCGGTAGTCGAAAGCTTTCAACGATATCTTCTTACCTACATTTATGTAAGATAAAGTATATCAAGCTACGCAAACGTGGGAATTAGACTGCATTCCATTCCCGTATCATATCAAAGGCCGAGGTAATCCTCATAAATCCAACAATTTGGCACGATTTGTGCATTGGGAATAGGCAAGAAAATGTTCAGTTGAGGAGAAGCTATGTTTAAGAGAACTATCCTAGTCGTATCACTGTTCCTAATCATGACTGGTTCAATGTGCTTTGCAGAAAAGGTGACGCCCGAGGACAACGCTGTTGCGATCGATACGGTGTGGACCCTCATAGCCGCCTTTCTGGTCTTCTTCATGCAAGCCGGTTTCGCTATGGTCGAAGGCGGTTTTACAAGAGCAAAAAATGCGGCGAACATCATGATGAAAAACCTGATGGACTTTTCTATTGGTTCTATCGCTTTCTGGGCTATAGGATTCGGAATCATGTTTGGCGCCGACGCTCTTGGTCTTTTCGGTAAGGACGGATTCTTCCTCACAGCAGGTAATCCCACCACCAAAGAGGGGCTGTGGCAGCTCACCTTCTGGATGTTCCAGGTCGTGTTTGCAGCAACAGCGGCGACCATTGTTTCTGGTGCCATGGCCGAGAGAACGAAGTTTTCAGGCTACCTCGTGTACAGCGTTTTCATCTCTGCGCTGATCTATCCCGTGGTGGGTCACTGGATCTGGGGCGGGGGATGGTTGAGCAACCTGGGATTCATTGACTTTGCCGGGTCGACGGTCGTTCACTCCGTGGGAGGTTGGGCCGGGCTGGCTGGAGCTATCATACTCGGCCCGCGAACGGGAAAGTACATACGTCTCAACGGAAAGACAACGGTGAAAGCGATTCCGGGTCATAACATCCCACTGGCTTCCCTGGGCGTTTTCATTCTTTGGTTCGGATGGTTTGGATTCAACGCCGGCAGCACAACGGCAGGCACGGATCTGACGATTGCCACCATTGCCGTGACCACCAATCTGTCTGCTGCTGCAGGGGCCATAACGTCACTGTTTTACTCCTGGTTACGCTTTGGCAAACCGGATCCCAGCATGGCTCTGAACGGAGCCCTGGCCGGGCTGGTAGCCATAACTGCCGGATGCGCCTACGTATCTCCCCTGAGCGCTATCATCATTGGACTTGTAGCAGGCGTACTAGTAGTGATTTCGGTTGAGTTCTTCGATAAGGTGCTCAATATCGATGATCCTGTCGGTGCTGTATCGGTCCACGGCGTCTGCGGCGTTTTTGGCACGATTGCTGTCGGGCTCTTTGCCCAGGAGGCTTACGGCGGGATCAATGGTCTTTTCTTTGGTGGAGGCTTCAGGCAACTCGGTGTACAGCTCTTGGGAGTGTTGAGCGTCTTTGCCTGGACGTTCATCACCTGCCTCGGCTTGTTTACTCTCATCAAGAAGACCGTAGGACTCCGGGTCAAACCCGAAGAAGAGTTGCGCGGTCTCGATATCGGAGAACACGGAGTAGAATCCTACAGCGGATTCCAAGTCTTTACTACACAGTAGTTCTTTACCACACAGTAACAAAGGAGGAAGATGAGATGAAACTGATAATTGCCTACATTCAGCCCCACAAGCTCAACGATGTGAAACAGGAGCTCTACAGAGCAGAGGTTTACAAAATGTCCGTGACCAACGCCCTGGGATGCGGTCAGCAGATGGGATTCCATGAGTCCTATCGAGGAGTCGATATCGAGGTGAACCTGCTCAAAAAGGTTCGACTCGAGATTGCAGTTAACGACAACTTCGTCAAACCCACGATAGATGCCATCATAGAGGGCGCTCGAACCGGAGAGATCGGCGACGGCAAGATCTTTGTCATCGATCTGGGAAAATGTATCCGCATTCGAAGCGGGGAGACCGGTTCAGAGGCGATCGGCTGACGCCGTTGGCAATCGCCTTTCTAATCCTGTAACTTTTTTAGTGGGTTCCGTCTAAAATGGCGCCTTGAGCCTTTAGGGTTGACCTCAGCTTTTCAATCGGCACATTTCTGGAATCAGAATAAACGTGCTCGACACAGAGACTCGCCGCCGTGCCGGCCGCTTCCCCTGTACTCAGACATTGCCCCATATTGCGGGCAGATCCATTTGCTTCGCGGCTCGAGGAAAAACAGCGCCCAGCCACCCATACATTTTTCAAATTCCTGGGCACAAGGCACCCGTACGGGATATCGTAGGAGTTACCTTCCTTAACAGGCGTTCTCTTTTGATAAGTTCCGCTGCCGTGTATATCGACATGATGCCCGCCCTTGGCAATTCCGTCCCCGAACTTCCTTCCGTTCAGGACATCCTGCTCTGTCAGAACGTATTCTCCCATGACTCGATTCGTCTCCCTGATTCCGAGGCGTGGTGCCACGCTGACGAGTTGTGCCTTTTCGAATCCAGGAACTTTTTTGTTCAGGAAACGTACACACTTCTCAACCTGGTCGGTGAGATCGAACATAGACCGGCTCAAGACCTCGGGATCCGTTGCGTCGATATCGGCGATCCGAGTCGAGTTGATGCTGACCTCTCCCCGGACCATGGAGTTTGGCACCACATAAACGGCCGTACAGGGATACATCTCCCCTGTGTCAATTGCTGATCTCAGTAGCGAGCTCTCGGCGCTCAAACCGGCAAAGGGGTAGCCGGTCTTGTAGATCTCCATAGCGCATTCGGCTTTTGATTTCTTGGCTACGGGACTCTCGCCTAGAAGAAACTGATCCGGATTGTCCCGGATGAACTCAAGATATCCCTTCACATTTAGATTGCCCATGCGGAAGACCCACGTGACAGGTTGAAATGTTCCATTGGGTCCTCCCTTCTCATAATCCGCTCCGGCCATGATAGCCATGCTTCCGTCACCGGTGCAGTCGATGATCCAGTCTGCTGTGATAAGACTCTTCCCACCCTTGTTCGCGACTATCACTCCAGTGACTCTTTTTCCATCCGAGACGATCGATTCCGCCAGGGTGTAGAGCAGAAGCTCAACCTTGTACCGGACCAGAGTTTTTACGACAACCAGTTTCATAACATCCGGTTCGAGGCATACGCCCCACATCAATCTCCAATCGAAGACCGGCTCTACAAATCCTCCAAAATCCTTTATTCCGTCGAAGAGTTCTTTTGCGACCCCCCCGACGATCCACTCACCTCTGGCGTTGAGACACCCGTCGATAGGAAGGCCTGAAAGCAATTCTCCACCCACATATGATGCCGATTCAACCAGCAGGGTCTGAGCGCCGTTTTTTGATGCAGCGATAGCGGCTCCAACACCGGCAGCACCGCCGCCGACCACAACGACGTCGTAATGTCTCTGTTTTATCATCTCCTGCATAACCTCACCTCCAAGGGTTTGATTTGCTTAATACGTTCCATCTAGAATGGCGCCCTGCTCCACCAGTGCCTCCCTAATGCTGTCGACTGAAAGAGCCCGCGGCAAAATGTCTTTTGATACACACAGGGCGGCAGCGGTTCCTGCTGCCTGTCCCGTAGCCATACAAGTGCCCATAACCCGTGCCGAGCTGTGGGCCTCTCGTGTGGCTGAAAGACAACGACCGGCAACAAGTGTATTCTCGATGTTTTTCGGCAGCAGGCATCCGTAGGGAATATCGTAGGATCGCCCGTCGTCAATTTCTATCAGCCTCTGACTGGTTCCACTGCCGTGGATATCCACATGATGTCCCCCCTTTGCTATTCCGTCCTCCCTCTTTCGCCCCTCGATGACCTCCTGACCTTCCAGCACATAATCACCCATTATCCTCCGAGTCTCACGTACTCCGATCTTCGGGGCTAACCCGGCAAAGTGAGCGGCTTCAAATCCGGGAACACTGTTATGAAGAAATCTTCTACATTCATCGACCTGGTCCAGTAGATAGCTGAGGGACTCGCTGAGGTCCTCTGTGTTAAGGGCGCTCACGTTGGGCCTGCGAGTGGAGTTTATGCTCACCTCCCTTCGAGCGAGGGAGACGGGGGTGATTGCAAGGATCGAACAGGGGTACAACTGTCCTTCTTCAATAGCCCGGCTCAAGAGGGGTCCTTTCGCTGTCAGACAGACTTTGGCATATCCCTGCTTGTAGAGCTCCTGAGCACACTCCTGTTTGGTTTTTTTGATGATGGGACTTTCAGCCAGGGAAGCATTGTCCGGATTGTCTCTGACAAACGCCAGAAGCCTTTCGGAATCAACGTTTCCCATTCGAAACACCATACTAACCGGCTGAAGCTCTCCGGCGGGACCGCCGATTTCGTAGGGCGCGCCGGCGTTCGCCGCAACATCTCCATCCCCTGTGCAGTCTATAAAGATGTCTGCGGTTATCAGGGTGCGTCCGGACTTATTTACCAATGTGACACCTCGGACGGTGCCATCGACCACAACCACATCCTCTGCAAAACTGTAGAGAAGAAGGGACACGGCGTATTTTTTTAAAGTTTTAATAATGACAACGTTTAGAGCCTCGGGGTCCACGCAGACAATCCAGAGGGACCTCCAGTCAGAGAATGCACCTACATACCCGTCCATTTGGGCACAACCATCGAAGAGCTCCCTGGCCGCTCCGCCGACGATCCACTCGCCCCGGGAGTTCAAACACCCGTCTATCGGAAGGCCGGAGAGCAGGTCTCCGCCCACCATAGGACCGCTCTCCACAAGCAGAGTTCGAGCGCCGTTCCTTGACGAAGAGATTGCTGCGGCAATGCCGGCCGCTCCGCCCCCAATCACCGCGACATCATAGTGTCTTTGTTCTATTTTTTGAGACATGTCTGCATCCTCATCTGTCCTAATACTCTCCTACTCTCCCAGATCCCGTATCCACGGCGAAGGCCGTTGCGTCAAAACTCCGCATCATCAGCTCAAATCGAATCTCTGCATAGGCGGGATCGGCGCGGGGATTCCCGGGCAGGAGTGCAAAGACAGCAGGGTGTGTAGGCTCGGCTGAAGTTAACTCCCGCATCTGCCAACCTGTCAATATTTGGTGTATGACAGACCCTGTTGCCGTTTGCTCCGGGGGTGTCGAATCTGAGCTGATCGGCTCCCAGCCAGAGCACGTTAGGTCTTTCTCTGTTGCTTCGCTCCAATTCTATTCCTTCCGGGACCAATCGATGCCTGATCACCCAGGCCGTGCACCCTTATTATCTATCAGTGCCGAACACCGGATTTTTTGGTGTAGTCGGTTACCCAGGTCTCGATCAGAGCATTTCTACGATCGATCACCGACTCTTTTTGTACGGGTCTGCTAATGAGGTCTCCGTTCGCCACAAATCCGGGCGCACGGCTCTTCAGTCCCTCTATAAGAACATTTCGAAGCTCGGTTTGCTGTCCACGCATGGCAGGCAGACCAGCGAGATTCTTCAATTCACGGGGGTCCTTCTCGAGATCAAAGAGCTGTTCGGCGGCCCCTTCGGGATACCATATGTACTTCCAGCGGCTGTCGGTAACCGCCAGCTGATCGCACTCGCTGTAGTGACCGGTCCAGGAAAATAGAAATCTGCGAGCATCGGCTTCACCCCGCGCGACGCCAACCAAATCCTGTCCGTCTGAAATAGGCGGTGCTTCGCCCCCCGCTGCTTTTACGAGGGTGGGAAGAATATCTGCATGGCAGACGGGAGACGAGACGCTGCTGCCGTGCAATCTGTTGTCCCAGCTCTTCGGCATCCGGAGAGCAAACGGTACATGGGAGGAGCATTCGTG
>SDBV01010450.1_pt1 | contig 12154 bp, 10 predicted proteins | sample 2277081 | NCBI WGS metagenome assembly SDBV01 (sample SAMN10402039, study PRJNA504765) | marine sediment metagenome | isolation source: marine sediment core GS10_PC15, 223 cmbsf | place: Arctic Ocean: Southern Knipovich Ridge | collected 2010 | reverse complement strand
CCCGGCGGGCAGATTTCATCTATCCGGTCGCGGTCTTCGGCTGTGATCGTTACATCCAGTGCTTTCAGCGAACTTTCCAGATGCTCCAGTTTGCTGGGGCCGATAATTGCCGCCGAGATAAACGGCTGGCCCAACACCCACGCCAATGCAAACTCTGCAAGCGTTACACCTTTTTGGTCGGCGAGAGGTTTGAGTTGTTCGATCGTCTCGAGTGCCTCTGCCGTCAGCCTGAAGTTCAGGCTGGAAAATCGCGAGCCCTCGGGCCCGGTCCCGTCGGCAGTATATTTACCCGAAAGAATTCCGCCCGCAATCGGGGCCCAGGGGATAATGCCCAACCCATGTCGGTCGCAGGTCCACATCAACTCGTTTTCGATGGAGCGGTCCAGCAGGTTATATGGCGGCTGTTCACTTATCGGACGTACCCAGCCATGACGATCCGCCAGCATTACCGCTTCAGCTATCAATGCCGGCGCCCACTTGCTTACACCGACATACCTGACCTTGCCGGATCGGACAATGTCATCGAGGGTCTTCATCACCTCATCCAGCGGTGTCCTTCTGTCCATGACGTGGATCTGATACAGGTCAAGGTAGTCCGTTTTGAGCCTACGAAGGGATGCTTCCAGGTTCATCATTATGGCATATCGTGAGATGTTCCGGTATTCATTAGGCCCCGGCCCCATCACGGCGCCGACTTTTGATGCGAGAACGATCTTGTCCCGCCGGCCATCGGAAAGAGCCTCGCCAACAATTTGCTCGCTTACTCCTTTTTCTCTTTTTGGCCCGTATGCATTGGCAGTGTCGAAGAAGTTTATGCCCGCATCGATTGCGGCGTGCATGATGCGAATCGATTCGTCCTGATCTGTTTTATCGCCGAAGTTCATGCACCCAAGACAGAGCGCCGATACCCGCATGCCGGATCGTCCAAGATTCCTGTACTCCATCAAACCAAATCCTTATTAGCTAATTGAGTGTTTGTAGTACCGTTCCAGTGAAATTAATGAGATATCAAGGTTACCCACGTTCCAGAGCAGGTGGAAGGAAAATCGAGTAAATGAGCTGAATTTGGCCGAAAACGGATGGCCGGAGCCCCATATTCAACCATGGCCCGGTCGGGCAATGATCAACTGGTGTCATAGAATGATTCAATGGCCCAAATGTCCGGGCCTGTGGTTTGATCAAGTGGAGGAATATAACAATGGCTGAGAAAGTATCACTTTGTCTGGTGGAAACGGATGATCGGGTTGGCAAGTTGGCGGAAATAACCGAAGCTCTCGCCCAAGCCGGGGTAAATATCCGTGCTATCTGCGCCTGGACCGAGGGCGCCAAAGGGAAGATGTTGATCCTGTGCGATAACTGTAAAAAAGCTTGTGAGATTTTTTGCACCCAGGCCGACAAATGCATTACCCAGGAAAGTCTGGCTGTTGTGGTTTCAAATGAGGTTGGCGCACTGGCCGGCGTGACAGCTAAGATCGCTAAAGAGGGAATAAATATTCTCTTTGCCTGCGCGACAACAAGCGGGGAATCCTCACTGGTGTTGTTTAATACGGACAATAACGAGCGAGCAGCGGAACTCTGTTGATTGGCCTTGAGTGTCTTGACGAAACGGCGCTGGGCGGGGAAGATGTCCTGGCCCGGTTTAACCTGTAGCTTGCTAATTTGGCTTGTGAAACGGCCGGGCTCAACAGGAGCAGTTTATGTCAGACGCCCAGGCCGAGATACCCAAGATAATTCAGTTAAGCGGCGGGATATGGGTCCGCCAGGAAATAGACAATATCGCCTGGATTGATCTAGGCGGTTTCGCCTTGGTTGTAGATGCCCTTGAGCACGTCGAAAAGGCGGATGAGGTTTTCGCAGCGATCGAGCGTGACCTCGGCCAGTTGCCAATTCGGTATCTGATCAATACTCACACTCATTATGACCATGTTGCGCTCAACGATGCTTTTGTCGGCCGATTCGGCTGCGAGATCGTAAACGCCGAGACTGCCAAGATAGGCCCGGCCGGCAAGTGGTTCGAAGGCAGTGAGCGTCGGGTGCTTATCCAGCCTGCCCCCGGCTGCCATACGGACCATGATTGCATAATCTGGTGCGAGCCGGATCGTGTTCTGTTTGTTGGCGACATTTTCGGCTGGGGACTGATTCCGCTGATCGCCCAGCTCAGGCCCGACAATACACAACATCTTCTTGAAACTTACCAACGGCTGATCGATTTCGATGCGAAGGTGGTCGTGCCCGGTCACGGTCCAATGGCGACGACGGCCGACCTGAGAAGATGGCTGGAATACTTTGATTGGCTTGTAGGCAAGGTCACGGCAGCGGTCGCAGCAGGGGCCAGCGACTCGCAGATAATCGATGAAATCCAGCCGCCGGCGGATATGCTTCACTGGTGGCGGTTCGTTGCTCGCAAGCATGCCGATTGTGTCGTAAGAATCGCCAAGTCGATCCGGCGTGGGTGGTTGGGGGCAAAGTAAGGCAACTTTTTTCTTCGTCAATTCTTAAAGCTCTCGCCAAAATTGCCGAAATACTAATAGTGATATGTATTCCGTCTCGGCATTTGGGGTAAAGCAATTGGGGCAGGGGCAGTATTTCTGATCGGCTCCAACGGAGTAGAGACAATGGCTGTTAATGGTAGCGGTGAACTTTTCCGTCTAAAAGCCCGGCCGGTACTCATTACACTTTTTGCCTTTGTAATTCTCCTGGGGGTTATCAATTCGCTCCTGGTTAACCAGCGGGTGATCCTCAACTTATTCTTTATACCTGTAATCATTGCAGCCTGGCGTCTTCCTCGTAAACATGCCTCGGAGGTAGCTATCCTTGCAGGCTTGACGGTTGCCGCCTACGCAATTATGACTCCCGAGCAAACCCTTACCGGGCCTACCAATAAAATTATGGTCTGGGCAGATATGGGGATATGGGCCGGGATTCTTGTCCTTACTGCCTACACAATCGCGGTCCTTCGCGAGAGAAGTGCAAACGCGTTTCTCGAACTCCAGCGGGCTTATGGCGGTGTTCTTTCGATCCTTACCAAGTTCATTCAAACCGTTGATGTCGATACCGAAGCCCACAGTGTGCGAGTGTCGCTTCTGGCTGTTAGGATAGCCCAGCAAATGGGCTTGCGCCGAACCGAGACTGAGGAAATTCGCGTAGCGGCCCTTCTGCACGATGTAGGCAAGGTTGCTGTTAGTGTGGATATTCTCCGCAAGGCGTCGGCTCTTTCACCGGAAGATAGAAAACAAATCGAGCAGCATACATCCGCCGGTGCCGATCTTGTCAAGCCTGTCGGTGGAATGCTCTCGGAAATCGCTGATGGTATTGAATCGCACCACGAAAAATATGATGGCAGTGGCTACAACGGCCTGGCCGGTGATGATATCCCGCTGATCGGTCGTATCGTAGGCGTGGCCGATGCCTTTGATGCGATTGTTTCTGACAGGCCTTACAGCAAGGCTGTAGATCCCACCGAAGCTGTGGATATCATCAAGGACGCGTCGGGCAGCCATTTTGACCCGCGAGTTGTTCGCGCTCTCATACGAGTTATCAATCAATTTGGTGATGAGGTCTTCTCATCTGAACTTGAAATTGACGACTACGCCCACGCATAGTTCGTGATAGAATCAGGCCATGGACGATAGCGGCCTGTATATCGCGATCTTTCACCTCGCCCAAGGCCAGTCGATCCAGGTCGGCAAGCTTGGCAAGTTTGATTTCCCCGCCGGATTTTGGCTGTACGTCGGCTCGGCCCAGCGGAATCTCCAGGCCAGGCTCGACCGCCACGCCCGCTACGACAAGCTACTCCGCTGGCACATAGACTACCTAGCCGCCTACGCAAAAATGCTTGGCGCTATCGTTATCGCCGAAGGTAAGGAAATGGAATGCCAGATCGCCCGCAAACTCTCGCGCCTACTCGACAGGCCAATCCCGCGCTTCGGCTCCAGCGACTGCAATTGCGACGGCCACCTGTTCTACAGCCGGATCTTCCCAGGCGGTGATCTCAGGCCAAACGCGTGACGAGCCCGGCCTAAAAAAAAGTTAAGCCCTTGCCGACGGCGCAACACGTCAAATAAACGGTGCGCAATCATCCGGCCAAGGGCTCGGGGGTCTATGGTGTATCGTATCTAAGCGATGGCTTTTTCCAGCCGCGCAGCCTTTGCAGCATCGCGGGCCTCGCGGCGGACGCGTTCCTTAGCCTTGCGGAAGCGGTTTACCTTACGCGTTGTAATCTGGTTAGCAAGTCGCAGATCAAGTCTGGTACGTCGGCGTCCCATTTCAGTCCTTTCGAGTACTTCAACCGAGCCAAGAATTGTACTACCTGATTCGGCGGATAGCAAGGGGTTGCTATGTCAAAAACTTTGTTAGATAACAGTTTTTCACTCACCGCCGGAAGCGATCTATTTGTTAGCTATCATTTCAAAAGCCGATCCCAGAAGTTTTTGCCCACTTTCGGCAAAGTTAATAATGATCGAAATTTTGCCCAAAAGCCCCCAGAAATTCTGGACGCTTACGGTATTAATACTTTCTACATTCCATTCCTTGCCGCTGCGAAGCGTTGACCCAATGACTCCATCCAAGGCATCGCTTAAAGGCTTGATCCCAGTAAACTGATACATTTCCAGAGCACGCAGAAGCAGGTCGAGCTTGTCGAGAATGAACTCACGAAGATCATCAGGCAGATCGGATTTTAGGACATCATCCATCAACTGCTGCACTTCGTTCGTCAGTTCAGTCAGCTTTTCGGGATCAACCATTTTTTCCGGACATCGCTGGGATAATACATCATCGCAGAACTCCAGGCCTGCCAACGCCTCCGGTGAGAGGGTTTGGTTGATGCTTGTTAAGTTTGTGTCCAGATTAAGGCTGATGAAAATCTTCCGGACCAATGGTACCCATCGCAAGTAAAGCTCATGGTTCAAGTCTTCTAATGACTTGATGCGAAATTCAGTTTCGTCGACAAGCTTTGAAACAAAGCTGACTCGTTCGATGAGTTTTGAAATCTCATTAGGATCAACTTTCAGAGCCTCACCCCAAGCATCATGCATGCGCCTGTTCTTTTGATTTCTTAACCCATTAATAACGATCAACAATCGCCCAGCCGGGTTATTGGGTCCGTTTTTATCGCTCATAACAGTTCCACCTAATTACTTTCAATTTGCCGGGTGCCATGCTTCTGCTTGCAGAAGCATGCTCTTAATTATGTTTGCAAGAGAGGGATAGTCTCTCTGTCGATCTTGATAAGGCTGTTCGTTTCATTTTGGTGCGATGCGAAGCTCGACCATTGCCAGTCCTCAGGCCTTTCGGCCAAACCCCTCCGAACCGGATTGTTGTGAATATAAGCGATCTTCTCGTGTACGTCATTAACTGATCGGAGATTCCGGTCATACCCACCGCCTCTTTGCCAGAACCGCAGACCCACCCGGCCGTCCGGTCGAAGGTCTTCCATTTGTTTGAGTGACCCACCATTCTTTTTGATCCAATTAACGGCCTTGCGCGTAACCGAAAGCTTTACACTTTGGAGTATTCTGCTGATCTGTGTACCTTCATGTGGCTGCAAAACCAGGTGGACGTGTTCAGGCATTATCACATAGGCCCACAGGTCGAAAGGATTCTTGGTTCGTCCGGAATCGAGAGATTCAAGAAACCAGTGACAAGTACGGTCACTCTTGAAGAACGGGCGTTGCTGGTAACAGGAGAAAGTCAGAAAGTGGGCATCGTGGAGAACATCCCATCTCTGACAGAGTTTTCGGTGTGTTTTGGGGTCGGGTTTAGGCACGAAGGTTAAGTATCGTTTCAGGAGCATGCTTCTGCAAGCAGAAGCATGGCACCCATCTGAAAAAGAGAAATGGTTAGTTATCGCAAATCATATCTCGCCGCGCATCGTCTTGACGTGAATCGCCGGTGGCCGGAAGTAGGTAGGGCGTGCTACTTGTTGCACGCGGAATCTTGAGCCCTTCTTTTGTCGCGCAACCCCTTCGGCAGGCTCAGGGCAAGGAAGGAGCGAGATCTACTTCCTACCCGATCCCCCGCTTGGCAAGCAGGTAGGGCGTGCTATTTATTGCACGCGGAATCTTAATCCGGGTGCCATGCTTCCGTCATCGGAAGCATGCTCGTTCGCAAAATCGGGAAGGCGAGAAGACATGCTTCTGCGAGCAGAAGCATGGCACCCATCTGAAAAAGAGAAATGGTTAGCTATCGCAAATCATATCTCGCCGCACATCGTCTTGACGTGAATCGCCGGTGGCCATAAGATTCATATAGACAATTAAATAACGTACGACGAATTTTTTATCACCCTGCATGCAAACCGCAAGCCCGGCGAAAGTCGGGAGTTTACGTCAGGGTGTTGTACCGTCGGCGCCGGCCTCGTGTTGAAGTAGTATTTCGCGCGGGGTCCGGTGTCCGGCGGATGAACTGTGACGTAAGCGCTCTTGCGGGCGTGCATGCACGGGGATTCCGTCGGATACTGGACCTCGCGCTTTTTTATGCGCAGCCGGAGCGAAAACTGATGACGAAAATGACTGAAAATGTAAAGACTGCGTTGTTGGTTCGTGCGATTTGGCGGCTATCAGAAGGCAACGTACATAAGTTCCTCCCGGCCCGGCGGGTTCCAAAAGATATAAAGCGTTTCCTGGATAGCGGTCAGTCCATCCAAGACCGTCGGGCAGCATTGGTAGCGATACTTCAAAGCATAATCGAAGAGGAGATTACGACGCCTTAGGGCGCGGGGCTTACCTGCCGGCCGGCAGGGTTGCCTTTTCGCGGGTGCTCGCGATTGACATGACGCGGGCATTTGGAACGGCCTGAATCACACGATTCCCATTTATAGTGACCAATGCTGGCATGGGGTCCAGCGCATGGGAATCATCAGGCATTCATACCGCGTAGTAGGTTAAGTCCCGCGCCCAATTTATTATTGCCCGCGCAAAGGCGGTCGTCTGATTGTAGGGTTGGCAACTTGTTGCCGACGGAACATCCGGAATAGAAAATCGTCGGCAACAAGTTGCCAACCCTACATAAGAGCATGCTTCCGCAAGCGGAAGCATGGCACCCAGACCGCCGAGCGCACAAAAGTGGTCGTGTCATTTTACGGCTCACAAGAAAATGAAAAAGATTAGTGGGGCATATTCTCCGGCCCGGCCGGGAGTTGGGGCAGGTCAATCAAAACACGTAACCGGTTTTGCGCGCGCAAATGCGGGCATTGGTCAGATGGTGGGTACAGTTTTTCAACCCACTGCTCGGCAAGCAAGCAGTGCCACCCAGTTTTAGACAAACCAATCTTTCACATCCGAATAAGAGTGCCACCCCCGAATATTCCGCGTGCAACATCCTGCTTCGCTGAAGCTACGCAGGATAAAAGTAGCACGCCCTACATTGCAATCTTTCACATCCGAATAGGCGTTTTTTGTCAGACGCAATCATCGTTGTCTGGCGATCGGACATGCCCACCGGAAGTAAGCGGCTCCCTTACAGGCGAGGCTTTCAACCCCTGCAAGATTCCTTGGCCAGCGTCTTCGTCGAAGAAGATTGAAAAAGATCGAAGAATATTGAAAACCATCGAATTTTCTCGAAAAGCAGCGACTCCGGCCGAGAAACCAGCAAAGAAAACACAAGAATATCGAAGGAAATCGAAGGATATGAGCAAACGAAAGCCTTTAAATAAAGGCTGAAGTGCGTTTTCGATGCGACGGGAAACGTTTTCGCGATTTCGGGGGGCTTATAATGGAACTGAAGGGAGCGGCTAATGGTTCATCAGCTAGTTTTCTCTGATGAGGAGCTCGAGCAGCTCGAGAGCATGCTCACCCATGAGCTGGAAACCTCACACCCTGAGCTTCGGCGGACACGCAACCCTGATTTCAGAGACCAGATTCTACGCAGGATCGCTCTGGCAGAGTGTATGCTTTCGAGTTGTAGACACGCACAAGCCAAGCCAGCTGGCTAGGCTCATTAAATAGGGGGAGGCCGGTTGGGCAAAAGGCGAAGTTATTAGCCTTGTTGGAGCTAAAGTCTCTTGCTGGTTGGCCGATATGAGCCTATGTGCAGGCTTTAAGTTTCGGCCTAGGCTGCGCCTTTTGTTTTAGATCTGCCAAAGGGGATAAGGCCAAGGCGCAGCCGGCCTAATAAGCCGACATTGCCTGCAAGCTAATTGGAGAAGCTATGAGTTACTCTGTGAAGGCATTTACGCTAATAGAGATTCTGGTCGTTGTGGTTCTGTTGGGGATTCTGGCGGCGATAGTAGTACCCCAGCTTTCAGGTGCGTCGGCCCAGGCTCGCGAGGTTGCCTTTCGTAACGACATCAGGTTGGTTCGGACGCAGATCGAGCTATATAAGCTTCAACATAACGGTATGTACCCCGGATACGCCATCCAGGGCGACGGGTCGTTGAGCGATTGGTCTGGCGAGCGATTTGTTTTGCAGATGGTCGGCACTACGGACCCAAATGGCAACCTGGGCGGTACTGGTACCGGGCCTTACCTCGAGCGTTTTCCTACGAATTCATTTTTGGGTAACTCGCCCGATGCTGCCAGCGTAAAGGAAGGCCTTCCCGACGGCGAAGGCACCGGCTGGGTGTTCGATCCGTTGGCAAATGGATTTCATGCAAACGACGCCGATATTGCACATCAGCAGTGGTAGCATTGGTTGGGTAAGTTAAAGTTTTCTGTCCAGCCGGCGGTACTGGATAGCCTCTCCAAGGTGGTGCGGCTGGATACTTTCGGCCGAGTCGATATCGGCAATTGTTCGCGCGATTCGCAGGATTTTATCGTGTGCTCTCGCGGATAAACTCAACTCGCTCATAGCCTGCACTAAAAGCGTCTCCCCGTCCTTATCAAGCTTGCAGCACTTCCGCAAATCTCGCGTGTTCCTCGTCGCGTTTGTTGTAGTTTGGTCGGGGCTGAAACGCTCCCTCTGGATTTCCCTTGCCGAGACAACCTGCTGCCGCATTTGAGCGGAACTTACGCCGTCGGATTCAGCCCGGAGGTGTTTCCATGGCACGGGCGGTACTTCCACGTGGATGTCTATCCGGTCGATCAACGGCCCGGAGATTTTCGACATGTATCGCTCAACCGTAATTGGCGAGCACTTGCAAGGCCGCTTCGGATCAGTGTAGTAGCCGCACGGGCATGGGTTCATCGCCGCCACTAACATAATCGATGCCGGAAACTTAAGCGTACTATGGACACGCGGGATCGTTACATAGCGATCCTCTAACGGCTGGCGGATCATCTCCAACGTTGCCCGTGCAAATTCGGGGAGCTCATCGAGAAACAATACCCCATGGTGTGCTAGAGATATTTCCCCTGGTTGGGGCACAACGCCGCCGCCAATCAGCGCAGCCGAACTTGCCGAGTGATGCGGCGTGCGAACGGGTCGGGTCGCCATTAGGGACTGCCCCGGTTCGAGTAAGCCGCGAGCTGAGTAGATGCGTGTTGTTTCGAGCGACTCTGCCGGATTAAGGGCCGGCAGAATAGTCGGTAATCGCTTGGCCAGCATGGTCTTGCCTGATCCCGGCGGGCCGATCATCAGCATGTTGTGTCCGCCGGCGGCGGCTACGGTAACGGCTCGCTTGGCCGACTCCTGGCCGCGGACGTCTGCGAAATCTATATCGTACTTTCCCGAGACGGCGAAGATTTCTTCAATGTCGATCTGGGCAGGGGCTATCGGCAGTTCATCGGTCAGGAATCCGACCGCATCGGCCAGGAACTGCACGCCGATAACATCCACCGCTTCAACGACCGCAGCCTCGGACATGTTCCCTGCCGGCAGTATAATACCTCGCTTGCCTTGTTTTTCCGCCAGCATCGCCGATGCCAACGCGCCTTTGACGGGTCTGATCCTGCCATCGAGGGCCAGCTCGCCGATTATCAGATAATCTTCGATTTTTTCCGTTGCGAATAGCCCGCCGGCAAGGCAGACAGCCATCGCTATCGGCAGGTCGAACGCGGCGGTGTCTTTGCGTATGTCTGCAGGGGCGAGGTTGATCGTAACCTTTGGCCCGGGCCAGCGATAACCGCTGTTGCGAAGTGCTGCCTGAATCCGCGAGACAGATTCCTTGACGGCAGCCTCTGCCAGGCCTACAAGCTTGAGCTCCCCAATTCCGCCCTTGGCGACATCTGCTTCTACCTCGCAGCCGACGGCGTCAATCCCCTGCAAGATCGAACTGTATACGCGTGCGTTCATTAGCTCCCCAATGGAAATTCGGGTGGAATTATCAAACTCTCTGCCATGCTAACAGAATCCATACAAAAAGCTTATATGGAATCGCCGCGATGTGCAATGACTTGTCTTTCAAGATGATATAAAAACGCCCAAAACCGGAAGTTTTTTCCGGTTATCGCACCGAAGATTTTTTGGGGGCGAGCGTCCACCCAGCTTAACTGCTTTAATTACAATGGCCTAGGTTAAGCCTTTATTCGTCGGGGTTAGTGGCACACAGATTGCATAGGTATAGGAGTTGACTGCGCGATGTGTGCGCTGATTTTGATCTAAGCCAATGGAGTCGTGAGCCCCAGGGCCACAACGAATGGATCGACTGGTCAGCCAAGGAAGGTAATTAAGTTTGAGCGAGTGGTGCAACCAGACCTGCGTCTTTGAGCTTCTCGAACCGCGGCTTTTGCTGAGCGGTTCTGAGGTTCATGGGCTTGTCTGGACTGATACCAACGGCGACGGCCTGCGGGACGTGACCGACCCCGGCATAAATGGCTGGGTCGTTGAACTGCTCTCGGCCGAGACGTCTGCGGTGGTCGATACGACAAGCACGGCTGACCGCGACCTTGATGGCGATGAACTGATCGGCCCACTTACCGAAACGGGCGTCTATTTCTTCTCTGATGTCCCGGCTGGGGACTATTGGGTCAGATGCACGCCACCAGGGGGCTGGGCCAAGCTAAGCCCCCCCGAAACCTATGACACGGTCCTTGAAGAAGTTGACAGCCTGTTTTCCCCAGCGGCTGTGGATTTCGATTTTACGGGTGCCAGTTCACCTCTTTCCGATGCGACGGTTACCATAAAAGTAATCGCCGACCTCGATGGTGATAGTGAATACCTGATGGTAATGGGCGAGGATGGCCTGATTACCACCATCTTTAATGACGGCGGCCTGCAATACCAACAGATAGAAACTTCTATAATCCTTGGGCAGGCAGACTTGGCCCGGTGGGCTCTTGATGGGACAGTTTCAATTTCAATTCAGCCGTCGCTGCAGGTATCGAATCTCGGAGGCTCGGAGTGGATCGAAGTTGGGCTTTCCTATGAGGGCAATGGGTACCGGTCGGTTCAAGTAGTAGGAGATTCGGGCGAATATGAAGCCGGAGACTTCAGCTACTTCGAGTATGCAACTATCGAAGGGACTCATTGGAATGATCTGAACCACGATGGGGTGGTCGATACCGGCGAGCCGGGCCTGGCAGGTTTGACTGTTGAGTTGCTTGATCCCGACAGCCAGGATGTACTCGCTGCAACTACAACCGATGCAGATGGTGGGTACAGGTTCGATCAGTTACTTGCCGGGCCGTTCGAGATTGTAAGTACGGCCGGAGCTGGCTGGGCAAAAAGCTTACCTGTCGGCGGTTCCTATACGGCCAACCTTTCAAGCGGACAGTTATTGTCTGAAAAAAACTTCGGCAGTTTTGAAGTTGCCGAGATGTCGGGGCTTCTCTTCGACGATGCAAATGGAGATGGCGTTTTAGATGCCGGCGAGACCGGCCTTGATGGCTGGGTTGTTGAGTTGTTCGACCCCGAAACGCAGCTGGTAGTTGATTCGGTAATTTCGGCGTCTGTAGATTTGGATCTGAACGGACAGATTGACCCGCATCTTGAGCAGGGGCTTTATGAGTTTGTGGAGATCACCCCAGGCGATTACGAGGTACGCGTTATTTTCGCGGATATCTGGTCGCAGACTTCGCCCGCCCAGGATCCATTTGCAATCGCCCTTGCCAACGGCCAGGTCGTTTCCGATGTGCATTTCGGTTTTGATGCAGCCCCGGCAAGTATTGACGGGCTGGTCTTTTCTGATATCGACGGCGACGGCAAGCGAGGCCTGAATGAGGAAGGCACCGACGGGATAATTATCGAACTGGTAGATCCTCTGACGGGTGAGGTTGTCCAGACGGCTGTCAGCGGGACGATAGATCTCGATGACGACGGTGAAATTGATCCTCTAACC
>SDBV01010449.1_pt1 | contig 12155 bp, 16 predicted proteins | sample 2277081 | NCBI WGS metagenome assembly SDBV01 (sample SAMN10402039, study PRJNA504765) | marine sediment metagenome | isolation source: marine sediment core GS10_PC15, 223 cmbsf | place: Arctic Ocean: Southern Knipovich Ridge | collected 2010 | reverse complement strand
AGAGGAAGTAGACGAAATGAGAGATTTTATAAAAACTTCTTATGCTTCTAAATATCTCCCTTCTTCGCCTTGTTTTTACAAACAAAAGAAGAAATCTCAACAAGAGGCGCATGAATCTATAAGACCTACAGACGCAAATACACAAAATAGTGATAAATTGTACAAAATGATTTGGAAACGCTCTATTAGTAGTCAAATGACGCCAGCTGAGTTTGCCCGTTCAACAGCTATGTTTAAATGTAAAGATTATGTTTTAGATGTTCATGGATCTTATCGTGATTTTGATGGATGGCAAAAGGTATGGGATTATGGTACTGTTTCAGACACCATTTTGCCAGAATTGAAAGTTGGTGAAGAAGTTAAAGTTATCAATGTTGTTATGGAAGAAAAAGAGACTAAACCTAATCCAAGATATTCTGAAGCATCTACGATTAAAAAAATGGAGCAACTTGGAATAGGTAGACCTAGTACGTTTGCTGCAACAATAGATAAACTAAAAAAACGTAATTATATAGACAGCGGAAAAGGAAAAACTATTAAAGTTACTGATCTTGGATTGAAAGTTACTGATTTTCTTGTTAAATCAGATTTTTGTTTTGTAGATCTACAATTTACTTCGGATTTAGAAAGCAAATTAGATGACATTGTTGAAAATAAGGTAGACAAGATTAGTGTTCTTAAAGATTTTTGGACTCGTCTAAAAAAAGATATTGAAAAATCAAAAGAAGTCAAAGCAAATTTATCAAAAACAGATTATGATTGTCCACATTGTAAGAAGAAGGGGAAGCAGAGTAAACTTCTTTTGAAATATTCTAAATATGGGAAATTCTATTCGTGTGAACATAGAAAAGAGTATAAATGTGATTACAAGGCTAATTTAGAAGACGGGACAGGTAAGCCTATAGAGAAAGTTAAGAAAGAGATTAAAGAAAGTGATAAAAAGTGCTCAAATTGTGGAGCAAAATTAATTATTAGAGTAAGTAAGAAAAACAAAGAATATTTAGGATGTAGAAATTGGAACAAAGATAAAGAATGTTTAGGATTTTATTCTTTAGATGGAGAAAAAATAGAATTCAGTAAGAAGAAATACAAGAAAAAATGGTCTAAAAAATGAATGCAAAAGAATTTGAAAAACAAATATCAGATATGTATGATGAAATTGATAGAAACATTAAAGGAAGAATACTAGATGCTACCGAAGAAACAAATAAAAAGTTGGATAAAATTATATCTTTATTAGAAAAAATTGCTGATATTGCTAGTTTGAGCTAGAAAATTTATAGTTTATCATGTCCAAGAAAAAAGATATAAAATTAGGTTTATTAACTCAAGTAGCTTATTACTTGCGTAGAGATTTTAGAAAAGCTATGCCATGGATGTATATGTTCTTTTTACATCGTGAATTTAACAGATTTTATATGTATCACTATTTGGCGAGTCTCCCTACTTTTTCTTTAGCAGTACTAGGAACAGATACTTTAGTATTTAATTTAAATTGGAATGGTGAACAAACAGAAGATTTTTTGTTTGCTAATGTTAAAGAAAAAGATAATGCACAAATAGAAGAAGTGATTGGTAAGAAAGGACAAAAGGCGAAGTGGAGTGAAGCAATAGATAAACATAAACCAACATTTATACCTTCTGTAATTCTTGGGATCGATCCTTATAAGAATGAGAATGACCAATATGCTGATACCGGGGATCAATTAAAAAACTATAAAGCTTCTAGTAAAATAGTTTTGAGAAAAATACGCACTATTGATGTATATACTTGGGGGTTTGAGATACTTACAAGAACTCCTCTTGCTGTTGTTGCTATTAAGTCTCGTCACCTTAAAGCTTCTTTGGGACATAATTCTAGACATGAAGTTGACAAATATCTTAATTCAATTACTGGCCAAAAGTTCGAACTGCCCCATTCTCATATAGATGTCAAAGATATAAAATATTTTTGGTCTCATGATGGAATTGGTAGTATTACTAATGAAGAGATGGAAGTGTTTCTGTCTCAGGATTATGAAACAGATAGCAGTGATAGTGGCAATAAGACAAAACATATCATAGATGGTGGACAAAGATCTGCAAATAATATTATTTTTTAGTGAAGGATTTTATAGTAGAATGTCGATATATAATATAAGTATGAAAAAGACCCTAAAATTACAGATAAAAAGATCACCTGCTATTCTCCGAAAATTAGGGTGTATTACTACAGGTCTATACAATATAGCTAACTACAGACGTAGAGAACAATGGAAAGAAACAGGAAAAATACCTAGTTATGTAGATCAATATAGAGACTTAAAAGAAAATCCATTATATCGTCTCCTACATTCTCAAGTTGCACAACAAACACTTAAAGAATTAGATAAGTCTTATAAATCCTGGTATTCACTCAGAAAAAGAGATGATAGAGCAAATCCACCTAGTTTTAGAAAGCCGAGAACTCCTAAATCTATCTGGCTAACACCTGCAGCTTTTAAGATTATAAATGATAAAGAAATCAGGATATCAGTTGGCAATTTAAGACCAGAGAAACCATTTGAGTATATAAGAGTAATACCTGATTCAAGATATAACATTAAAGATTTAAGAGTAAAGATGATAAATGTTGTATTTGAGTTTAATAAGATTTATGCGTGTTTGTGTTGTGAGTTTGTTGAACCAAAAATGCTTAGTGGAGATCACTTGATTGGTGTTGATTTGGGAGTTAATAACTTAGCAGCTTTGACAAGCGAAACAGGGCAACAAGAAATAATACTTGGTGGAGAACTTCTTTCTCACCAGAGATACTTTAACAAAAAAGTTGGATATCTCCAGTCTAAACTTGATAAAAATCAACGTAAATCAACTAGAGCTATCAGGAGACTAAAGAGCAAACAAGCAAGGCAAGTTAAACATAAACTACATATTACTACTAAGTATTTAGCAGAAAAAGGTAGAAAAACTAATTCAACTATTATAGTAGGAGACTTAAATGGGTTCAAGAGATCTAAATCTAAGAAGAAAATAATTGATAAGAACGGAGAAGTAAAGAAAAAACGGCAAGTTAACAGGAAAGCAGGACAGAAAATTCATAGCTGGTCATACGCTACTTTCACTTCGCTCCTCAACTACAAGTGCATAGAGAGAGGAGTTAAACTTATTAAAGTAAGTGAACGGTATACTAGTAGAACGTGCCCTGCATGTGGTAAAATTAAGCGAAGCAATAGAGTTAAAAGAGGGTTATACAGATGTAAATGTGGTTATCAGTGTAATGCTGATGTTAATGGAGCAAAAAACATATTACTTAATTTTACCAAAACAAACGTATCTCTATCACCTGTAGGTGTAGGAGTAGTTGTCGCTGGCATCGACCGACTGACACTAAAATTCTGTAATGGAATTTTAGTGGGCCAGGAATCCCCGCTGCTTTAGCATGGGGAGGATGTCAAAGATGGTGGACAAAGATCTGCAGATAATATTATTTTTTAGTACCGGTGATTATGTTTTCAATATTATGTGATTTGGGGTTAGTTAATAGGAGAGAATTATGGCTGCTGTATTAGATGGTGCTGTTGCATATCTTGGCGGGGGAATTGATGATGCTCCTGATAATGGAATAACGTGGAGAGAGAATATAAAAACAATGCTTGATAAAAGGGGAGTAAAATTAACTGTTCTCGATCCAACAAATAAAATTGCTGGATTAACTGGAGAAGTCGGTTCCGAAAAACAACAACAACAAAAGATGAAGAACGAAGAAGATTGGCATGGATTGCGTAAATTCATGAAAAAGATTGTTCGTGCTGATTTAAGAATGGTTGATTTATGTGATTTTGTTATTGCTTTTATAGATGTTGAAATTCACTTGTGTGGCACGTACCAGGAAATCACTACTGCCGATGTTGAACATAAACCTGTTTTATTGATAATTAAAGGTGGGAAAAAGAAGTGTCCATGCTGGCTCTTTGGCACAATACACTATGACTATATGTTTGATTCTGTCGAAGATTGTGTAGATTATCTTGTTAAAGTGAATTCTGGAGACGTTATACTAGACGACAAATGGGTTTTAATTCGTGATGGCATGAAAAAAATAGAAATAGATAGCTTTGAAAGGAAACAACAATGCAGTCCAAACAAGAATTTGAAGAGGTAAAAGAATTTCACCAGATAGCTAGCAAGTTGGTAAAAAAATATCCAGATGTCTTTTTCGGACTTGATATTGACAAAGTCAAGTGTGTTGCAATAACTAATAAAGAACGTTGTAAAAAGAACAAATTATGGAGAGTTAAACCTGTTCCAATGCCTATAAGAATGGATTGCCCATTTTCATATTATGTTGTTATTTTTATGTCTGATTGGGTTGAACTACAAAATAAACACAAATATTTGCTCGTTAGCGATTCTATATTGTCCATACCTATAGAAGACGATAAAGAAGGAACATTAAATGCTTTTGATATGCAAGATTTTGGTGTCATGATTAGAACATTTGGCCCTGATTATCTTGATCGTGATAATGTTCCAGATATTATTGATGATGATGTAAAATGGGTAAGAACTTCCCCAAAACAATAAGGAGATATGTTATGAGTTTTCAAGTTTGCGTTAGAGATGAATACAATCAAACTTCGAATGTTACAGATGGCCGTTGTACAACTATTGAAGAGGCAGTTAATTTTTCCAAGAAAGCGGTTACAGAAGATAATATGAATAATGCTCTTACTTTTGATGAGAAAGTAAGACACTGGACTTCCTATTATTTAGAACTATTGGACGATAAAGGCGAGGAAGATAAAACAGTTGTTTATTCTGGTCAGGGTGTAGGTGCTAAACATTTTGTATCTATTGTTAGAGATGATACTACTCAGCAACATCCACTAGAAGAAACTGACGCAAAAGTTAGAGTATATATTGGTAGTGTTGAGAATAATAACAAGAATTTAGAACCAGTATATGCTAAAGATACCAGAGGTAATGAGATTGTAGATTTTAAACATCGTGAATTGCTCGATAAAGCTGTATACTACATTAAATCTATGCCTTAGAAAGTGTATCATGGAAAAAACAATTATAGGGATATCAGGTCGGAAGCAATCTGGTAAAACTAGTTTAGCTAACTATATACAAGCTAAATATACAATTGGACATATGTATCCAAATGCTGTGATAATGCAAAAACAGGAGCATAGTGGCACTATAACTTATCTTGAGGAACCATCAAGTAATGAAGAAAGAATTTTTTGCCCAAAAGAATGTTGTTTCAATGACAATAAATTATTGAAATACGATAGAAAAGTTTTAGTTTGCTCTTTTGCTGATAGTCTTAAGAAAATATGTATTGATGTATTAGGATTGACCTATGAACAATGCAATGGTACTGATGAACAGAAAAATCAACTTACACAATATTATTGGGATAATATACCAGAAACAGTTGTCTATCCTGAAGAGGGATTTGGACCGATAAAAGAAGGTCTTATGACAGCACGTGAGCTTATGCAATTGACGGGGACTAATATTATGAGGAATATGTTTGGTAGAGATATCTGGGTAAATGCTACATTAAGAAAAATAGAAAAACTTGATGCTCATATAGTTTTAGTCCCAGATGTTAGATTTAAAAGTGAAGTTGAAGCTCTTGCAAATATTGATAATTCTTATGTTATCAGGTTAGAAAGATCAATTTGTAGTGATTCTCATATCAGTGAAACTGAACTCGACGGATATGATTTTGAGCAGCATGGTGATAAAGTTCTAGTTATAGATAATAGAGATCACACCATGATGAAAACAAATGAAATAATTGATAAGTTTTTAATGGAGAAAAACTTGTGAATGATGTACCATTTTCTGTTAAATACAGACCCAAGAAACTAGCAGATTTGATTGGCCAAGATGTTGTTACGAAGATATTAACCAATTCATTTCTACAAAAAAGATTACATCATGCCTATCTTTTTGAGGGCACGTTCGGGGTTGGGAAGACGAGTTGTTCTCGCGTTTTGGCAGCTATGGAGAATTGTGAACAAGGTAGAACTTTAGAACCTTGCGGTACTTGTAGCAACTGTCAAGAAATATTTACTGGCAAATCGCTAGATGTTAGAGAAATAGATGCTGCTAGTAATAGAGGAATTGATGATATAAGAGATCTACAGAATGATATAGCTTATTGTCCTATATCTTGTAGAGTAAAATATGTGATTTTAGATGAAGCAAGTTCACTTTCTGGTTTTGCTGCTGAAGCTGCTCTTAAGATGATTGAGGAACCTCCTCCTGGTGTTCGTTTTATTCTTTCTACTACTGAATCTCAACAATTAAAACCAACGATACATAGCCGTTGTATATCTTTGAATTTTAGAAAAATAAACTGGTTAGATCTGTATCACCATTTGAAGAGTATTGTTGAAAAAGAATCTATTAATTGTGAAGATGCGGTACTGAAAATAATAGCACAATCAAGCAACGGTAGCGCACGTGATTCATTACAACATTTACAGTCATTAGTTGGATATGCTGGTGATAAAGAAATAGTGGCTGACGATGCTCAAAAGGTATTAGGTTTTATAGATGAAAATATCTATTTTGAATTATTAGACAAAATGGTTTCTGTAGATGTCCCTGGTTCAATGCTTGTGATCAATAATCTTATAGAAAAGGGGAGAAATTCAGAAGATATTTTGAAAGGGTTAGAGCAGCATCTACGCAATCTGATGATCTGTAAGCTCTGTACAGACGATATCTCTGCATTTGGTATATCTGACTATCAGGCGAAGAGATATGCCCACCAGGCGCAATCTGTGCGTCCTAAGCTAGCTGCTAGAATGTTATCTTTCCTGTTAGAGGTAAAACAAGCTATTATGCTTAATATGGATTTACAATCTTTCTTAATTAAATTTGTGATTGATTCGATAATAGTAATGAGAAAGATATCAAGTTCATAAGGAGTTAAAATGGCTAGCCCCCCTAAGAAATGGGGCAAGATACAAAAAAAGACAAAGAATAAAGAAAATAAAGATTCTGAATTAAGAAAACACTCTCTAGTATTCGTTGAATTGATTGATGATATTAGGAATGCAACAAATGAAGTAGAAGAAAATGCTGCATTTGATAAAATCTTGAAACTGATGAAAGAAAAAATAGAAAAAATATCTTATCGATTCAGAATTCCCGGTCTTTCTTTCAATGATGTACATCAAGAAGCTCTCTTTGCCCTGCGATATAAAGCTATAAAAGACTACGATCCAGATAGGAGTTCTTTAGAAAAAGTATCTCCTTTTGATAGATTTGCTATGTTATGTATACGAAGACATTTATCAACGAAGTTGAAATCAAGTTATCAAAATAAAAGTAGAATTCTCAATACTTCTATTAGTATAGATCAAGATCGAAACAAAAGTAGTTCTGTAGGAGAAGAATCATTGTTTCTTTCTGATATATTATTTAAGGGAGATATTGACATTATATCTGGACTAAAAAAACGTGAAAATTTTACTGATTTGATGAAAAAACTTTATGCAGATTTATCTTATAGAGAAAAACAAGTTTTGCTTTTGTATACCCAGAAATGTTCGTATCAGGAAATAAGAGATAAGATAAACAAACCTAAAAGAAAAAATAAAATAAATATCAAAAGCGTAGATAATGCATTGTCACGTATAAAGAGAAAAGCTAAACACATCTATAAAAAACATGAAAAGTGATATTTTCTCTTTAAAATGTGTAACTTTTGTATGATATAATGTCTAGATATCGTGAAACACTGAGGAGCAAATTATGAAGTTTAATGTTAATTCTACTATATTTTTGAATGCTGTTTCACCTGTAATTGGAGTTGCGACGAAATCTATTGATAAAACTTGTGATACTGCTAACAAATTAAGTATTTCTGTTGAAGATAAAGGGATCACTGTTAAGGCTTTTAGTGGTCGTGTAGCATCTAGTCTTTTTCTTTCTGATACTACTATAGACGATCTTGCTTTTTCTTTTGATACAGAAGGTTGTGTAACTGTTGATGCTGCATCTTTAGTTGAAACATTAGTGTCTTTTGTCTCGAATGATGATGTTATCTTTGAGTTAAAAACAGTTGAAAAGTCTAGTAGAAAAGAATTAGTTATTAGCAAAAAATCAGATCTTGAACAGTTTCAAGTTTTACCTTGTTTTGATAAGCAAATATCTTTACCGAAAATAACTGGCGAAGCAGTTAAAACATTAAAAATTAGTAGAGAACTTTATTTATACGGTATTGAAAAAGTCTCATTTAGTTTAGGTTTTGAGAAATCTAAGGAGCGTTATCTGTATTGGGTTTTGAGAACTGATGAGGACAAGGTTAGGTTTGTTTCTGGTACTGGAGCACTTTTTTCTTGTTTAGACTTGTCTGGAGACAAAATTCTTGATTCTTCTCCGAAAAAAACAAATTACCTATTTCATAAAGACCATACTTTTGTCATTTCTAAAGCACTGTCTATGAGAAAAGATGATGAGATAAAAATTGAAGAATTTAGACCGTCTAATGATGAGAGTTTTGCCATTTCTATAACTTCTGGTTGTTTGAAACTTATAATGTTGGGAATGAATCCAAATATTAAGTTTCCTGAAGAAAATAAGATTTTTGGGAAAGAACATGATTATAAGGTTGTTACTCGCGTTGAAGATTGGCGAGAAATTGGTTTAAGTGTTGCTGCAACTATTAGTGATTCAGAAAAGAAAGAAAGACGAATACATATTGCTGCTTTATCGTTTGATAAGGCTAAAAAGGTTATTAATGTAAATACCCAGAAGATGAGATCAAAACGTAAAGTAAAAATGTTAGATATTTCAGAAGTTGAACAAGAAGATTTACCAAAACTTACTTTTGTTAGCAATTACATTGATTGTATTTCTCGTGCAGCTCCGGAAGTTGGTAATTTACAAATGGAATTTAGTACACAAGATAGTCCTATGATTATAAGATACCATGCACAAGAAAAAATTGCACCTGCAGCTGAATTAACAAACACAAATGTTGCAACTGGTATCACAGAGTCTTTTAGTGCTCTTTTTGTAACACAAAAGGAAGTCTAAAATATGCCCTCGGAGCAAATACGTGTTTGTTGGTTAACTGGCAGCTATTTTCTCCGTAAAGAAGTTGTAGATAAGATTAAGGGATTTCTTGTAGATTATAGTATATCTGTGTTTAGTGATGATGAAAATGATGCAAATAAGATTTCTTCAGATATACTAGAAAATAAGCTATTTGAAGATGTAAAATTAATAATACTGCGGAAAATTCCCCCTTTTAGTTCTTCAAAAGCAAGTACAATTAAATGGACTAAGATCTTTTCTTCTATACCAGACCATGTTACTGTTGTTATAGATGGTGTTGACCGTAATAAGTATAAAAGTCTATACAATCATGTGAAAAAAATAGGTAAAGTTTTTAATATGCCTTCGTACTTATATCAAAAAGATTCTATTCAGTGGTTAGAAAATAGATTTAGCAAATATAACATAAAATTACATAATTGTAATCTTGGTAATGTAATCTCTAATATGCCCTATAAAACTGGTAAGGGCACAAATATAGATGATTTATATTTGTTTGCAGAGAAAGTTTGTGCTTATTTAGGTAAAAGAAAGAGGTTAGATACAGATGATATAAGTGCAGTATTAAGCGGATATAGTACATTTGTCTTGTGGAACTTTTTTAATTATTTAGATGATCGTAATGTAGGAAAATGTTTAAAATCATTGGAAAATGCTTGCATGTTTTCTTCAAATTCTAATGTAGCTTATGAGATTCTTAATTTTGCATGTTCACGTTTTAAACTCATGCTTTTTGTAAAAGAAAGGCTATTGAAGGGAAAATCTGAACAAGATATTGTTAAAGAAATATCTAACTTACATAAAATGTCTAGGTCGGGTTCTGGAGAGAAGACTAAATATACTCCAAAAACTAGTGAAGATGGATCATATCTGCAATCTTACAGTAGTAGGTATGTTAGTAGTATTACTAAAGCACATTATGGCAAACTATCTGTAGTAAGTAGATATAAAACTATAGATATGGTAAAAGCAATAAAGTGCTGTCAAGAAGGTTTGTTGCGTTTAAGAGTAAAATCTAATGATGTAGAATCTATTTTAAGTGTAGATAATCTTATATTCACGTTGTGTGGGACAATAGAAGAAAGTGAACTTTTAAAATTAAGGGCTATTCCTGGTGAGAGAATTTGTACATCTTAATAGGTTTTGTAAAAAGGTTCTTGATGTATCTTGTTGTTTGACAAAAATTTATGAATGTTTAGAGCATATTTCTAAAGAACTAGATCAATCAAAAATAGATGATCTCACGCAGTTTTTAGAAGATTTTGATTTTGTAAGTAATTCTATGAAAGCTACTATTAGAAGTCTATTAAAAGATATATCTGGTGATGATAATGAAATCGATGCTGAAAAAACAGAATTTGGAAATAAATTGTAATAGGAGAAAAAATGCTGAACGAAAAAGAAATTGAAATAGTTGTTGAAACTGATGGAACTGTGAAAGCCGATCAAATTGGTTGGGAAGGTAAGTCTTGCGATAATGCAATAGATGATCTCTTGAAAACGATAGGGAAGAATGTTAAGAGTACTCGTAAAAAAGAATGGTTCAAGAACCAAAAAGTTAAATTAGAACAACGTTGGTTGACATCCTCCCCATAGTATCGGGGATTCCTGGCCCACTAAAATTCCGTTATGGAATTTTAGTGTCAGTCGGTCGATGCCAGCGACAACTACTCTTACACTGTTAGGTGATAGAGATACGTTTGTTTTACTAGTATTCGTTCACTTACTTTAATTAGTTAAACTCTTTTAAAGAGCGAAGTGAAAGTAGTATTTTACTAGTGTTTAGATTACCTTTAAGGTTTTACAGTCAAGAGGCATAATTTCTTGAAAAACCAGTTACCTTATTCTGTTATCAAAGAGCAAGTGACTATTATATTATATCGAGAAAAACTTGAAAAACCTTTAAACTTGTTTTTGTTTCTTACTCGATTTCATCTTTATACTAAAGTAATTTTGGAGAATAATTATGTTACGTAAAAAGTTGTCTTCTGGTGAATTTAGTATTATTGAAGATACTAGTTTGTTCCCTAAAGGAACATGTTTTGTCAGAGATGGTAAGACTGGTAGAGTTAAAGAAGTAATTAGTACGGATTCTATGCAAAGACGCAGATTAATATATAGCGATGGGACAGATGAGATTGTTACGTTATCAACTCTTGTAGAAGATAGCAAACAAGAAACATTCAAGATAATTGAAGATGAAGAACAAGATAATTGAATTTGAAGTTCTATCTAATGGGCAGATTAAGTTTTCAAGGAAGAACCCTAAACTGTCTGAAGATACATGTGAGATTCTTATAGATGTAGGTTCTGATGAGTCAATAAAAGACTTTTTTGCTGTGAATGAGCAGATAAAGTTAATAGTTGGTGATGAAATTATGTGTGGATAATATGAAAAGAATATTAAGAAAAAATATTATTCCTGATTCTAGTTGTTGGATCAGGAATAGGTCTTGTTGGATCATGGATAGGTCTTTTTCTTTGTCTTGGTCTATATTCTGGACTAGATCTCGGTCTTGGTCTACATCTTGGTTTAAAATGAGATGAAAATAATAACAAGAACAAATGCTTATACAGAATTTAAGTCTTGGTCTAGATCTATATCTACATCTGGGTCTAGATCTATATCTAAATCTAGGTCTTGGTTTGTGTATAGGTCTAGGTCTTGGTCTTCGTCTAGGTATAGATCTAACTCTATCTCTGTCTCTTGGTCTAGATCTTGGCCTTGGTCTAGGAGTAGAAGATGAAAATGATAAGAAAAACAAATGCTAATACCAAGTATAGTTCTAGGTCTTGGTCTGAGTCTCAGTCTATGTCTTATAATAAGTTGTTTATTAATAGGTCCTGGACTAGGTTTGGGCTTGGGTTTTGGTCCAGAATTTTTGGTCCTATGCCTTTGTGTAGGTCTGTATCTTGGACTATAAACAGAAGATGAAAATGATAAGAAAGACAGATATTTATACAGAATCTTTGTCTTGGTCTAGGTGGAAATCTTGGTCTAGGTCTAGATCTATATCTACATCTAGGTCTTGGTTTTTGTATAGGTCTATGTCTTGGTCTAGGTCTAGGGATAGATCTTGGTCTTG
>SDBV01010448.1_pt1 | contig 12156 bp, 10 predicted proteins | sample 2277081 | NCBI WGS metagenome assembly SDBV01 (sample SAMN10402039, study PRJNA504765) | marine sediment metagenome | isolation source: marine sediment core GS10_PC15, 223 cmbsf | place: Arctic Ocean: Southern Knipovich Ridge | collected 2010 | reverse complement strand
TTCGATCTCGGCGGCCTGCGATGTTTTCGCCGCATGGTCAAAGAGAGTCCCGCAGTTGGACGATCTGCCGCCAAATGGTCTCCGCCCGATCGATCAGTTCTTTTTCCATGTCGGCTCGCTGGCTCCTGCTACGCATGGCGTGGTGTTTGGGGACTGCCCAATTATATCTCTCGAGCCGAGCTTCGAGGAGGGCCTATGGCGGTCCGAGCCGCGGATCCGCCGTCCGTTGGCCCGTGATCTTGCCGCCGAGCGCGGGGAATCTCGCGTCCAGATGCCCGCGCCGCGTCCTAGCGCTTGCGGATCGGCGCTGGCTCGCGCGCCACGTTCTGGGGCGTCGCGGAGCCCAAAAAGGCGAACAGATCCGCGATGTCCTCCAGGCTCAACGTGTTGAGCAGCCCCTCGGGCATGGACGACGCCTTGGTCCGCATGGTTTGCTCCACCTGGTCGGCCGCGATCACGATCTTTTCGCCGCTGGATTGCAACACGGTCAGCGTGCCGTCGCTGCCGGTCGCGACCATGCCGGTGTACGTCTTGCCGTCGGTGGTCACCACCGCCTGGGTGGCGTATTGATCGGAGATGACCTGCGAGGGGAAGAGGATCGATTCGAGGATCTCCTTCTTCTGGAACCGCTTGCTGACGTCGGTCAGGTCGGGCCCAACCGTGTCGCCACGATCGCCGTAGCGGTGGCACTTGATGCACTGGGCCTTTTCGAACAGCATGGCCCCGCGGGCGGTGTCTCCGCCGGAGGATTGAGGCCCGCCGAGGAAGCTCAACAGCTCGGGGTAAGTCCAGTGGCTCCCTTCGCTCTCGGCGGCCAGTTTCGGCTCGGGATGGTCGGGATACTTTTCGACGAACCATTGTTGCCAGCCAGCCAGTGCTGCGTCCCACGACGCGTCGCCGCCGCCGTGTTTCTCGCCGGTCCACTTTTCCAGCAGTGCCACGGCGTGGCGACTACCGTTTTGCCGCAGCATCAAGCCGCGCAGAATCACTTGCCGGTAGACCTCGGGCTCGTCCGGCGTGCGATCGACCTGCGTCAATCGCGTGAGCACTTCCTGTGCGGCGGCCCCCTCGACGATCGAGAGCGAGCGAACCAGGTACTCCCAATTCTCGCCGTCTGGTTTTTGCGCCAAGCCGATCGTGATCGGCACCCGTCGATCCGGCTCGTTGTCGTACAGCTCTCGCAGGTAGGCCATCGCCCCAGGATCGCCGCTCGCGCCGAGCACCGCGCAGATACCGATCCGCAGCCGCTTGGCCGCCTCGGTGTCGAGATTCTTGACTTGCCGGTCGAGGTTCTGAATCTGCTCGAGCGTTTCGACGCTGGGATGCTCGGGCAGTTTGGCCAGCACGCTCAGCGCCGAGGTGGGCCACTTCAGGCCCTCGGCCAGGACCAACTGGCGTTCTCGCTCGTCGAAGGTGGCGAAAAAGTCGCGCGCAGCGTTTTCCACGTAGCCCGCGAAGCTGTGGCCACCCTCGATCTCGCGCGCCTCTTCATAAGCCATCAGAACCTGCATCTTCAGCGGCAGGGTCCAGCCGGCTTCGAGGAACCGGGCGTGCATGACGAGGTGCATCTTTTCGACCGTCGGCAAGTCGCCCCGCAGTTGCTCCACCAGCCGTGCGGCGAGCGACGGATCCTGCAAGTAGACCAGCAGCCGCACCAGCTCGCGGTTCAGGTGGTGGTCGCGCGACGGGTACTCGTCGGCCAGTTGCGCCCGCAACGACAGCACGTCATCGCCGCTAAGCTGCCCCTTGAGAAGCGCCAACTGAATGACGCGCAACAGGTCGATGAATTCCTCGTCCGACAAGTACGATCTGATCAACGCGCTCGACTGCTCCAGCACGCCTTCGACGGTCTTGCGATCCACCTCCGGACCCAACAGGGCCGTCGCCCCGTTGACGAATGCCCGCGCACTGCGCTCGTTCAAGACGGCGCCGGCCCATTGACTGCGCGGGACTTGCTGAAGCGCCCGGCCCGCGGCCCACGAAACGTAGCGGTCGGGCGAATTCAGCAGCGGCAAGAGCTTTTCCGGCGGCGCGACCGCGCCGCCGCGAACGACCGCTTCGCACGCTGCCCGCTGGACCGCCAAATCGTCATCTGACAACAGATCGATCAACCGGGCTTGCGCGACGTCGTCGGCACGGAGGCCCATCAGACGGGCCGCTTTGGCGCGCAACGCCGGCTGGCGGTCGCGCGAAACCTCGACCAACAGCGACGTCGTTGGATGCGGCCCATAGAGCTGCATCAGCGTAAGCGCGCGAAGGCGCACCTGCTGCGGCGCCTTGGAGCTTTTGACGACCTCTCGCAACTGCTTCGCCCAGTCGTCGCCCAGGCGCTGCTTGATCAGGGCCACTTCCTGGCGGGCCCAGGCGCTTGCGAGTTGCGGCTGCCGCAGCGCGGCGTTGATGCCCTCGCCGCGCCGCATCGCCTTGGGCGGCACCTTGCCGTCCCACACGATGCGATAGACGCCGCCTTCGGTATCGCGGCCGCCCGTGCAGAAGTACAGCCAGCCGTCCGGTCCGACGGTGATGTCGGTCACGTTGAGCGGTTTGCCTTCGACGAACACCTCGGCCGTGGCGCGGTACGTCGCTCCGTGCGGCCGCGGACGGATGCACAGAATTCGGCCTCGCGACCAGTCGCACATGAACAGCGTGTTGTGATACCGCCGCGGAAACATGAAGTGGTCGTAGACTTCGATTCCCGCCGGCGAGCCGCGGCCCAACTCCAACGTCGGCGGCAGGCTGTCGACAAAATAGTTCGGCCATTTCGCCCAGCCACTACGCCAGCCAAACTCGGACCCGGCGCTGACGTGTACCAGTCGCGTCGGCCGGTACCAGGACATGGGCATGTCCCATTCCATATCGGAGTCACAGGTGAACAGGTCGCCTTGGGCGTTGAATACCAGGTCGTACGGATTCTGTAAGCCGCCGGCGAACAGCTCCACGGCCGTGCCGGAGGTGTCGGTGCGGATGATCACGCCGCCGGGCGCCTTGATGCCGTCGGCGTGGCCGCTGGCGTCTTCGTAGCGGGGCGTGATCAGGTCGCCTTCGTAGAAGTCGTGATACGGGCTGGCCTCGGCGTACGTTTGGGCGATTTGCGAGAAGTTGCCGACGATCATGTACAGCAAGCCGTCGGGCCCCAGCGCCAGCGCGTGCGGACCGTGCTCGCGAATCTCGCCGGCGAACTTGAGCACGACGTCCGTGCGGTCGATTCGTCCGTCGTGGTCCTCATCCGCCAGGCGATACAAGCCCGGCCCCTGCGGGCCTTCGCCCACCACGTACACCTTGCCGCTGATGGTCAACAGCCCCTGGCAGTTCTTCATGGTGTCGCAATACTCGGCCACCGTTTCCACCAGGCCGTCCTTGTCGTCGTCGCGCATGATCACCAACGGACCGTTCTCGCGCGAGGCGATGATCTGGCCGAATTCGTCGAAGGCCATGCACACCAGCGAGCCGGCCTCCTGGGGATCGACGACCCATTCGACGTGAAACTCCGGCGTGACCCGAAACCGCCCCTCGGCCCCGGCCACCGTCACGGCGTTGCCCCAGGGGAGCGTCGCGCCCAGCGCGCCGAAACTGCGGGCCGATAGCCACTGGACGTCGGCGAACCTGGGCTGCTGCCATTGGACAAACTGCTTGAGGGACGCTTTCCACGTGTCGTCGGTCGAGTGATCGACGTGCGTGTTCCCCTTTTCCTTGACGGCCACGCGGGCCACGAGGCCCGCCGACCCACGCTCTGAATTGACGGCCTCGACCGCGATCGTGTTCTGGCCCCGCGCCAGGTACTTGGTAATGTCGTACTCGTCGAGCAGTTTCCAGTTCTTGCCACCGCCGACGTGCTGGCCGTTGACGTACAACTCGTAGCCATCGTCGCACGCGATTTGCACGACCCCGTGCTCCGGCGCGCCCATGTAGAACGATTTGCGGAAGTAGCACGTACCGGCCGGCGCCAGCTCTTTCTCGTAAGCGGGCGACCAGATCCACTCCGCTTCTCGTCCCGCCGCGGCGGGCCCGTTGAGCACGAAACATATAACGCAAACGGCCCTCAGGGCCAGCGTGACCAAGCGCGCAACCGGAGCGCACGGACGTGCCTTGGGATGCTTTCGCATATCAATCCTCAAATCGCATGAAACGAGGTGGATGGTCGCAGGACAAGCCGTGTGGCCCGCGGGACGAAAATCAGGGGCCACAGAGTAGCGAGACCAGAAGCAGGGCTCAACAGCGGATCCGCCAAATAGGCGCGCTGCCGCTGGATTGCTTGCTCGAGTGCTGGCGCAAGGGTGCTGGCGCGATCGTGGTCTGCGCGGCGCGCCAGACGCCCTACAGCCGCCGACCAGAGCGTGGGATCCGACCGCGACCTTTGACCGGCTGGCCCCCTTGCAAGAGTTCCTCGATCATGCCTTGCGCGTCGCTGGCGGTGGCCGTCAGCCGCATCATCCACAGCGAGCGGAATATGCCGGTCGAGTCGAACAATTCAGCCGGAAAGCAGCCCAGGATGCTAGCCGTGACGCGGGCATTGGCGTCCGGGTTGGCGGCGACCGGCGAAAGACCTTGCTGGAATGCGTTGCGCATCGAGACGAGCGCCAGTCGCCAGGCCTGATCGCCGCCGGGCTGGCCGCGGCGCTGCGCCAGGTCGAGGGCGAAGTCTTCGGCCCGCTCGGACTCGACGGCGAACTCCCGCAGGTCGTGCAAGTGCAACAACCCGCCAATCAGCATGTCGGTCCAGCGCTCCGCCCGCCGGCGCAAGCGGTTGACGGCCGCGGTCTGCTTGACGCCGAGACCATTGCCGCTGACCAACAGCGCCATGGCGCGGTGGCGGGCTTCGTAGTGCGAGGTTAGCACGTTGCGGGCGATCGACTCGGCGTGGTCGGCCTTCGCGCGGCGATCGCAAGCCACGAGCACGGCAGTCCACACACGCGTCAGGATTTCACTGGTGAAGATCTCATCCAAAGCGGCGCGTACTTCGATCCAGCGGTCGAAGTCTTCGGGCGACTTTTCGGCCGTCAAAGCCGCGCACGACTTGAGCGCTCGCGTCCAGCTTTCGAAGCGAAACTTCGACGTCGACCAATACTGTTCGAGCGCAGCCGTCGCGGGCCGGTGCGGTCCGCAAACGAGCAGCGGACCGTTCAGCGCGACCAGTCCGGCCACCTCGACACTTTCGCGCGCATGCATGAATTGGCAGGGACGATCTGAGCGCCCCGAAGCGAGCCGCCAGAAGGAAAATGGAGACTCTCGGGAAAGGGCCAAGCGCGGCGGGCGACCAGGGCCCGAGGGGACGTGGCCCTGGCCGCTGCCGCAAGAGCTAGGCATCGCGAAGACTAGACCGAGCAAACCCAATGCCAAAGGTCCGGCTTTGCCCGGTCGGATTTGCTTAACATGCACCCACCCAACGAATTGCGCTTTGCACCACCGCGCCCCAGCGCGGTGGTGCCCATGGCCGACGTGTTGCGTTTGGGCAACCTGATGAAACAAAAAAGAACGACCGCCTCGACGCGGTCGCTTCGAGACGGTCGTTAACAAGAGGTGGGTCGTTGCGCTCGTCGCGCCCCGTGCCACCTTGCCCTAGCAGCCTGTTGAAAAATGCCATCGTGGGCATTTTTCAACCTCGCCAAGTGCGGAACAAAGTCGCGCACGGCTCGCAAAATAACGACTTGCGTCGCAATTTTGACATCACATCCGTGTGATGGTGCAGGCGCGTCGAATAAATCAACGCGCCTGCTAGTTACTGGTCGCCGGCACTGCGAATTTCGATGATCACCGTTCCCAGCCGCGGCTTTGTATGGCTGAGGCCGATGACGGCGTCGTGCAGGTGCAGCCCGGGGCCGACGAGCCCGTCGTCATTGGTATAGAAGTCGTCGCGGCAGCCGCGCGCCCGGCACGTCGTCAGGTACTGTACGTGCTGGTCCTCGAACAGAACGTTCTGTCCGCATCCCCCATGGTTGAGCGAGCGATACGGCGCCTCCGGGCTGGGTGCATCGGCCACCAGGGCATAGCGGGCTCGGTGCAGGTTCTTGAGCGCGCGGTATCGACCGTCGGCGACGTATCCGATGTTGAATCCCAAGCTTCCGCCCATCTGCTGGTGCAGCCGGGCCAGTTGCGCTCCTTGAGCCGCGTGCAACTCGGCGGTCGTCGGGATGCGAAAGCTCGAGGCCCGATCGGCCAAGGTCGACGCCGGACAGATCAAGATGTGCGCCCCGTCAAGAAAACCCAGATCGTGCAGCCGCACGGCCACAACGCCGGCAGCCGCGCAGTGTCCCTCCAGCGGAACGTTCGGGAAGAATCCCTGGTGCATGAGGCTGTAATTGTAGAGTCCCATGCCGACTTGATGCAGGTTCTCCTGGCATTGCGTGACGCGGGCCGCGAAACGGCTTTGCCTCATGGCCGGAAAGAACAGCATCGCGGCGGCGAGGAAGATGCCCGCCGTTACGACCATGTCGGCCATCGACCATCGCCGTGGCGTGTACTCCGGCGGCACCGCCGGTGGTGAAACTTGTGCGGCCCGCTGGACCACGAAAAGACAAGTCCGCTCGGCCAACCCGGCCGGCGGCTCATGCTGCGCCTTGTCGGCCGCCAGCGGCCTTAAACTGTGGGAAAGCAACTCCAGGTCGTGCTTCAGTTGCGGGTCGCGATCGAGCTGGGCCTCGACCTGTTTGTGTTCCTCGGAATCCAAAGCATCCAGCAAATAGCCGATCAATTGGTCTTTCATGACGGTCGTAGCTGCGGTTGGGGGGACTACGGTTGGGAGATCGAATCGTTCTGGGTCCAGGCCTGGTTGAGTTTCAAGATCGCCGAGTGCAGCCGGCTCTTGACCGTACCCACCGGGATGTTCAACGCGTCAGCCGCCTCTCTGTATTTCAAGCCCTGGTAATACACCAAATGCACTGCCTCGCGTAGGCCGTCGGGCAACCGGTCGACCGCGCCGCGAATCCACTCGCTTTGCTGGCTAGCGAGGACTTGCTCCTCGGGGCCCGGCTCGCGGCTGACCAACAGGTTCATCAGCGAGCCCAAATCGTCGTTGTCTTGGTGCCGGGTACTGCGGTCCAGGCTGACGCTCCGGTGCCGCTTGTTGCGGCGTTGAGCGTCGATCGCCTGGTTGGTGGCAATCGTATAGAGCCACGGTCGAAACTTCCTGCGTTGGTCGAACTGGTCGCATTTCAGGTGAATTTGCAGAAAGGTTGCTTGGAACGTGTCCTCAGCCAGGGTGGCGTCACCCAGATAGCGTCGCAAATAGCTGTATAGCTCCCGCTCATAGCGGTGGACTAACTCGTCAAACGCCACTCGATCAGCGTGATCTCGGTAGGCCGACAACAACGCCTCGTCGGACATGCTTGCCCGATCAGGACTTGCGGCCGGTTCTGGCGGTTGTCTCGTGGCCTTGTCCATCAGTCATTACGGGCGGCTTGGCGGGTCAGTTCACTGGCCAGAGCAGAAAAAGCGGGCCGTTTCGCGGTCCACCGCCGCGCCGGCCCGCAGCCTACGCATTGTAACAGACATCGCCCTGTGCGACTTGGTCACATTGTGCCGCGGTCTTGGTCCGAGCCGAGCGTCCAAACCTACTCTACGCCATCACCTTAAGTCCACTCTCCACAGCCTCGCACAATCCGCTATAATCGCGCGTCTCACTCACCCGGCCCGAGCGCGCCGCAGGCTGCCACCGGTGCGTATTGCCGCCGCGTGGCATGCGAAACGCGCAACATTCCGCAGGAGGGGACGTGCTATGGTCCGCCACGCGACGGCATCCGCAACGCTATTCGCAGCCACGATCGGCGCTCTAGCCGCCGCCTTCTGGCAGGCCGCCGCAGGGATCGCTCCGGTTGGGGCAGCCGAGCTGGAGATCTACGGCCAGGTACGCGACTTTCTGGTGGCCCACACCGAGGTCGTCGAATTGACCGGCGAAAACGGCGAGCGCGTGGCCATCTGTCCCGAGTACCAGGGCCGGGTGATGACTTCCACGACCGGCGACCTGCAAGGCCGAAGCTTTGGTTGGGTCAACCGCGACTTCATCGAAAAAGGGGTGTCAGACAAACGCTTCAACAACTACGGCGGCGAGGACCGCCTTTGGCTGGGGCCCGAGGGTGGGCCCTACAGCTTGTGGTTCGCGCCGGGCGCACAACAGGATCTGGCCCACTGGCTGACGCCCCCGGCGCTCAACGAGGGGGCCTTCAAGATCGTCTCGAGCAAGCAGGAGCCGTATTACCGGCTGTCGCGGCGGATCCGGCTCACCAATACGGCCCGCACGCAGTTCGACCTGGAAATCAGCCGCGAGATCCACCTGCAGAAAGCACATCACTTCGGCGAAATCTTTGGCTCCGATGCGCAGGCCGCACTGTCGGCTGGCCGCCTGCGCTTGGTCGGTTTCCAGACGATCAACACGATTATCAACCGCGGCGCGGCGATGGACCGCAAGCAAGGGCTGGTGTCGATCTGGACCTTGGGGCAGTTCCCGGCTGGAAAACGCGCGTTCGTGATCCTGCCCTACAAGGCAGGCGACGAGGCCGACCTGGGGCCGGTCGTCAATTCGGAATACTTCGCCGACGTGCCCCGCAACCGGCTACGGGTCACGCGCCAAGCGATCTGGTTTCTGGCCGACGGCGAGTTTCGCTCGAAGATCGGCGTGTCGCAGCAGCGCGCCAAACCCATTGCCGGCGCCTTGGATCTGGAGCACAACGTGTTGACGCTCGTGCATTTCACGATGCCGTCGGACCCGACGAACTACTCGTACGTGAATAACGAGTGGGGGCACCAGGCCGAGCCCTACGGGGGCGACGTGGCCAACAGCTACAACGACGGTCCGCCCGAACCGGGCAAACCCGCGCTGGGCGGCTTCTACGAGATCGAGTCGCTCTCGCCGGCCGCGCAGTTGCCGACCGGCAAATCGCTCTCGCACACGCAGACGACCTTTCACATCGAAGGGGATCCGGTGTCGCTGGCCCGCGTCGCCAAAGCGGCGCTCGGCGTTGACGTGAAGCTGAACGACGTGGCCAGCGAACCTTCGAAGCGATGAGCCTTGCGCCCAAGAAGTCGCGGCTGGCGCGCGTCCTCGAGCCGGAGGTGATGGACTCGCTCGCCGATGCCCGCGACTACGACGCAATGGATCACGCCGAGGTGAACCGTCGCTTCGTCGCCGATTTTCTCGAGGCGCGTGCCCGCCGCGGCGTAGCATCCGCCGCGCCGGTGCTCGATCTGGGCACGGCAACGGCGCAGATTCCCATCGAACTCTGCCGGCAGGACGCCAGGGCTCGCGTCGTGGCAATCGATCTGGCCGAGCAGATGTTGCGCGTGGCCATGCAAAATGTCACGCGCGCCGGTTTCGCCGATCGTGTTGCCCTCGAGCTCGTCGACGCCAAGCGGCTACCCTACGCCGACGGATGCTTCGCGGCCGTGATGTCCAATAGCATCGTACATCACATTCCCGAGCCGCGGCACGTGCTGCTCGACGTGGTGCGGGTGACGGCCCCCGGCGGGCTGATCTTCATTCGCGATCTGGCACGACCCTCCGACGATGCGGACCTCACGCGCCTCGTCGCGACCTACGCGGCCGACTGCAACGCGCATCAACGGCAATTGTTCGGCGATTCGCTGCGGGCCGCGTTGAGCGTCGAAGAAATGCGCGGGCTGGCGACCGAGTTGGGCTTCGATCCGCTCTCGGTGCAGCCCACCAGCGACCGGCACTGGACGTGGAGCGCCACGAGATAGAAACGAATCGAGAGACGGGCCGATTCCGGTTTACCGCTTGCGCACTTTGGCGGTTGCCGCGCGGCTCAGCGTGTTGAATGCGGCAAATACGAACAGCGCCCCGGCCACCCCGACCAACGTCACGGTCAGGCTTTGGGCGTCGAAGCCGGGCAGGCCGTGGTCGGGCGTAACGGCGCCCGCGGTCGATTGGGTCAACCCACTGGTCTCGGTCGTCAGGCCGCTGGCGTCACGCATGAATCCTCTCCTCGCACGAAAACCGTTCCTGCCGCTTGAGCCCTGAGTATCGTTCAAGGCACGCCGCCTTGCAACCACCCGCGCGTGGCCCAGGGGCCCAAAAAGCGGCGACTGGCCCGCCGGCCGCGCGACGCGCCGGTGGGCGGCCGGATTTGTTCCCCAACGGTGCTAATTCGGCGGCGTTTGGCTTCTCTGGGGCGAGAGGAACCGCCCCTTGGCACGATCCGCTCGGCAAGCCATGATTGGAGCGATTCAAACGACAGCCTCGCTCTGCTAGCAGACTCCGGAGCGCACCGTGGAGATCCTCGGCACGCGGATCGACGACACCTTCGCCGAAGCGTTTCGCATGCGCTACGTGCGACTGATCATCACCGCCGCCGACGAGCATTGGCTCGATGCCGCGGTGCGGTAACTGCCTGGCTATAGCTCGTCGATCATCTCCTGCGGCAGCGAGACAGGGCGCGAACGGGGGCTCTCGCCCGACGAAACTCCGGACGGGCGGCCGGGCGCGGCGATTCTGCTGTTCGCCTTCTCACCCGAGGCACTCTCCCGGGTCGTGCCCGATCGGGTCGGCCAGTGCGTGATGACCTGCCCCACGACCGCCGTCTACGACGGTCTGGCCGCCGGAGAGAAGCGCATCGCCCTGGGCAAGACGGTCCGCTACTTCGGCGACGGCTTTCAAAAGAGCAAGCTCGTCGCCGGCCGCCGCTATTGGCGGATCCCGGTGATGGACGGCGAATTCCTGATCGAGAGCACCGTCCACGTCGACAAGGGCGTCGGCGGCGGCAACCTGATTCTGCAAGCCGACACGCAGACCGCCGCGCTGGCCGCCGCGCGGCGCGCCGTCGAAGCGATCGAGCCGCTCTCGGGCGTGATCACACCGTTTCCCGGCGGCGTGGCCCGCAGCGGCAGCAAAGTCGGTTCGCGTTACAAGGGGCTGAAGGCCTCCACGGCCGAAGCCTATTGTCCCAGCTTGCGCGGCCGCCCGGACGTCCAGACCAAGCTGGCCGACGGCGCCAACGCGGCGTATGAAATCGTGATCGACGGCGTCGACGAGCCAAGCGTGGCGGCCGCCATGGCCGCCGGCATCCGCGCCGCGGCAGGGCAGGGGGTGGTGGCCATCACCGCCGGCAACTACGGCGGCAAGCTCGGCAAGTTCCATTTTCACCTCCGCCAGATCGTAGCTTGAGGGGCGGTTGGGTTTCGGCCGCGGCGAATTAAGTTTTCCTCGCAGATCACTTGTCGCGCGTCGTCAGATCCTGACGAAGCTGGACCATTTGTTCCTGCAGCTCCAGGATCATTGCCGTCTGGAGGTCGAACCGGGCGCGCTTCAGCGCCGGCGCGTATTTATAGAAGTACGTCGCCGCGATCCCGATTGTGGCAAACAGTCCGCCTAGTGCCGCGAAAACGAACGCCATATTGATCGCCCCATACACGTAAATCCACACGGTGCCTTCCAGTGCAGCCCTCCTACCTGGCCCGTAGGCCAGCATCGCGAGATTGGCTCCCATGTATCCCACGATCGTGCAAAAGATCGCCCTTACGAGCCATCGTCGGATTTTTTGCGATCGCTCCTCCCACGATGCCAGATTAGCTTCCAGGTTCATACGAAACTCCTTCAATTGAACGTCGTTGATGTCTTGGTCCTGAGCCAAAAGTTTCTTGAATCGATCGCGGTAGTCTGGAGATTCAGCCATCGCCTTGCTCCTCGTCGATGATCCGCCGCAGCGCGGCCTTGGCGTAGTGCAACCGCGACTTGGCGGTGCCTTCACGGCAATCGGTGACTCGAGCGATGTCTTTGACGTCCATCCCCTCCACAAACCGCAGCGTCATGATCTCTCGATGCACGGGCGACAACTTTCGTAGCGCGAAGTGCACGAGCTCCGCGTTTTCCAGCAACTCCAATTCATTCCACGACTCGACCTCACTACTGGTGAATGCCAGTCGTTCGTGCACGCGCGATTCGACACTCCGGCGACGTACGTGCGTAACCGCGCGATTATGCGCGATGCGATACAGCCAGACGCGGAAAGCGCTCGGCGCGTGTAGCCGGCCCAGCGTGCGAAACACGTCGAGCCAGATTTCCTGGAGTATGTCGCGCGACTGGTCACGATCGTCAACCAGCCGGTGGACGTAGTACATCAGCCGTTCCTGGTACCGTTCGACCAACCGATTGAAGGCGTCTCGATCGCCCGCCTGGGCCCGCACGACCGCGATCCGCTCGCGGAGTTG
>SDBV01010447.1_pt1 | contig 12158 bp, 19 predicted proteins | sample 2277081 | NCBI WGS metagenome assembly SDBV01 (sample SAMN10402039, study PRJNA504765) | marine sediment metagenome | isolation source: marine sediment core GS10_PC15, 223 cmbsf | place: Arctic Ocean: Southern Knipovich Ridge | collected 2010 | reverse complement strand
GGATGTGGTTGAGGAGTTATTCGGTGTGGCGATTAATTTTTTCTGTTTCGCTAATTCGTGAGATATTGGGGGTTTGTCTGGACTTTTTAGGATTTCTTTTTCTTCTTTTGTCAAAGTCTCACTTTTCCCGGAATCAAATTTAAACTTCTTATACTCGCTGATTTTGAAATGGGATTCGGATAATATTTCTATTGCTAATTTAACATCCCTCTCCTCGACTACGTTTGATAATCTCATTCTTGCCGAACCCTTAATCATTCTAACCAACGCTTCAACAAATCTAGGATTAATTATTAATCCCTTGACCGGCTTACTTCTTGAACCAGAATACAATTTTCCGAGTTGGTTTTTGATTTTAGGGGGTATCTCTGGATTTTTTGTAGCCCGGACATAAGCGAAAAACTTTTTCATCTCATCCATAGAGTAAGGTGTTTCAATTTCTCCACATTCCCTCTTCATCATAACGTCGGCTATTGCTTCGTCCTTTTTCTTGTTAGGAACGTCCCTCATGGCAAAAATCACATCAAACCGGTTTAAGATTGGTGATGGTATGTTGAATTGTTTTGTGTAGTCCTTGTCGTCTATAAAATGTCCGGAGATTGGATTTGCGGTGGCTAATATTCCGGCTGTAACTCTTAGGCTTAGGTGTAAATTTGCCTTGTTAATTGTGATTATTTGTTCACTCATGGCCTCCTGGAGCCTCGGTTTATCGTCGTCGCTTAAATTGTTCATCTCATCTAAAAAAAGAATCTCCCTCGCTAATGGCAACGCTCCGGCCTCAATCCTATATCCTCCCATAGAACTCTCCTCCTTAATAACCGACGCCGTAATTCCAACAGCAGAAGAACCGCCACCGGACGCCTTCCGACTTCCCGGTGTCATATCAATAGCAAACTTACATAAAACAGACTTCGCAATCCCAGGATCACCAATTAAGAGAATGTTTTGTTTGTTTCTCACCGAAGACATTTTAGGTTTATTTCTTTCGTTACAGGCTTGGAGCATGATGGCTTTTTTGATGTAACCGTAGCCGTAAATGTCGGGGGCGAATGATTTTGATAAGTTTTCTATTCCATCAACATCAATCTCACTAGCCATCTCTCGAATCCTAATAACCTCTTCCTTCGTGAATGAATCAACTTTTATTTCTGTTTCTAGTGGCTCTACTGAATTAATCTCTATCGCTTTTGTGAATCTAGTTAGGGTAGCTCCGGAGTTAGAGGTTATTGGAACTTCTTTTAAAATTCCGACGATCCTTATTTCGTTCCCAGGATAAAAGTCTTTGACATTTTTTTTATTAACTAGGTCTTCCTTGGCAAATGCGGATATTCTTTGAGAATGTGGGTTGTCGGTTAACTCTTGGATGTCTTCGATTACTAAGGCTTGTCCGTCGACCATATCTTTGGCGATCTCTTTAAATCCACCCCGGCGCCCACACGAACACCTAGACGGCTCCTTAAACTTCTTATCAATCTGCAAAACCGAAATAATAGTCCCACAACTCGGACACTCGAACTTAGCGTTAATGACGATCGTATCAACAGAGGAGGCACTAGCCACCCTTCCATCAATAGAAATTAATTTTCCTAGGTGTTTACTTCGGATATTTTCTATTGAAATTCTGGAATCTTTTGGAATGTTTTTTATTCTAACTCTCATGTCTTCAAAAATTCCCATATCCTCTAATGCCACCTCGAATAATTGGAGAGTTTCTTCCGGCCTTTCCAAAAACAAATCTCCGAAATCTGGGGAGTATCTAATTAAATCATCAAAATTTATAACAACCGCCTTCCCATTAATCCACTCGCTTAATTCTTTTGAGTGGAGTGAGAAAAATCCTTTTGCTTCATTGAGTATCTCGTCTTGGCTTTCTTGGAGAGAGAGTCCTTTTTTTTCTTGGTCTGCTTTGTTTTGTTTGATCCTCTCTAAAGATTCTATTTTCTCATTAATTTTGAATTGGATTTCTTTTCTTAATTGTTCGGAAATATTATAAAAAGAAGTTATCCCCTCTTTTTTAGATGTGATAATTTTATCATTTGTACGTTTCTTTAAATTATAAAATTGCTCTCTTGTTGTTTGGTTACACTCCTCCATAATTGCCTCGACTTTTTGGTCTCCTTTATCAAATAAAAAGTAAAAGGCCTTCTCTTGTTTGCTCTCTGGAGTGTCCAGTAAAGCAGTAGATAGATTAGATAGATTAGGCTGATTAGATAGATTAGATAGATTAGATAGATTATTCAATACTATCGGATTTCCGATAGATTCATTTTGATTTAAGGAGGTATCTATCGAATCTATCTTCCGGCCTAAGGGTTGTTTCTGGTCTTTTTTAACCCCCTTTTCCAAATCTTCACCTCCCATCTCCGGCCTCCGAGTTCCTAATTTCCGCAATCCTACAAGAATATTCATCAGCGCCAGGCCGGATATCTACACTCACCCCAAGCCCAAAATCATAACTCATAAAAACAAACCTCCCATATTTCTTCTAATATAATCCTCATTCCCATCCTCTAATTCAGAGGGAGAAATTTCTTTAGAAATCTTATCCATGATCTTCTTAGTGCCGACATCCCCGGACACCTTCGCTAATTCGTCCTTAATCGGAACTTTTTTAAAGTCAAGACCACTTACATTATTACACTCCATATTTCGATTTTAGGAAGGTTGGGAGCTACATCTCCCGCACCTCATTTTTTAGATTTTAACTAACTTCATCCTCCTCATTTAGATACCAATAAACTATCCCTCTCTCTTCTGATGGGTATACCTTTTTTTCCTTAAGTAGTTCTTGTAATAAAACGTCTGCTCTAGGTTTAGATGACTTGATATTATTTGCTATATTCCAGGCGGACAGAGATCCATTCTTTTTCAACAACATTAATATCATCCCCTTTTTATTTTTCATAAGTTAGTAAGTATTCCCTACTTTATAAACATTTCCGTTACACGAAATATACAATTTTAAATAATCATTGTCAAAGCAGAGACCACCATGAGGTTTATAGTTCGGTTAACCTTCCTCTCGGCTTCCTTCTCCGATAAGCCCTTGGATAAATATTTGCTTAATAAAAATGTTTTCTCGTCGTCGGTTAATTTCTGAACCATCTTTTTATATAGAACTAAGATGTATTAACTATATAAGCGTTACCATGTTGAAGACTTGAATGGGTTAAACTTCTTCTTTGCTTGTGGCATATTTCCGGCTCCGATACGATCTGATTGTGTAAATATCTTAGAACTGTTTAGGTCTTCCATTGTCTTACCCCTTAGCGCCCTCCTGTATGTTGATTCTATAGAGTGTAAGATTGTTAGGACTGTTAGTTGGAATCTGGTCTTTTTAAAATTAGTATTCATTCCCATTACTTCATAATTACAATAGATGAAGTTCGCTAATTCATCTCCCAGGTCTGCTAGTATTTCGTAAATCCTCATTTCGTCGTAGTTTGACAGGATTGTGTTTTTGTCTATGTAATTTCCGATTATAGACATGATAGAATTAACTCCGTATTCGTTGAACAAGATTAAATCTTCGTCGACAACTTCTATAAATTCTTCTTCTTTCCCTTTTTTTGTTACTGCTATAGTTTTCTTTGGCTTAGCCCAATATTCGTTTCCTTCTGGGTCTACCGTTACATACTCCCCCCTTAAAAAATGTTCAATCTTCCCTAACATTTCTCCGGTATCTACCTGGTACTGGATGAGATTGGCTCCCTCTTCTCCCTGGTAAGCCGAGGTTTGGGATTGGTTTACGTGTTGATTAAGCGCTGAATTTGTATCTCTTAGATTTGCGTTTTCTATCTCTAACTTTTTCAAGAAGTCTGTATTATCCTCTCCTTCCATCTATTAATTTTGTTAACAAAAGTATATAAATCTATCTCTTCTTTTTAAGATTCGACGCCCTAACCCTTCTCGCCTTCTCTAGGTTCTTCAACATGGTAGTTCTTTGAATAGGCGTTTGTTTCCTCGTCGGCGACGCCCTCACAGGTTTCCTAATCGCTTTTCTTGTAGTAGGGCTTGTCTTTGTACCCCTGGTTCTTACCGGTTTTCTGATAGTTTTTCTAGGTTTCGTAATCTGCGCGATCCTTCTCCTAGCTGTGATTCCTCTCTTCTCCCCCCTGGTATCTAGTAGGCGATTTCTTTTTTCTATGACGGTTCCCTTTGGGAGTGGCTTCCTTTTCCCCTTAACTATTCTATAATTTCTAAACTTTATAGACGTTTTTTTAGAATATCCACTTGGGACATTTAGCCTGGAAGGTTTTGGTTTTCCCTTTGTCTTTTTTATTCGCGCTGTCCTGGATAAAGAAGTGTCGACTATGTAGTTCCTAACACTCTTGGCCTTTCTTTTATTGAGGGGGACTTTGTTTACTTTGATTAGCTTGGGTATCTTCTTCTGTCCTTTCTTCTTTAGAGGTCTGGCATGGACGTTATAAGCTTGTTTCTTTTTGGATGGTTTTGCCCCTACAACTTTTCTCTTTTTCCTTTTGAATTTAGGTGGCGTAACCAATCTAGGAACACGCGGGATAGTTGGCGGGGCTTTCGCTTTTATAATTTGTTTCACTATTAGCTTCTGTTCTTTGACTAGAGCAGATACTTGCTTTTGTGCTAGTCTTTGCTTTGCTCCGCTTAGTTGTTTAACTTGTTGTCTTTGTTTGGATAGTTGTTTCTGGAGTAATTTTTGCCGGGATTCTAGTCTCGCTCTTGTTTTAATCTGTTGTTGTATCATCTGTCTACCCGCCGGGGAAACTCTGACTGTCTTGGCTTTAGCCAATCCTCTTCGTTTGACTTTTACCTTTGCCACCTTCTTAGCCTTGGTCGGTTTTTTTGGTGTTACTAATTTTACTGGGGCTATTCTTTCTTTTCTTTTTCTCTCGGTTATTACCCTCGGTGTTGGTACTGCTTTCACTTTTGGTTTTGTTATTACCCTCGGTGTTGGTACTGCTTTCACTTTTGGTTCTAGTTTTGGAGTTATCCTTGGTTTCGCCTCCGCTTTCTCTCCCGCTAATCCAGAAGCTAAAGCTAGAACTGTCGCCTTTGAGAATTTTCCAGTCTTTTTAGTTTTGGTTAACGCTCCCGCCGTTACTGAAATAACTTTTTGTAATGCTTTGGCGTATTGTTTCTTTTGTGTTGCTGTTAACACTTTCACTCCCGCCTTAGATGTACCCTTAATAATTCCTATGAATCTTGATTTAGCCCCTATTTCCGTTATAGACTTTCCGATGATTAAACTTAATCGTTTCTTTGTAAGTATAGCTGATATTGAGGCGAAGTTGTCTACGGTGATCCCCTTAACCGCCTTTATTCCCTTCATAAGCTTTCTCCCTTTCACTGTGCCAACCTGTCCTATCCCCGCCTGTTTTAGGATGTCTATGTTTTTCTTTATGCTAACTACTGTTCCTTTTTTCCTTGCTCCCTGTAGGAGTTGGATGTTCTTCTGGATGTTGACTTTGGCCGGGAGAGTTAAAGTTTTCTCCCTTCCTATGAATGTCTGCAATCTTATCATCTTTTGTTTTGCTGATGGGAATTTAAAAACTCTCTTCCCTGTTCTCCCTAGAACTACCGACGCCCCCTCTTTCCCCTTAGCCACCGAAACACCTTTAGCTACTCCTATCTGTCCCTTAGAAGTTTGAAACACTATGTCCGTTATGATTTTTCCACCCCTCCCTTTCTTCTGGGCGCCTATGAATTTTATGGTTGTTACCCCGGATGGTATACTTACGGCGGGGATGATTGGGAACTCTCCGGTGTATACCTTTGATGGTGTTCCGGTCTTTAGCCTTTGGATTTCTTCTTTGGTTCCAGCTCGGACATTCTTTAGTCTTTTGAGGTTTAGTTTTGCCACAATCCCCTTTTCTTTAGATAGCTTTGCTATTTTCTTCTGTGTCTTTTCTAGTTTAGATTCTTGTCTTCTGACCTCTGGTTTATTCGCTTCTATTCTTTCTGAAAGTTCTTTAGAGGTCATCCTCCCTGTCTCGAATCCCCAGAGGATAGTTCCCGCCCTACTTCTAAATGATTTAGCCAAGTTGTCTCTATCTTTTGTTATCTGGGCTTCCCTTGTTTCTAGGGCTTTTGATATTTTGTTCGCTTCCCTAAATTCTGATTGACTAAGTTCTCTTCCTCCAAATTTCTTATTAAAACTCTCGACGTCTTGATTAACTATTTTTTGTTTCTTGTCTATGGCTCTCTCGGTAAAGTAACCTCCACTCACTATATCTAAAAATTCTTTCCTACCTTTCTTAACTTGTTTTATGGACGGAAGAGGGACTATGGTTTGTTGTAATAATGCCCTCTGTTTTTCCTTAAATCTTCCCGATTGTGGTAGTGGTTTCCCTAGTAGTTTTTTTTCTGTTATCCTACCTCCCGAATAACTAAATAAAACATCTTGCATTTTTCCACCCCCAACATCAATAGCCCTAGTGAAAGTTCCTTTCCTTCCAACTCCCGATGGTGCCCTTATGCCTTGGATTGCTCTTCGAGATATAGCCCTTCTTGCTGGAGCCGTTGGTTTCGTTATTGGAGTTATCGTCGTCGGTTTTCGTATCGGTTCTATCCCGGCCAGTTCTTCTTCTGGTGTTGTTACGCTTACCCTTCTTCCGTCAACTCTTCTTATCCCTGTGCTTGGTTCTATCCCTCCCCCGAAGGCTCCTGGATGTTTCCTTAAATATTGTCTTCCGCTTTCCCTCATCCTCTCTATTAGTTGTCTTTCGGTGGGCATATTAACACCCTCTCACCTTAGAATTAATCCTAACCATGTACTTTTTAGTTAATTAAACTTTAAATAACTATCTTTTTGCGATTTTATTTTAAGAAATATTCTGTTTTTACTAATTCGTATTCTCCAGTTGAATTAATATTGTAACACCGACATATCCCTTCGTCGTAGGTTGCTTCTATATATTCGGAGCATACGTTATAATAGCATTGGTTCGTTTCTTCCTCATCATTTATAACTGAGGCAACCGCCCAGATATTTAAAATCAGAAGTCCCGCGAATAGGCAGATAAAAATTATAGCGGTTACTTTCCATCCGTTTATCTTTTGTTTTTCCATTGGTTATTTTCGGTGTTTGAACTTTAAATAATTATTCCTTTTTCTTATAATCCAAGATATAAAATATCTCAATAAATGCAATACCATAATAAACATCCCAAAATAAACTATCCAGATAATATGCGCAATCGCAAACATAAGAATTTTAGATAATATTGGATGGTCTATGGCTATGTTCTTTCCTATTTCGAAGAAGGTTGTTACTGTGAAGATAAACACGTTAGTTAATCCTTCCGACGCTATTTCTGTTGCCTCTGTTAAGTCTGCCTCTGGTACTGCCAATCCAACCATTAAGAAGAGTGAGAAATAAACTATCATCGGGGTTAGGTAATTGAATATGAATAAATATATGAAAGCCCACATCCAAAAATTAGAACTAGGTTTTTCTGTGAAATATCTTTTTAGCCTTAGTGTTAGTTTTGGTTTGTTCTTCATTCTTCTAATTTCCGAAGAAGCAACTCCATCCCGGTTATCCTCCATAATATAGATTTGTCATTTTCGAAGTTATCTTCTAGCTTCGTTTTTTGGTAGGCTACATCTTCTTCTATTAATTTTATTATCCTTTCTCTCTCGTCGAGAACTCCATCTATATATTTTTCTACCATTACATTTCAATTAGATTTAAACTTAGTCGGCATGGGTAACCGTCTATTTTATAGACGCCATAACAACCATATCCCCTTTTCCCAGATTTTAATTCCCGATATTCCGCTTCTAGTTCGTGTTCTCCAATCATTATTTTAACTTTCGGTTTCTCGTTGCTGATGTCTTTCTTTTCTTCTTCTGCCATGCTTATTCTAAAACCTCATCATAAGTTAAAACAAAAATATCTGGTTTACAGGGGTAAACTTCGCCTTTGATTCCAGTTATAATCCAATCTCCAGGGGTAACATCATATCTACCCTCTAATGTTTTGATACTCCAGTTTGTTTTACTATTTTTAATATCCATATAAACACAAGCTATATTACTCTGCGGTTTCCCTAAATCGTCTTCAAATGGTAAAAACTTTTCTGCTTCTATTACGACAGGCTTTTTCTTAAATCTCATTTTTTATTTTTTGTTCTGCTTGGATAAATAGTGTATCCTTCGAACTTCTTTAATTCCTCTAAGAAATAATTATAACATTCTTTTTTACTTTCTGGGCTATCGTCGTCTAGGTTTTTTAACGATATACTACAATATACTAAAAAACTGCCTACAAAGATACAATTAAGTTCTCCGTCCATATCTCCACATAAGCCATTATGATAAGCCCCTTCGTAATCATCACTCTCTTCTTCCCATATTTCGTCTAGTTTTTCTAAATCCATATCAAAATAAGTTACGTGCCAGGTTTGTATTTCATGCTCTCCCTTATGCGTTGTAGTGATTAATTTTCTAGCTTCTGCCATGCTTAAACCACGACTAACATCTTTATAAATACTGCTTTTTGTTAACAAAACTTATAAACCCCTTAGCCTATAATATCTCATGGCTAAAAAAGAGGAAGGCTATAATATTTCTGATACTGGGAATTGGAATGTTGCTAGTGATTATTCTCGGATTAAGATTATGAAGCCTTTGGATTATTGCGACCACTACGAAAATATCGCGAGGTTTGGATATGACATCTTAATAGAACAGTTGGAGAATTATGGGATTCCTTTAGACACGTTGAAGATTATTGGATTTGAGAGATTGATTAATGAGTTGTTGAAGATATGTGGGAATGTTAAGTTTTCTATGAAGGTTGGTAGGACGAAAGACGAACTAGAAGAAATAAAAGAGAAACTTTTAAAAATTCGTGGTTTGCTTCCGGTTTTGTCTAAGACTATTACTAAACAGAAAAAAAAGACCCTGGCCTTGAATGATAATTATTACAAAATGCTAGATATTGTTCTTGAAACTAAAGCCGAACTAAACGAACCGCTAAACAAGAACCATCTAATCTTTACAAACAAGGAAGAGTTCGACCCGAAGGCACAGAAAGAAAGAATAATGGAAGAAGCTAAGACGAGAGGATGAATATATGAAGGCGATACAATGGACGATTAAGGACTTGGCAGAAATTCTAAAAGTTAGACAGGATAATGAGTTTGATGGTAATTTTGTTGTTTCTGGTGAGAGGGGAAATGGTAAGTCTACTTTGATTAACAAAGTGTTTTATAGGCTTAAAGGGTTCTCTCCTTGGAAACACCAAGTTTATAATGGGAGTGATGTAATCCGGCTTTTGAAAACTCAAAGCTACGGCCTTTGTTGGGATGATGAGGCGATTAATTCCGGGTATAAAAGGAATTGGCAAGATAAAACCCAACAGGAACTAATCAAAATCCTCACCGCTTACCGGGACAATTATAATGTCTACGCTTCCGCCATCCCTAATTTTTTTAGTCTTGATAAGGATTTGAGGGATTTGTATTTTATCCATCTCCACGTTATAGAGAGAGGAATCGCAATCGTCCACATGTCATTACAAGGGCGCCTTTACTCCCAAGATAAGTGGGACACTAAACACAATGCGAAGGTCGAAGATTCATGGGGTAAGCGTATACAGAAGGACGCCAAGTTTCGCCCCCCTTATCACAAACTAACCACCTTTAGAGGATATTTGTTTTTTGGTGATGTTACCCCCAGGCAAAAAGAACTTTACAAAGAGATAAAAGCGAAAAAGAGAGAGGACGCTTTTTTGACTGATGAAGAGAAGGCGCAGAAGAAGGAGGTGTCGTTTATTGATAGGGTTTATGGCTTATTAATCGAATACAAATTAACCGGGGACGGTATTAGACAGATGTGTTTACTTGAAGGAGAAAAGTATAGTTCTATTAATTCTAATCTTAACCGTAGATTGAAAGATACAGGCGACGACAAAACAGTAAAGGACTTCCTAAAAAAACCATCGAACGAGGGTTTCCATAATAAGATAAAGAACGAATTAAACAAAATAATTCCCGACTTCTAGCCTTATTTCACCTAATTACTATTAGACGAAAGGTTTAAAAAGAATGTTGCGCTATTTTTATTAAGATGGAACTAACAATAACCCAGGCGGTTCGTAAGGTTGCGGAGTTGAACAGTCGCCCAGGGGAAGACTGGTACTTCAAGGCCAACAAAGGCTCGGTTAAACTGGTGTGTGGTGTTTGATGAAAAGCCATAAGGAATTTATAGGAGATGTAGAAAGGGGATCGTCACTTCCGGCGCGGACGAATAAGGCGCTATCCGAAGAAGCCCAAACACCTTCCGATCTGAAGGCAATAGCCAAACGAGACACTAACGTTGGGGTGAGCGAATGATAGACAAGAAGCTTTCCAAAGAGATGAGAAGCAAGTGTTCGCGTGATTATAAAAGTAGACACTTTTGGGAAAAGCAGGGTGTTTTTGTAGATGATGGTAAACCTCAGATTCTTTGGCAATGTTCTCAATGTGAATTATGTGTAGTAGAAAAGGTAATGTTCGTGAAACATGCGGAGGACGAAAATGTTTAAAGCAGATGATTTCGGCTTGGTATCTGGAGCAATGATGGCATTTATTTTATATATAAGATTAATATATGGTGTATGGGATTTAACAGTTATTTTTGCATCTATAATTACATTCCTGATTCAAGTTGTTTTAAGAAATAAAGAAAATAGAAAAAGTGCGTGGAATCATGGGTTGCCGTCTAAGGAGGAAAACAATGGATAATGAAGTACCAAGAAGACCATATAAGAATCAGGAGCAGAAAGATAAAGAACTTATGTTGGCATATCAAAAAGGGATTTTAGACGAGAGGAAGGTTTGGGAAGAAGTAAAGAAAGAGAACGATATTTTGAAGTTCAGAGAAAAGAAGATTAAGAGTTATTGTTTTTGTAAGGGAGATAAACTTTGGAGGTCCGTATGTGCAGAATGTCAAGATTGGTTTAAGAAAGAATTACATAGAAGAGAAATAATCCTAAAAAATAAATCAAAAAAAGAGATAGTTGAAGGTTCTTGGGGAGGGCTTATAGATTCAATTTTAAAGGTAGGGTTTAATAAACATTCGCAGAATACAGGGAAGGTGAGGAAATGACCGATAACTGTTTGTGTGAGGACTGCGACAACAAGAAGGTACTTAGACACTTTGAGAAATGTGGGATGTGCGGTTCAGAAGCCTATCATTCAACCCCCCGCCTATTAAATCAAAATAAACATAAGCCTAAGGATGAAAGTCGCCACGTCGGAGGCGTTGGTAGGAAGTGAGAGTTGACAACATGAACTCCTATAACGAGAAGAAAAAGGACTATTGGTTATACATTCTCTACGCCGTAGTTCTAGCTTTTGTGTGCTTCCTTTTTCTGAATGTTTTGGCGAAGGCGCTTGTCATTATTTTCGGCGTTTTCCTTAAGTATTGGTGGGGCGCCTTGATTTTGTTGGTTCTTGTGCTTTTGGTTAGGAAGAGGAGGAATAAGAAAAAATGAATCCAATAGTTCTAGGTATCTTTATTTTGTTGTTTGTGGTGTTTGTAGCTCTTAGTCTCACTTTTTTATTTTTGTTTTTAAACTTTTTGAGGAGGTGGAAGAAATGAACATCCCCCTAAACAAATTCGAGGAATGGCTAAAGAACAAAAACCTAAAGGAACGAACCATAGAGAACTACGTCTACTATTTCAATAAGTTCACCTTTGACGTCTACAACCAGGAAACAATAAGCCGGTTCCTCTCCGACAAAACCAACAGAAACAGCATAGGGCGGGGCTTTTTGGTTAACTTTCAGAAATTCTTAAAGGTGAATTATAAGGAACTCGGGATTTCTTTGGAGGCCTGGAAGAATATCGTAGAGGTCGAACTTCCTAAGCTTACCGGGAGAGTTAAGGAAAGATTAGTAAAACCAATCCCACACGAACATATCCGGCTAATCGAACAACACCTAGAGACGGAACAACTGAAAATACAGCTTCTTCTAAGTTATTATTGCGCGTTGAGACTAGGGGAGTTGTTGAAAATAACGGCTCTCTCTTTCGACTGGGATAAGTGGAAAAAGGATACTTCTAAGATGGGGGAATGTCGAGTTTTTGGTAAGGGCGACAAGGAGGGAATCGCGTTGGTTCCGGCCGTTTTGATGAAGAGGGTAGCAATTTATATCAAAGGAAAGACGCTTAATTCTTTGGATTCTAAG
>SDBV01010446.1_pt1 | contig 12158 bp, 10 predicted proteins | sample 2277081 | NCBI WGS metagenome assembly SDBV01 (sample SAMN10402039, study PRJNA504765) | marine sediment metagenome | isolation source: marine sediment core GS10_PC15, 223 cmbsf | place: Arctic Ocean: Southern Knipovich Ridge | collected 2010 | reverse complement strand
GCGTGTCGAGCGATTGCATCACGAACACGATGGCCGGCAAGCCCACCCGGTACAACGGTTCGGCCCGTGCAAGCTCGCCGGCTGCGACAGACTGATAGACGCGTTGTTGACCGTCGGCGCAGTCAGGTGCGACGATCATGCCGCTGCAACCGGCACGCAGATTGTCGATTAGCTCAAGGCCGCCACGCCCGTTCAACACCGGCATCAGATGACCAATACGCGCAACGGTCTCCGCGAGCACGATTGCCGGTCCCTCTCCCTTGAGCAGGCGGAAATTCGAACAGCGTGCCGCGAGCCGTTCGAGGCCGTCCGGCGAGAGTCCTACGCCAAGATATTCGGGGGCGTTCTGAATGCCGATCGGCACGTCGAAACCTTCCATGACGGCAGCGAAGAAATCGGCGTAGAAACTCTCTGGCCGGGGCGCGGTACCTGGCGGCAAGACCGGCGGCTGCAAGATCAGCCAGCTAGCCCCATGTTCAACCGCGTAACGGGCCAGGTCGCGTTGGGCCTCTACCGATGTGCCGCTTACGGTCACCGCAAGCGGCAACGCTCCAGCGCTGTCCTCACGCGCCCACTGAATTACCTGCTCGCGTTCCGCCAGCGAAAGCTTATTGACCTCGGTCGCGAGACCGAGCATCGCCACACCGGGCGCGCCGGCGCGGACAATCGTCTGCATCTGCCTGCGCATCGCTTCCCGGTCGAGCCGATTGTCGCGGTCGAAGAACGCGTAGAGGATCGGATAGATTCCCGCGATTTCAGGCGGGTTTGCGTTTGGCGGAGTCACGGCTGCGAATGCCAATGGTCAATGCGAGTCGATCAATGCGAGTCGCGCGGCACCGCTGCGCCGCTGGAGCCCACGAGGAATTCCAGATCCGCGCCCAGGTTGGCCTGCTGAACGCTGTCCACATACAGCTTGTACCAGCCACGCTGAGGTGTGGGCGGAGCTTGCCATGCCGCGCGACGGCGCGCCAGCTCCGCATCGTCCACGTCGAGATGAAGCCGCCGCCCCGCCACGTCGAGCTCGATCATGTCGCCATCCTGCACGAGCGCCAGCGTGCCACCGGCAGCCGCCTCCGGGGCCACGTGCAAGACTACGGCACCGTAAGCTGTGCCGCTCATGCGGCCATCGGAGATGCGCACCATATCCGTAATGCCCTGCTTCAACACCTTGGGCGGCAAGGGCATGTTGCCGACTTCGGCAAAGCCGGGGTAGCCCTTCGGTCCGGCGCCCTTGAGCACCATCACGCAATCGGCGTCGATATCCAGGCTGTCGTCGTTGATTCGCGCATGCAGGTCTTCCACGCTTTCGAACACCACCGCACGGCCACGGTGCTGCAAAAGCGCCGCGGTCGCGGCCGACGGTTTGATGACGGCGCCATCCGGCGCGAGATTGCCTTTCAGCACGGCAATGCCGGCATGGGCCTTGAACGGCGCTTCAAAGGGGAAAATCACCTTGCGGTCGAAGCACTCGGCCTCGCTGACGTTGTCCCAGATCGTGCGGCCGTTCACCGTCAACGCATCGCGATGAAGCAACTGCGCCTGGCCCAGTTCGCGCAGCACTGCGGGCAAGCCGCCGGCGTAATAGAAGTCCTCCATCAGGAATTCGCCGGACGGTTGCAGGTTCACCAGACACGGCACTTCGGAGCCGCGCTCCCAGTCTTCCAGCTTCAGGTCTACGCCGATGCGTCCGGCAATCGCCAACAGGTGCACCACGGCATTGGTCGAGCCGCCGATGGCGGCATTCGCGCGGATCGCGTTCTCGAAGGCTTGCCGCGTCAGGATCTTGTCCATTGTGAGGTCTTCGTTGACCATCTCGACAATGCGCCGCCCCGCCATGTGAGCGAGCACCTGGCGGCGCGCATCGACGGCGGGAATGGCGGCGTTGTGGGGCAGTCCCATGCCGAGCGCTTCAACCATGCTGGCCATCGTCGAGGCGGTGCCCATGGTCATGCAGTGCCCGCGTGAACGGTTCATGCAGCTTTCCGCCTCGATGAACTGCTCCATGTTCATCGTGCCGGCCCGCACCTGCTCGGACATTTGCCACACGCCGGTGCCCGAGCCGAGCGTCTGACCACGATAGCGGCCGTTCAGCATCGGGCCGCCCGAGACGGCAAGCGTCGGCAGATTGCATGACGCCGCGCCCATCAGCAGCGCTGGCGTGGTTTTGTCGCAGCCGCACAGCAGGATCACGCCGTCGATCGGGTTGCCGCGAATCGATTCCTCGACATCCATCGACGCGAGGTTGCGAAACAGCATGGCCGTGGGCCGCAAATTCGATTCACCGAGCGACATGACCGGGAATTCCACCGGAAATCCCCCCGCCTCGTACACGCCCTTCTTAACGTACTCGGCTAGTTCTCGAAAGTGCGCGTTGCACGGCGTGAGTTCCGACCACGTATTGCAGATGCCGATTACCGGACGGCCATCGAACAGGTGATGCGGCAGCCCCTGGTTCTTCATCCACGAGCGGTGAATGAAGCCATCCTTGTCGGCTTTGCCGAACCAGGCCTGACTACGCAACGGTTTCTTGGCGGGGCTGTTCACGGGCGTCTCCTTTCGTGTGCTTTATGGGCCAAATCGAGGGATGCGGGGGTGATCAATTTGAATGAAGTCCGCACGATTCGGTCAAGGTGGCGGTGCGGCCACGCTTGCTGTCTGTAATGCACTGTACGAGCGGCTTAGATGCCCGTCAACAGATGGGCGGGCGTCCCCCTATCTGAGGCATTTTGCTTTGGGATTGGGCAGCGCACGTCGCGCTAAAAGTGTAGGTCCGCGCGGGCGGGAACGGGAAAGGTGAGGTTTTCCGGGAGTGCCGGAGCCGGATGAGCAAGTTCCGGAATTTGGCGCGCGGCGCCCAACAGAACCTGATAAGAACGTCCCGCTTGGGACTCGAGCCTGCGGGCCGGCAACCGATAGGTGAGAATATTCGGGAGCCGGCCCGGGCAGCGCGTCAGGTGCGTTAGCCGCGCTGCGCCAGCTCACGGATATCGGCGACCGGCGTCTCGCCGAACGCGTCGCTCAACACGAAATCGATCAATTGGGTCGCGCACTGCTCGGGTGAAGTCAGTTGACCATTGCGCTTCAGATCTTCGAATTTTTCGCGCAGCGGGAACTGCTCTTTGCCGCTGCTGCGAATCTCCGCCTGCATGCCGGTGTCGACCACCCCGGGCGCCACGCTGCAAATCCGCAGCGCGCGGTTGGCGTCGAGCACAACCGCACGCGCGTGATGATCCAGCGCGGCCTTCGTGGCGCAATAGATGCTCCAGCCCGGATAGGCATTGCGGGCGGCGCCGCTCGAAATATGCGCGATGCGCCGGTCGGTGGCCGTCACGCTCGCTGCCGCGACGGCGCTTGCCAGCATCAGCGGCGTCGCCACGTTCAGGCCAACTGCGCCGGCAATCGCGGCGGCGTCCTGCGCTTCGATCGGGCCGACCGGCTGGACCGTGCCGGCGTTGTTGAACAGCAGCACGCTCTGCGCGCCATCGACGAAGCGGCGTAACGCGTCGCTCGCGATCCACTGCGCGACGCTCGCGGGATCGGCGAGGTTGAGCTCGGCTTCTTCAAGCGTCTGCGGATAACGCCCGGCGAGTCCGGCGTGACGCGAACGCGAGAGCCCCAGCACGGCAATGCCGCGCGACAGCAGTTGTTCCGCGAGCGCAGCGCCGAGGCCGCGGGTATGGCCGGTGACGATGGCGCGGGTGATGTGTGTGGTCATGTTGGTTGACGGGGAGGGCAGATAAGAGCGGCGATTTTCTCACGATGTCCTGCGAGCCTGCAGCGCCGCGCGCACTCACGTCGAGCGGAAGCGCTCCCGATACTGCATGGGCGTCGTGCCGATACGCCGCACGAACACAATGCGCATGCGGTCGGCGGTGCCGAACCCGCAGTCGTAGGCAACCGCCTTGAGTGCCGCGGGGCTGCTCTCGAGCAGCTTGCGCGCCGTATCGACGCGTGCCCGCTCGACAAACTCGTGCGGCGTGACGCCGGTCTCCTGAACGAAGACGCGGGCGAAATTGCGTGCGCTCATACCGGCGACGTCCGCGAGTTGCGCCACCGTGAAGCGTTCGCGGATATGTTCCATCACATGCGCCTGCACCTTGGCCACCGCGGATGTTTCGTCCGCGGGCGCCGTCAGATAAGGACTGAACTGGGACTGGCCACCCTGGCGCTGCGCAAACACGACGAGGCGCTTGGCGACCGACAGTGCAGTGCGCGGCCCGTGATCCTCGGCAACGAGCGCAAGCGAAAGATCGATGCCGGCCGTCACCCCCGCCGAGGTGACAAGCCGCTCGTCACGCAGATAGATGCGGTCGAAGTCGACCCGTGCGTGCGGAAATTGCGCGGCCAGTTGTGCCGCGTGTTGCCAATGGGTCGTCACGCTGCGCTCGTCGAGCAGGCCCGCATGACCGAGTGCGAATGCGCCGGTACAGATCGACCCGTAGCGCTTGCAACGCTCGGCGGCGCCCGTGAGCCAGCGAAGCAGCCGCGCATCGGGTTTGCTCTCCGGCAACCCGGGTCCTCCTGCCACCAGCGCCAGGTCGAAGGGTCGAGATGCCTGTTCGAACGTCTGATCGGCGACCAGGGTCATGCCATTGGAGGCACGCAACGCGCCCGGTTCGGCGCTCAGCAAGGTCACTGTGTAGTGAGCCTCGGGAGGAAGAAACTGATTGGCTTCCGAAAACACGTCCACCGGTCCTGCGACGTCGAGCGCTTGCACTCCGGGAAAGATCGCGACGGCAACGGTTGGCATTCAATGACCTCGTTAGGAACAGGCGTGGCCCGCATCTGCCGGGCGGCTTGCGCGGCGACGGCAGAAAGCGCGGTGCGTTTGGCAGGGTTGAGCGGTCCGCGTTCGTTGCTCGCGCGAGGCCGCTGACCAATACTGAGTCTCATCAGCCCGGCCCGGTGAGCCGATCTCGGAACAGCATAGCAAACCCTCGCCAGGCACGGCTGGGCTCATTCAACCGCACCCCTTTGGAGACTCTTCAATGACCACAATCGCAGGCATCAAGATCCCCGACAGTCTGATGGCGCGCGAAGCCACGCAGCTCGTCCGGGATACCGAAACCGAGCTGCTGTATCACCACTCGCGGCGCGTGTTCCTGTTCGGCTCGCTCGCGGGTCAGCGCAAGGGACTCAAATACGACCCGGAGTTGCTGTACATCGGCGCGATGTTTCATGACATGGGTCTCGTCGAGCCGTACAGCAGCGCGCATGACCGCTTCGAAGTGGACGGTGCGAACGCGGCACGCGACTTCCTGCAACGTCATGGGATTGGCGAGGACGACATCGAGCAGGTCTGGAATTCGATCGCGTTGCACACCACGCCGGGCATTCCCCAGTATATGAAGCCGGTTGTGGCGCTGGTGACGGCGGGCGTCGAGATGGACGTGCTGGGTCTCGCCTACGACGAGTTCACCGAGGAGCAACGCCATGATGTCGTGCATCACCACCCGCGCGGCGATCATTTCAAGCAAGGCATTATTGATGCCTTCGCGCACGGCACGATCCACAAGCCTGAAACGACTTTCGGCAACGTCAAGGCCGATGTGCTGGCGCTGAAGGACCCGCATTATCACCGCGAAAACTTCTGCACGATGATTTTGAATTCGTCGTGGAAGAGCTGAGCTCGCTGGCCTGAATGTATGTTCGCCCGCGCCGGGTCACCGCGCGGGCGATTTTTTTATACAGTGGGTGCCTCGAAAAGGTGAGGATTTCCAGGGAGTTGATCCTCACGCGTGCCGTGATCCCGAATAGTCTCACCTTTGATTCTTCCAGGTTTCTTGCGGGTCCACACGTGCCCTGCAAGTATTTTCAGGCCCTCTGTCATTTCCAGTGCGTGACTGCGACTAAGCCCATGAAACACCTCGCCAGCCGCTTGCGATCCGCCGGCCAGGTGTTGTGTTTGCAGACGCGGCGTGTGTGACGGCAAGACCGGCCGCGCCGCTCTGCGCGGTGGGTTGTCCTTCTTGCTGCCGTGCCTTCAGCGCGGCTCATCACGTGAAAACTGGAGATTCTCATGAAATCGATTCGAAGCATTATCGTGTGCGGCCTGCTGCCGTTGGCGCTCGTAGCGGGCTCAGTCCACGCCCAGGGCATCGGCCGCAGCGGCACCTACACCATGCCGCCGAACTGGGGGATGATGATGGACAAGCTGACCCCCGAGCAGCGCACCCAGGCTATCGGCATTCAGGAAAAGATGATGCAGATGGAGACGGACTATCAGGACACGATGGCCCAGATGGAGATGAAGCATGCGCACGAGATGATGCAGATGCAGGCGCAATTGCTCGATCTGTTCAAGGGGCACTGAGCTTCGTGCACGCTCTGCAATAGAACATGCGGCGCCAAAGGTGAGGTTTTTCGGGAGCTGAATGGCTTGCCGATCGCCTCGCCGTCCGAGGCGCCGCTGTCGGCAAACCGGCAAGCGCGGATCGAACGCGCTCGCTCGATCTAGCCGCGTCCGTGCCGCGCAGCGATCTCCTGGAGATCGAGATCGTGCTCGAGGACGGTGAGCATTTCATCGTCGATCAACTCCGAGCGATGCATGCGCAACAATTCCACCCGCCCCGCGGCGACGGCGGCTAACACCACGTCATAGTGGGCGGTGCGTTCGTCGGTGGGGAAGGCCGTCTCGAACTGATAGGTCTCGGTGATGCGGGCCCGGTAGCTGTATTGCTCGAGCAGGCGTGGATGGATGACGTTGCCTTCGGCGTCGTGCACGAGCGGCTGGATCGCGGCGAGTTGTGCGGCTTCGAGGCGAGCCCATGCTTGCGGCTCGCTCAGGAGCCGTTCGTCGCGCGCCACATGAGCCGGCTTGACCCAGCGGATGAGCGGGCCGATGGTGGTGCCCTGGCCGAGCACCGTCACCAGAATCACGGCGAACGCAGCCACCAGAATAAGATCGCGGCCAGGCATCGTGTCGGGCAACGACAAGGCGATAGCCAGCGTGACAACCCCGCGCATGCCAGCCCAGCTCGTGACGGCAGCCGAGCGCCAGTCGGGCGCGGTGTCGTCGCGTCGCAGGAGTTTGCAAAGCGGGCGCTTCAATGCTTCGGTGCCGAACACCCAGACGAATCGTGCGAGCACGACGGCGGCGAGTATCGCGGTCACTGTCGGGGTAAAGGCGGCCAGCGCGTCGCGCACGCCACCCAGGCGGACGATCACGCCGCGCAGCGACAAGCCGATCAGGATGAACACCAGCGCTTCCATCAGGAAGACGACGACTTGCCAGAAGGCCGTGCCACGCATGCGTACGGCGGCGGAGAAAACGTCGTGCTGATACCAGCCGAGCATCATCCCGCAACTGACGGTTGCGATGACGCCAGAGACATCGAGCATTTCGACGGCGATATAGCTGATCCACGCGCACAGGCACGACGCCGTGATGATCAGGTAGTCGTCGTCGAGATAGACCAGCAGGTTCACGACGAGAAAGCCGACTGCAACGCCCACGGCAATGCCGCCGAGCGCGAGGATCGCGAAGCTGCCGAGCGCATGACTCGTGCTGAACATGCCGGTCAATGCGGCCGCGACCGCGAAGCGGAACAGCACGAGGCCAGCGGCGTCGTTTAGCAGGCTCTCGCCTTCGAGCAGCACCATCAGGCGGCGCGGCAGTGCGACGCGCTCGAGTACGGCCTTGGCGGCAACGGCATCGGGCGGCGAGACGATCGCGCCGAGTGCAAAACATGCGCCCCACGGCAGGCCGGGCACGATCTGATGCGCGACCACGCCGACCACCAGCGTCGTGAAGGCGACCGCGCCGATCGCTAACGAGAGGATGCCGCCGAGATGGCGTTTGAATTCGACCCACACGGAGAAGTAGGCGCCGTCCATCAACAGGGGCGGCAGGAAGACGATCAGCACGAGAGCCGGATCGAGCGTGACGGTGGGCAGGCCGGGGATGAAGGCCATCGCGGCGCCGCCTATAAGGAGGGCAGCGGCTGGCGGCAAGCGCAGCCGTTTTGCGAGCAACTGCAGCCCGATCATGGCGATGAGCGAAAGCAGGACCAGCTTGAAGGCCACAACGGAGGACATAGGGTGGTCTCAGTGAGTTCGCGCTTACTGGGGGAACTCACTTTCTACCATAGGCGGGTAGGTTGCAATACGGTTTCGCCGAATCGTCAAATTGTGTGGAATCGATCCAGTCGCCACAGCTGTGTGATGAAATAGTTGTTGATTGGCTGGCTACGATAAGGATGGTATGGATTCCATACTAAACTGCGTGACTTTGCGTCACTTGGCTATCCGCCCACACGCAAAGATGTGGTGAAAAAAGCTATGTCCAACATGTTCAATCCGCCACATCCGGCAGCAATCCTGCGTGAAGACGTGCTGCCTGCACTGAACCTGACGGTCACCGAGGCTGCGGAGCAACTCGGAGTATCGCGGGTGACGTTGTCTCGTCTGCTTAATGAACGAGGCGGCATCACGCCAGAAATGGCGCTGCGCATCGAGCAATGGCTCGGAGTCGAGCGTGGTGGGCGGGCCGATCTGTGGCTCGGCATGCAGCTAGATTACGATCTATGGCAGGCGCGCAAACACGCACCCAAGAAAATCAAGCGCGCGCCAACGGTGGCAGCCGTATAGTCGGCGCCCCCTCAAGCCTTCAACGTCCCCCCCGCCACATCCTCCCGCGACTGCACCTGCAGCACCGCATCGCCCTTATCCAGCCAGTGCTGCCGCAAGATCGCGCTAAGCCGCTTGCCGTCGCGCGCTTCCAGCGCCTCCAGCATCTCGCCGTGGTCATGAACCGCGCGGTCCCACTTCGGAATCTGGAAGTTCGACCTGAAGCGTAGCGCCTGCAACCGTCGGTTCACCGAAATATAAGTCTGCCGCAACGCGGAGTTGCGCGCGGCTTCATTGATCTTGTCGTGAATCGCCTGATTGCGGCTGTAGTACCCCGCCAGATCGTTCTGCGCGCGGCACGCCAGCATCGCGTAGTGCAACGCCTTGATCTCGGCCAGCTCGACCGCTGTGATCCTCTCGGCCGCCAGTTCACCCGAAAACGCCTCGAGCCCGCTCATCAGCTCGAAGGTCTCGCGCAACTCCGCCTCCGACATCTTCGACACCGACGCGCCGCGGTTCGGCCAGATCTCGATCAGCCCCTCCGCCGCCAGCACCTTCAGCGCTTCGCGCAGCGGCGTGCGGGAAATGCCAAGCGTCTCGCACAACTCGCGCTCGTTGAGTTTCTTGCCCGGCTCCAGTACGCCCTCGACGATAAAGCGCCGAATGTGCTCGACCACGGTGTCGTGCAGCCGCTGCCGCTCAACCTTCGGCATCAGCGGGGTGCTGCCGGTGTCCGCTTCAAATTCCGAATTTTGCATACAAAACCCCTAACTATCACTGGAAGCGATTTTATAGCAAGCTGACCTATTAGTTAAGATAGCGGGTAAACACCTGTGGCAACTGGCAATTTTTGCCTTGGGTCCGTCATCGAACGTCTGATATAGTTTTTTGCATGCAAAATTCAATCGGAGAAGACCCATGCTGAAACTCGACTTTCATCCCGCTGGCCGTCACTTCCTGCAGATTCCGGGGCCGAGCCCCGTGCCGGACCGCATTCTGCGGGCGATGAGCTATCCCACCATCGATCACCGCGGCCCTGAATTCGGTGCGCTCGGCTTGCAGGTGCTGGACGGCATCAAGAAGATCTTCAAGACGCAGCAACCCGTGGTGATCTACCCGGCCTCGGGCACCGGCGCATGGGAAGCGGCGCTCTCGAATACGTTGAGCCCCGGCGACCATGTGCTGATGTTCGAGACGGGTCACTTCGCCACGCTGTGGAAGAAGATGGCGGAAAGCCTTGGGCTCAAGCCGGAGTTTCTCGGTCTGCCGGGCATCGAAGGCTGGCGCCGTGGCGTGCAGCCGCAGATGATCGAGGCGCGTCTGCGCGAAGATACCCAGCATGCGATCAAGGCGGTCTGCGTGGTGCACAACGAGACCTCGACGGGTGTCACCTCGGATATTGCCGCGGTGCGCCGCGCGATCGACGCAGCCGGCCACCCGGCCCTGCTGCTGGTCGACACGATTTCGGGCCTGGCCTGCGCCGACTATCGCCACGACGAGTGGGGCGTCGACGTCACGGTGTCGGGTTCGCAGAAGGGTTTGATGTTGCCGCCGGGCATCAGCTTCAACGCGGTCTCGCCGAAGGCCATCGCCGCGAGCAAGACGGCGAAGCTGCCGCGCAGCTTCTGGGACTGGACCGAGATCATCGAGATGAACAAGTCCGGTTACTGGCCGTACACGCCGAACACGAACCTGCTGTACGGATTGTCAGAAGCGCTCGATATGATTCTTGGCGAAGGGCTCGACAACGTCTTCGCGCGTCACGAGCGTCTTGCCGAGGCCTGCCGCCGCGCGGTGCGGGCGTGGGGCCTGGAGATCCAGTGTGCGGACCCCGCGGTGTATAGCCCGGTGCTGACGGGCGTGATGATGCCCGAGGGTATCGACGCCGACGCGGTGCGCAAGACCATCTACGAACGCTTCGACATGTCGCTCGGCACGGGCCTCGGCAAGATGAAGGGCCGCATGTTCCGGATCGGCCATCTGGGCGACTGCAACGACCTCACGTTGCTGGCGACGCTGGCTGGCTGCGAGATGGGCTTGCAACTGGCGGGCGTGCCGGTCGCGGCGAGCGGTTTGCCGGCTGCAATGGAATGGTTGACGGCCCAGGCGCAAGGGGCCGGTCTGAAAGCCGCCGCCTGAGCAGCGCGCGGTCAGCAGTAAAGGGGAAGGTGGGGAGCCTTCCCCGGCGGTAACGGGCCGTGGCGGTTCACAAAACGCGAGGTCCATGCAGCGCACGTTAGGGGAACAACGACGCAGCGCGCCGTTCCAGGCACGCGGTCGATCCAGCAACGGAGACAGACGATGAAGCGGTTTCGTGTGACCAGTGCGAGCAGTATCGTTTTAGTGATGCTATGCATCATGTATTTCATTACCTATCTGGACCGCGTCAACGTCAGCACGGCCGCAGCCGGTTTTGGCAAGGAGTTCCAGCTTTCGCATACGCAGATCGGCCTCGTCTTCTCGGCCTTTGCCTATCCCTACCTGGTGTTTCAGATTATTGGCGGCTGGGTGAGCGACCGCTTCGGCGCGAGGCGCACGCTGATCTGTTGCGGCGCGGTGTGGGCGGTAGCCACTATCCTTACCGGGCTTGCGGGCGGGCTGACTTCGCTGCTTGCCGCGCGCCTGCTGCTCGGCTTTGGTGAGGGCGCAACGTTTCCTGCCGCGACCGCCGCCATGGCGCGCTGGGTTGCAAAAGAAAAGCGCGGTTTCGCGCAAGGCATTACGCATGCCGCCTCGCGCATCGGCAACGCGGTGGCGCCCGGCGCGATCGTGCTGGTGATGGCCACCTGGGGCTGGCGCGAGTCGTTCTATATCTGCGGCGTGTTCAGCTTGCTGTGGGTGATCGTGTGGGCGATGACGTTCACCGAACATCCAAAAGACCATCGGCGCATCACGCCGGAAGAACTCGAAGTGCTGCCCGTGCCCAAGCCGAAGGCCGCCAATGTGCCGTGGAAAGCGCTGTTCCGTCGCATGGCGCCAGTCACGATTGTCTACTTTTGCTACGGCTGGACGCTGTGGCTGTTCCTGAGCTGGATTCCCCAATACTTCCTGCATAGCTATCACCTCGATCTGCAGAAGTCGGCCATTTTCGCCTCGACGGTATTTTTCGCGGGTGTGCTCGGCGATACGCTTGGCGGCATCGTCACGGACAGGATCTACACGTACACCGGCAGCCTGAAACGGGCGCGTAGCTGGATGGTGTCCATCTGCATGTTGCTGACGCTGGCCGTGCTGGTGCCGTTGATGTTCGCCCACAACCTGTACATCTCGATGGCTTGCCTCTCCGCTGGCTTTTTCTTTGCGGAAATGACGATTGGCCCCATGTGGGCGATTCCAATGGACATTGCCCCGGAATACTCCGGCACGGCCAGCGGCATGATGAACACGGGTTCGGCGCTGGCCGCGATCATCTCGCCGGTTGTCGGCGGCTTTCTGATTGACCGCTTCGGTAGCTGGGAACTGCCGTTTGTCGGCAGCATGGTGTTGATGGCGATCGGCGTGGTGCTCGCTTTCCGCATGCAACCGGAAAGCAGGTTCGAACTGAATGCTGCACCGGATGGGCATGCGGCGCCGGGCCTCAACGTCTGAGC